>RHMF01001893.1_pt1 | contig 11066 bp, 11 predicted proteins | sample 5365151 | NCBI WGS metagenome assembly RHMF01 (sample SAMN10266501, study PRJNA497801) | feces metagenome | isolation source: feces | host: Bos taurus | place: China: Prairie of Fairy Mountain | collected 2017-08-14 | reverse complement strand
AAGCTCGTGACCTACACTACCTCATCGGCCAATAAGATGATACGTCAGATAGGTATCACCCTCTTCCTTGCCTCGGTGGGTATCGGTGCAGGCGACGGCTTCATCGACACCATTATAAATGGTGGTTACTGGTGGATTCTCTACGGATTCCTTATCACCGTCATCCCCTGCCTCACCATCGGTATCATTGCCCGTAAAGGATGCAAGCTCAGCTACTTCACGATTGCCGGGCTCATCTCGGGTGCCATGACCGACCCCCCTGCCCTCGCCTACAGCAATGAGGTGTGTGGCAACAATCAGGCATCGGTAGCCTACTCTACCGTATATCCGCTCACGATGTTCCTTCGCGTAGTGACAGCACAGATACTTGTGCTCATGGCATTGTAAGAACCTTCTTTTGAAGCTCACTTATAGCAGTAGCCCAGGGTGAAGATTACGAATCTCGCCCTGGGCTACTGCCATATAATTGCCAAAATCAATCGCAAAAGCCAAAACTTTGCCGTCTTTTTTCTTTATCCCACAAAAAGGTGTATCTTTGCAGTATGAATAGCGAAGATAGGCTACACTCACTTTGTAACCTGCAAGCAAGTTTGCGTTACGTTCGTTTGCACTATCTTTGCAGTATTAAAAGAACAGATAGGATATGCGCATCGATATACTCACCGTATTGCCCGAGATGATTGAGGGATTCTTTGACTGCTCCATTATGGCTCGCGCCAAAAAGAAAGGATTGGCCGACATCGTGATACACAATATACGCGACTACACTACCGACAAGCACCACCGTACCGACGACTACCCCTTCGGAGGCTGCGCTGGCATGGTGATGAAGATAGAGCCTATAGACAACCTTATCACCAAACTCAAAAGTGAGCGCCACTACGACGAGGTGATATTCACTACACCTGATGGCGAGCAGTGGAACCAGAAGATGGCCAACACCATGTCGATGTGTGAGAACCTCATCATCCTCTGCGGCCACTTCAAAGGCATCGACTACCGCATACGCGAACATCTGATAACAAAAGAAATCAGCATAGGCGACTATGTGCTCACGGGCGGCGAACTGGCAGCTGCCGTGATGGCCGACAGCCTGGTGCGTGTCATACCCGGCGTCATCAGCGATGAGCAGTCGGCACTCTCCGACTCCTTTCAAGACAACCTGCTGGCACCTCCCGTATATACCCGTCCTGCGGAATACAAGGGATGGCGCGTGCCCGATGTGTTGCTCTCAGGACACGAGGCCAAAATACGCGACTGGGAGTTCCAACAATCGCTCGAACGCACCAAGCGCCTGCGCCCCGACCTGCTGAACGAGAAATAACGAATCCCATATAGACTATCAACTCAACAATCAAGAATACTATGACAAAGAGTTTCGTAACCATTGCCGACCTCAGCAAAGACATGAGTCTGCTCGAGGCCGCCAGCCGATTTGAAGCGATGCCCAACCGTAAGACACTGGACGGACGCGTCATCGCCACCTTGTTCTTTGAACCATCGACACGTACACGCCTCTCTTTCGAGACAGCCGTAAACCGCTTGGGTGGACGCGTTATCGGATTCAGCGATGCCGCCACATCAAGTTCGTCGAAAGGCGAGAGCCTGAAGGACACCATCATGATGGTGAGCAACTATGCCGACCTCATCGTGATGCGCCACCATCTTGAAGGCGCCGCACGCTATGCCAGCGAGGTGTCGCCCGTGCCCATCATCAATGCCGGTGACGGTGCCAACCAACACCCCTCGCAGACGATGCTCGACCTCTACTCCATCTACAAGACACAGGGCACACTGGAGAACCTCAACATCTACCTCGTGGGTGACCTCAAGTATGGCCGCACGGTGCACTCGCTGCTGATGGCCATGCGCCACTTCAACCCGCAGTTCCACTTCATCGCACCCAAGGAGCTGGCCATGCCCAACGAGTACAAACTATACTGCAAGGAACACGGCATCAGATACGTGGAACATACCGACTTTACCGAAGAGGTGATAGCCGATGCCGACATCCTATATATGACACGCGTACAGCGCGAGCGATTCACCGACCTCATGGAGTATGAACGCGTGAAGGACGTGTATATCCTCAAGGCCGACATGCTGCAGGGCACACGCGACAACCTCCGCATACTGCATCCCCTACCCCGCGTGAACGAGATAGCTACCGACGTGGACGAAAGCCCCAAGGCATACTACTTCCAGCAGGCCAAGAACGGATTGTATGTGCGCGAAGCACTCATCTGTGACTGTCTGGGAATAGAGATTTAATTGACAATGGACAATTAAAAAAGGACAAGTTTAATAAGACAAGTTATGAAAAACAATAAGACAGAACTCCTCGTGGCAGCCCTCGAAAATGGCACCGTCATCGATCATATTCCCTCGGAACTTGTGTTCACCATTGCCTCACTGCTCGAACTGGAGAAGCTGGGCTCAAGCGTCACCATTGGCTATAACCTGCACAGCAAGAAACTGGGCAAGAAAGGCATCATCAAAGTGGCCGACAAGTATTTCTCCGATGAGGAGATAAGCCGCCTCTCTGTAGTGGCTCCCAACGTGGTGCTCAATATCATCCGCGACTTTGACGTGGTGGAAAAGAAAGAGGTAATCATCCCCGACGAGCTGCACGGAATAGTGCGCTGCGGCAACCCCAAGTGCATCACCAACAATGAACCCATGTCTACGTATTTCCATGTGGTAGACAAGGAGGCAGGTACACTCAAATGTCACTATTGCGAGAAGGAGCAGAACAAAAGCGAGGTGAAACTGGTTTAAAATAGCCAACGGACAACAGTCTACAGTCTTCCTGCCAGATGGTTGTTATCATTATAACAGAAGGCTGTCTTGACCATTCTTGGACAAGCCAAGCACAAGCATTGTCCGTTGTCTGTTGTCAGTTGACTATTGACAATAAATAAAACAATGAAAGTAAACTGGAAACCAGGCACAATGATTTATCCCCTGCCTGCCGTAATGGTCACTTGCGGTGCATGTGAGGAGGAGTACAATATCATCACTATAGCATGGACGGGCACTATATGTACCAACCCGCCCATGTGCTATATCTCTGTACGCCCCGAGCGCCACTCGGCCGACATCATCAAGCGCCATATGGAGTTTGTCATCAACCTTACCGATGCCTCCACCGCCTACGCTACCGATTGGTGTGGTGTGCGCTCAGGCCGCGACTACAACAAATTCCACGAAATGGGGCTCACGCCCGGCAAGGCCGCCATCGTGCAGGCCCCCATCATCGAAGAAGCTCCCCTGAGCATCGAGTGCCGCGTGAAAGAGATCGTATCGCTGGGTTCGCACGAGATGTACATAGCCGAGGTGGTCAACGTCATAGCCGACGACAAATATATAGATGAGGAGACCGGCAAGTTTGAGCTGGCCGACAGCGACCCACTTGTATATCTTCACGGCGGATACTACCACCTGGGCGAGAAGATAGGGAAATTCGGTTGGTCCGTAGAAAAGAAGAAAAAAGACAAATGATGAAGCGGCAAGAGGTAGTCATACTATTCATCCTCTGCTGCGCTATGACATATGCCCAGCCAAGGAAAGAATCGCTGGTCAACTACGGAGTAAAGGCGGGATTCAGTTCTACAATTTACGACATCATTGACCTGCAAGTAAACACCCTGCCCATCAACAACTATAGTGCCAAATCGGAGATCAGTTCGTTCTTCACAGCCTTCGCACGCTTCAATATCAAGAAACACTATTTACAGACGGAAGTAAGCTACAACATCAGTAACTACTCCATCTACTTCCCTACCGACCAATGGGACCCATCGGCCAACAAAACGATGCAATCTGTCATCAGTACCAAAATCAATGGCATAGAGATACCCTTGTACTATGGTTACCACATAATGAAAGAGGGACCATACGGCATGTCGTTCTATATAGGTCCGAAAGCCAAGTTCGTTCATACCGACTATAGCAAGCATACTTTCGACAATTTTCCCTATAAGCATATCAGGGAAAGCATTTACCCCATCAACTTCAGCATAATGTTCGGAGTTGGAATAAATATCAGTCGCGTATTCTTTGATTTCTCCTTAGAATATGGTTTGCACAATATCTCACAAGGCATTGAAGCCACAGACAGCAACAACGACATAAACACTGGCGGCATAGTATTTGACCGCCGAAAGAATGTGCTAAGTTTCTCTATCGGTTTCATTCTGTAACCTCTCCTCACCCGACAACTACACGATATGACTCCTTTCCTTAAAGCCGTAGCCGAAGATATATATAGTAAGTTTGGCGACAATCTGAGCCGTACAGCTATCGTCTTTCCCGGCAAACGTGCAGGGCTGTTCTTCAACCAATACCTGCTTGAATGTGCAGAGCGTCCGCTTTGGGCACCAGCCTATATCACTATCAGCGACCTCTTCGGGCAGCTATCTTCACTGAGCATCGAGGAACCCATCCGACAAGTCTGTCTGCTGCACCAGATATTCAACAAGTGCACCCAACGTACAGAACCACTTGACGACTTCTACTATTGGGGCGAATTGATGCTGGCCGATTTTGACGATATCGACAAGAACATGGTAGAGGCCAATAGCCTCTTTGTAAATCTGGCCGACGTAAAAGCCTTCAATAGCCAGTTTGAGTTCCTTACCGAAGAACAGAAGGAGGTGCTTGAACGTTTCTTTGCCGGTTTCCGCAGCGAGGAGCAACGCACCGAACTCAAGGACCGTTTCATAGAGCTATGGCAAGTGATGGGAACCATTTACCACGAACTGAAACAACAGTTGCATTCCTGCGGACTGGCCTATGAGGGCATGATGTTTCGTGATGCTATAGAGAACTTTAATGCTGACCTACTGACATTTGACCGTTACGTGTTCGTAGGGTTCAACGTGCTCAACCAAGTGGAGCTACAACTCTTCCGTAAGCTAAAAGAGTGCAACAAGGCTCTATTCTACTGGGACTACGACCACTACTATTACGACAATCCGCACCATGAGGCTGGCCTGTTTGTTCGAGAGAATATAGCTCGCTTCGGAAATGCCTTGCAAGACGACGCGCAGTTGTTCGACAATCTGAGCCATCTGCCCGAAATCAGTTACATAAGCGCCCCTACCGACAATGCCCAGGCACGATATCTATACGATTGGCTGTCAACGTATCACAACACCCAGCAGGAACAGGAGACTGCAGTGATACTCTGCAATGAAGACATGGCTCTGCCAGTACTTCACGCCCTCCCCGCAGACCACGTCAGAAATGTCAATGTAACAATGGGATTCAAACTCACGCAGACTCCCATATATACGCTAATCAACAGTTATCTCAACCTGCACACTCGCGGATACGACGAAGAGAAATCACTATACAAAGCCGAAGAGGTAAGACTACTGCTCACACACCCATACATCAACCAGCTATACCCCGAGGCAAGTAACTGGTGCGAAGCGTTGCTGAAAACAAATAGACAACTGTTCCCTCTAAACACGCTGACGGCACACCCAACACTGGGAACACTGTTCGCTCACCACGAAGACAACCGGTCTTTACTGGAGACGCTGAATACGCTGATTGACAGCATCGGGCAGCTTTTCTCACACAAGAACACCCAAGCCAAAGCCCCCGACGAAGACATCTACACCCAGCTATACGAAGAGGCTCTATTCCGAATCCATCAGCTGACGACCAGCTTCCGCTCGATGCTTTCAGACCATACGCTGAAGGTAAAGCCGCGCACCCTCGTCCGACTTATGCAGCGAGTAATGAAGCAGAACAGTATCCCATTCCACGGAGAGCCTGCCATAGGACTTCAGGTCATGGGAGTGCTGGAAACACGTAACCTCGACTTCCGCAACCTCATACTGTTATCGACCAACGAAGGTAAACTACCCAAGAGCTCTAACGAAGCCTCATTCATTCCCTACAATCTGCGCGAAGCCTTCGGCATGACTACCATACAGCGGCAGAATGCGGTATATGCCTACTACTTCTACCGTATGATTCAGCGTGCCGAACGGGTGACTATCGTGTACAACGACGGCACCGACGGTATGAACAGGCAGGAGCCCTCGCGCTACGTGATGCAGCTGCAAGTAGAGTTTCCTGGCAAACTCACGGCACAATCCATACAAGCAGCCTCACAGCCAAGCCAACATGCCGACATTTGCATAGAGCAAACACCCCTCACACTACATAAGCTACAGAGTCACTTTGCCTACGACCCGGCAAAGAAGAAGAACTATAAGCTATCACCATCGGCAATCAACGATTGGCTGGACTGCAGGCTCAAGTTCTACCTCAAGCATGTTGAAGGCCTTGTCCCACCCCAGGAGCAGCAGGGCGATGTCGATGTATCGCATTTTGGAAGCATCTTCCACAAGAGCGCCGAACTAGCCTACGAACAACTTACCGAGCGGGGCAACATCATACGAGCATCGGATTTGCAGACACTGTACAGCAATGAGATTGCCATAGAAGCATTGGTCAACGAAGCTTTCCGACTGGAATTCTTCCACACGGAAAAGGGTGAGCCACTCCCCTTCAACGGTACACAGTATATCGTACAAAAAGCCATCACCAGCTATCTGATACAGTTACTACGTATGGATGAGAGACGTGCACCCTTCAAATACATAGGCAGCGAAGTCGCCATACACCACCCTATCACCGTAGCAAGCCATGGGAAGGAACTCTCCATACTACTTGGCGGAAAGGTCGACCGCATTGACAACAAAGAGGATATCACCCGTATCATCGATTATAAGACAGGCGGCAAGCAAAAGACGGTAGGCACCGTCAGCGACCTATTCGATAGAGGGAAGTCGCGCGACGGCTATGTATTCCAGGCCTTCTACTATGCCCACCTACTACAACACGACTATCCCCAGATAGCCCCTTCGCTCCTATTCGTACGCAACACATCGAAAGACATAGAACCAGACATCATCGTCAACGGTACTCCAGTAACCGACTTCAATGAATACAGCAAAGAGTTTGGCACCCTGCTCACACGCACTATCGATGAGATATTCAATAGCGATACTCCCTACACCGCAGCAGAGAATAAAGAAGCCTGTAAATACTGTAAGCTACTCTCGCTATGCAAGCGTACTATAGAAAACAACTATATGTAGTGTACGACGACAAAAAACAACGATATTCGACCGAACAAAACATCAGCAGGCAGTGTTCTATGAATGTGTTTTTCATAGTAAATAGATTTCATAGTCGTAGCCTGCTTGTGAAAGTCGACTAAAGACGAAGCGGAAGCGTCCGCTGCCTAAACAGATGCCTTGGCTCCCCACCAAGGCATTTGCGTTTTTTACAAGAACAACGAAAGAAACCGTAGTTAGCTCTATAGAGTTTTCCTTTGGACAGATTCTATACAAAAAACAACACCGACAGCTGAACCTTTCGTCAACTGCCGGTGTTATAATACCGAGCAACAGCACAGAGCTGCTACCTTACATAAATAACTTTTTCTTAATCATTCAATCTACCGGCTGTCCTTCTTAGTGATAAGGGGGACAGTCACCTATATGAATGAGACTGCCCTTTATCCACGAGCCTCGGCGATATAGCCGAAAGCCTCCTGGCACTTGGCACTAATCCATGCCCAGTCCTTGGCAGCTACCACATCCTTGGGGAAGAGGTTACTACCCATACCTACGCAAGTGACGCCAGCCTTTATCCAGGCGGTGAGATTCTCTTTGGTAGGCTCTACACCACCAGTAACCATCAACATCGACCAAGGCATAGGAGCCTTCACGTTCTTAACAAACGAGGGGCCACCCACATTGCCTGCAGGGAATACCTTGCAAAGGTCGCAGCCACACTCTTGAGCAAAGCCAATCTCGCTTACTGAACCGCAGCCCGGAGTATAGGGAATGAGACGACGGTTGCAAACCTTTGCCACTTCGGGGTTAAAGAGCGGGCCTACGATAAAGTTGGCGCCCAACTGGATGTACAAAGCAGCCGTAGCAGGATCTACTACAGAGCCTACGCCCATCACCATCTCGGGGCATTCGCGAGCTACCCACTTGTTTAGTTCACCGAACACTTCGTGAGCAAAGTCGCCACGATTGGTAAATTCGAAGGCACGTACACCTCCCTCATAGCAGGCCTTGACAACCTGCTTGGCGGTCTCCACGTCGCTGTGATAGAAGACGGGGACCATACCTGTGCTCTTCATTACTGAGAGCACTTGCATCTTATTGAATCTTGCCATATCTTGAGCTTTTGACTTTATTAGTTCTTGAGTTTGTGAGCCGACTAAACAACTGACAAACTCAAGAAACTTACATTCTATCGTTGTACACGTCCACTGGCATCACCACCGGCCAATGCCTCTACCTCCTCGGCAGATACCATATTGAAGTCGCCAGGGATAGTGTGCTTGAGTGCCGAAGCAGCAACAGCAAACTCGAGAGCCTCGCCTTGAGTAGCTTTGGTAAGGAGTCCATGGATAACACCACCCGAGAACGAATCACCACCACCCACACGGTCAATGATGGGGTCAATGTCGTAGTGCTTTGACACGTAGAACTCCGAGCCGTTGTATATCATTGCCTTCCAGCCATTGTGAGTAGCCGAGTATGACTCACGCAAGGTAGAGATTACATACTTGAAGCCAAACTCCTGAGCCATCTGGGTGAAGATCCCCTTGTAGCCTTCGGCATCAGTGTGACCACCCTCAACGTCAGCATCAGGCTTGAAGCCAAGGCAAAGCTCAGCATCCTCCTCATTACCGATACATACATCTACATACTGCATCAAAGGACGCATAATTGACTGTGCCTTCTCCTTTGTCCACAGTTTCTTGCGGAAGTTGAGGTCAACGGATACAGTCACACCATGACGCTTGGCAGCTTCACAAGCCAAACGGGTGAGTTCAGCTGCCTTATCGCTGATAGCAGGAGTTATGCCGCTCCAGTGGAACCAGTCGGCACCTTCCATGATAGCATCAAAATCAAAGTCCTGCGGGTCAGCCTCAGCTATAGAGGAACCGGCACGATCGTAAATCACCTTACTCGGACGCATCGAAGCACCAGTCTCGAGATAATAGATACCAACACGGTTTCCTCCACGAGCGATGTAGTCGGTCTTTACACCAAACTTACGCAGCGAGTTTACGGCCGACTGGCCAATTTCGTGCTTAGGCAACTTTGTCACGAAGTAAGCATCATGACCATAGTTAGCGCAGCTGACAGCCACATTGGCCTCGCCGCCACCATAAACAACATCAAACACATCGGTCTGAACAAAACGGGTTTGTCCGGGAGTGGACAAGCGGAGCATAATTTCTCCTAAAGTTACAATTTTTGCCATAACTTACGTTATCATTGGTTTCGTATAGTTCCTTTTCCTACTATGTTAAAGCCCCACTCTGGCACATTTAACACATAAAACTCACGCAAAGATAGAAGATATTAGTCTATCATCCAAAAAAAACTAAAATTTTCGTTTACAAATCCAGCGAGAAATAGTAACCCACGCTCACACCCCAAAAGAATTCGTTCCAAGTGGGATTATACATAATCTGGGCAGCTACGGGCAGTGTTCCGCCATGGTTGAACTCAAACTCATGACCGGCAGAAAGCTGAAGGTTGCAGATGCCAAAGGCATCATTTTCATAGTACCCCGAAGCATAGGGCCACAGTCCTGCAGCTACACTGCAGTCCATCACCGAAACCGGAAATTCGTATGACACCTCAAAGTATGAGGGAAAGGCTTCGGCCCAATCAAAACCACCACCATACATAGAGCCTTCGAAAGTCTGGTTTACAATAGAATACCATGAGAATGTAACGGGGATATTCTCGCTAAGAGTGTAGCTAAGGCCAAAGTCCAGGAAGTGCCCGTCCTGCCAAGGGCCGAAGTATTCACCTTCACCGTAGTCGGTGAGCGAAAAAGTGAGATTACGCCACGTGGCCTCAACCGAGAGGTCCAGTTCGTTGTAGTCATTCTTCAGGAACGACTTAGTGCCCCATATACCGAGGCTTACCGCCCAGTCACCCTTTTCATAGTCAAAGTAGGCCGAGGGTTGTATACTGGGACCAGCCAGATTCATACCGCGCCACAGATAATGGCTCACAGCATCGGCACCGACGGTCATAGACCAGTCACCACTCTCTTGCGCACGAAGCGGGGTAATACATACCGAGCCGAGAAGAAGAGCGCAAGCAATCACAAGAACATTGTTTTTCTTCATTTCTTTTACAAATAATTATAAGTTTATAAAATGCGACGACAAATTTAGTACAAATTTTCGATTCAGCGAAGACAATGCCTGTTTACTTGTATCACTGAATACAAGAAAGTCAAAACAAAGTGAATGCACTGCGAGTTAGCCACAACTCAACCGGTGAACGTCTCAGACTTCAACACTACTTGATAATTTATTCTTAATATTTTTGCTCCTTTATTGAGAATTATTTCGTAAATTTGCCGAAATAATGAAACAGGACATTATAAACCCCTTTATAAATATGGAAAAGAACATACAAGAATTGACCGAAAAAATGTTTCGGGATGGAGTAGAAAAGGGTAACGAAGAGGCTGCACGCATCGTGGCCGCTGCTAATACCCAAGCTGCCGAGATTGTCGAGAAGGCTCGTAAGGAGGCTGACGCCTTGATTGCTGCCGCTCAGAAACAGGCAGGAGAGTTGATGGAAAACACAAAGTCAGAGCTTCGCCTCTTTGCAGGCCAGTCTGTAAATGCCCTCAAGAGTGAGGTGGCTACACTGGTTTCTGACAAGGTGGTGGGCAATGCTGTGAAGGAACTCACCGCTGACAAGGAGGTGATGGGTAAGTTTGTAGTAGCACTCGCCGAAAAGTGGGTAGCCGACGAGCCTATCGTAATCTCTACAGCTGATGCCGATACACTGAAGAAGTACTTCGCCGCTCAGGCCAAGGCATTGCTCGACAAGGGCGTGACCATCGAAGAGGTGAACGGACAGAAGGCTCTCTTCACCATTCAGCCTGCTGATGGCTCATACAAGGTGAATTTCGGCGAAGAGGAGTTCGTAAACTTCTTCAAGTCGTTCCTCCGCCCCGAGTTAGTTGAGATGTTGTTCTAA
>RHMF01001380.1_pt1 | contig 11067 bp, 13 predicted proteins | sample 5365151 | NCBI WGS metagenome assembly RHMF01 (sample SAMN10266501, study PRJNA497801) | feces metagenome | isolation source: feces | host: Bos taurus | place: China: Prairie of Fairy Mountain | collected 2017-08-14 | reverse complement strand
TCTTCCAGAACGATAGCGGAGTAAATACGAGTGTTGGCGCCAGAGACGCGGGTCTCAAGCAGGCTCTTCTCCTGGTTGAAGTCAATATCGAACTGGTTGAAGTGAGTGATCTGACCACCCTTGGTAGAACCAACGGAATAGTCAGCCCAGTTGATGATCACGGCATCAAGCTGCATGGTCTTGGCGGAAGCGCCAGTGCCCTTCACACGAGTCTTACCGGCCATCTTGGAGACGGGGTAAATGCCGGAAACACCAAGAGCGGTAGCAAGCTCGGACTTATCGCGGTAAATGCGACGGCCATTCATATCCTTAGCCAGCAGCATCTTGTTAATGAACTGCTGAGTGCAGAACATATCGGCAGAGCCAGTGCCACGGAACTCAATCTTAGCATCCAGCAGAGCCGCGATAGCAGCCTCGGCCAGAATATAATTCTCGCCAAAGTTCGCCTGAGTATCGGTGCCATTCATCTCGGAGTTCAGATCGATCTCCTTATAAATAGTGAAGAGCTCGTCATCTCCCCAAACAGGACGAATATGGGAGGTCTCGATCTTGCCGTCGGCATCGTCGGCGCGACCATCGCCAAGCAGCATAGCAGTAGCCAGCTCTTCGTTCAGCTCGAGCTTATCAATGTTGTACTGGTAAGCAACATAGTCGAAATCGGTGATGTCGACAATATCATCACGGTTAAGAGCGCTCTTCACATACACGGTCTGAGGATCGGTGGTACGGCGAGCAACCGCATAGTTGCCAGCGAGCTGCTTCTGGGTGCCCTTCTTATAACCGCGAGCGCGAAGATCATTCAGGTGACGAATATCAACCTGGCTAGTGCGAATACGGCTGAAGGGGCTCTTGTGAACCTTGCGAAGAATCACGTCAACCCAGCCAAGATCGTCGGTAACAAGCTCAGGAGCACCGCCGCGGACATCGTGCCACTCGGGGAAAAGGGTGTCCACGCCAGCGGCAACACCGTCGGCGGGATAAGAAGTGAAGCCACTAACAGCAGCCTCATCATCATGCTGCAGCTCATTGGCCTCCATATACTCCTCGAAAGAGCGACGGAAGCTGCCATTCTTCTTGGCGGCAGCAATAATCTGCTCCTCATCGGAATGCGCCAGGACAGAACCAGTAGATGCGGTGCTGGCGTCAAAAACATTGTGCTTCATAACATTATCTCCTTCATTATCGGAATGTTCGGCCTCGTCATCGGCCTTTTCTTTATCGGTATCACCAACGGCCATGCCGATAACGGCATAAACAGCAGTCTTCTGCTCTTCCGTCAGAGTATCGAATACCTCTTTAATGGTCTTTTCATTATTTTCGGTAGCCACGTTTTCATCCTCCTTGGCGTCTTCGTCAGCATGACTTAATTCAATAGGCTCACCAGTATAAATGGTGGCCTCGTCATTAATCTCTTCGATTTCGCCGTCACTGTGGGCAAGGATCGGGAAATCAATAAGAGCTCCGGGATTAGCACCGGCAAGAACCAGACTAACCTCCTTAATGGCGCCATGCAGCACGTCGCCGCCTCTCTGCTGCAGCCGATTAGCGTAAATCGAAAGCGCGGTAATATCGCCGTGTTCGACAAGCGCCTTGGCATGCTGGCCGGCGTCAGTGTCATTAAAGGAGCAATAAGCGTAAACGCCTTCGTCACGATTTTCTAAAAGAGCGTGGCCAAGAACATTATTCGGCTCATCATGCTGATGCTGCCATACAAGGGGGACCGTCTGACCATCGTTTTCCTTAAAAGCATCCTTACGAATCGTACGACCGTCGGAGCACCTAAGGTTATTCTTAGTGGCCCAACCACTAAAATCAAACTTCTGTCCCATTTTGAATTTTCTCCTCTACAACTTCTTCTCCAACTTGAACTGGTTCTAAATCCTGATTACTTTGATTAAGATTCTTGTTCCTAAGTTCATCTGCCCGAGGATCGGCAACGGGCTTAAACCCAACCAAACCTCTGACTTCGTTAGAAGAAAGAATTTCATTTCTTGTAAATTTGTCTGCGATGTCTGCGATTGCAGAAATCGGAACTAACTTAAAAGGATCTTGAAAAAACATGATTGACTGCTTTTGAGTTCTGGCCGTTTTAGTTAAAAACTTACGCCGCATCTCTTCGGAAAAAGCAGTGCAAATCACGGCCACAACGCGGTTATTATAGTTCAACATAGTTTTCTCATCTGCGGTCCCATTCAAGATTTCGTTCGTGATACCCAACTGGCTCATCAATGTCTCGGTCAAGTATTTCACTTGCTCCATCAGATTGTTTTCCACAGGACGATTTAACTGTGTGATCTTCTCGGTTCCATCAGTATAGGCGATGCCATACTTAGATCCGGCAAGCTGTGCTTCAATTTGCTTACGTCTTATTTCGGCCTGCTTGGCCCGCGCATCAGTCTTAATAACATAAGGAAGCTGGATGATAAGATCCAACTTCCCAGAAGAACTCTGCTCGTCAACTGCATCGAGCATATTCAATTTTCGAATAAGTCTCTGCAGAGTCGAGTTGGGTTCATTCATAACAGAATAGAACGGATTTTCAACTATGGATACCATCTTCTTCGGAAGGGTAATCTCGTGTTGCTTTCCGTCAGCCTCATTGTATACAGATACTCTAACATGCTTTGGCATCCAAGCCACAATTTTGCCAACTCGCATGCTCGCAATGTCATAGGACCCAGATACATTGGGATTAATGGTTGTGTCTATCGGAACAAGAGCCACAACACCTTCGTCCAGCATAGACGTAACACAATCCTGCATAAATGCTCTTCCCGTCTGGTCGGCGTTGGCCTCAACGGAAAGGCAATTGTTTAAACCAGAGTCAATAGTCTCTATATATCTGCCATTTTGATCTAAGCGAACATGCTTAAAATCTACAGCAGCTACATCTGCGGCAATTCGATTAATGATCGCGTTAATAATCGAACGCTCATTTCGAAAAGACATCTTTCTCTGAGCAGGATTGTAAGAATTCCCTCCATAGTAGAATGTGGTTCCAACTGTGGTGGGATCTTTATTATTAAAAGCGTTCCAGGCATGCTGGAGCCGTTCACTTATTGAAGGCATAAATGACCTCCGTGTGCTTTAAGTATTATTTAGAATTCATTCGATGCTTCTTAATGCCGGCATATTCGGTAAAGCAATAGTTTTAATGGCATCATTACCATATCTACGATTTGCGTTATAAACTCCAAGATTAACGTTATCTCTATTCTTTTTATATGCCACCCAAAGTTCTTCTTCCGTTAATTAGTTTCTTTACTAATTCCTTGGCAGTTTTGTCATTAAACCCTAAATCTTTCAAATATGCGATCGACATATCTTTTCCAGCGCCATTTAAATAATGGTCGGTATATTCTTTTCCGAGCATTCCTAAACGAACAGAATAGTCAAAAGGATCATTAAAATTCTTTTTGGGCCTACGATTCCATAATTCTTTTTGCTGTCTATCATAATCTTCCCAGGAAAAATCGTTATCGTTATCATCTAATAATTTCTCGGCTTTTTTCTCCCACCGATCATATTCTTTTTCCCATTTCTTAAATTCTTCAGATTCCATGTATTCTTTTCTCTTCTTGTCGGCATCGGAAATTAATTTACTAGAATTAGACCCGATAGGTTTAAAACCTGCATATTTATGACTGGGGCCATACTGTTCACTTCGTTTTTCTCGAATGCTTTTCTTTGCGTCTTTATAAATTACATTTGGATTCGAATATCTACGTTGACCAGCAGCAGTTAAAGAACCATCAGGATTCTGGTAGCGCCTTACGCCCCATTTCATGCCAAGAACGCCATAATGCGCTAAATCATAATTGCCAAAGCGATCCGTAGCAATATAATAGGAAGGCATTAGACCCCCCCCCTTTTTTTATTCAAATGCATCTCTATTTGCTTTATAGGCCACATAAGCATCCAATAATGCGGCCACATTATCGATCTTTTCCTGACGACGTTTTTTGAGAAGTTTCCTATTACCATTGGTATCTTCCAAAGTAATACAGTTGCCCATGGTAAATGTCATCAAACTTTGATCAAATATAAGAGCTCGTTGCTCGGCGTAGATCTTAATCTCGCCAAGAGGCACCGATTCAGTTTTGGCACCCTGAGGGACTTTCTCTAGCCCGAATGGTCCATTCTCAGTTTCCCACCGTTCAACAAACTCTCTGGCATTATAAGGGTCAAACCCAAAGCATCTAACATCATAGCCAGTATCCACAATATACTGATCAAGATCTTCGTACACGGCCATCATGTCCAGAACCGTGCAATCTAATACGATCAAGCTGCCTTCTTGTATAAATTCGTCATACTTTACTCGCATGGCCGGAGGAAGCTTTGATAATGTTATAGATGAAATATAACTTCGAGCTTTAACCCCAAATTTGTCTCCTCGCAACGGAAATAAAAAAGTAAAAGCGCAGAAGTCGTCTCCTTGTGAAAGGTCCGCACCTAATGCGCATGGCATCGACCAGAAGTCTCTTCTTCGATGCGGAAGAGTCTCCTCATATGTAAAGAAGTACGTATAGCCTTCCATGGGGAGATTAAACCGCTTTGCTAAAATATCATTTCTTGCTGCGGGAGCTTTTTCAGCTCGTTCTACATCGAGCTGATAAGTTTCGTAGGTTACAGTTTTTCCTAAGTTAGGATTGGCCTTAAGCCATGTTGACGGGTCTGCTACTTCCTGAATATCATCAAGCTTGTAATACCAAATAGATACATGGGGGTTAATGTATTCTCCTCTTAGAATTTCCATTAACTCCATCTTGATCGTATCACCAGCGCTATTTCGAACCGTACCTTCAGAACTACAGGCTATAATCAAATAGTCATCAAGCTTCGAAGCACCTTGCTCAATTGCGCCGATAACATCTTCACGTATGTCTCCAGAAAGCCATTCATCAATTGTCGCAACTTTACACCGAAGTCCTTGAAGCTTGTCGATGCTCATCGGACGAATCTCAATTAGCGATCCGGTTAAGAAGTTTTCGATGCCTTTCTTGGTAGAAGCGAGCTTCATTCTATTTGCCTTCGATCCGGTTGTATTCTGCAAAGAACCCTCAGTTAAAAATTTAAACAATGGACCTCTGGCTCTTGTAATAGACGTTCGAATCGGAGATAAAACCTCTTCGGCTTGCTTCATTGTGGGCGCGGTGGTTATTTGATGTGTAGTAGATGGATCAATATTCAAAAAGAAACTCTGAATTGTACTGGCATACATGGACTTGGCTGCACCTCTTGTGACTATGAGGTACTGCTTATTTACCAAACGCTTCTTTATTCGCTTTGTAACATACTTTCCACCATGATTGTCGGGACTCGGAACATATATAGACCGCTCAACGTAGTAATACCAACCAAAAACTTCTTCGGCCCAAAGTTTAAAAGAATCGAGAAGCTTTAAATCTGAACCGTCTGTCAAAGTGAGCTCATTTTCGCAATACCGCACATATCCTTCAACGGCATTATCATCGTAATAAAACGCGGGGTTATCGATAAGCTCATCTATGCGATTCATCTCCATTGAGATTTCACGGCAAACTGGTATTTCTCCTCGAATTACCTGCTCTCGAAATTCACCATAATACCTTGGAACGGCAGTATTTGATAAACTCATTTTAAATTATTTACCTGCTTTATAAATTAAATACAAAGTACCGCCGATCTGAACAACAGAACCAATAACCGATAGTACGTCCTCGGTGGTTACTTTTCCTCTAGCAACGTCTTCGGCACTCAAAGTTTCAAAGTCTTTTTCAAGCCTAAGTCTGTTAATCCGTTCTTTAAGTTCCGATTCGCTCATAGCTTTTGCGGGTCTATTTTTTCCATTTTTTGCTTTAAAAGCAATCCGAGCAATATTGCTAGCATCTTTTGTCATTTGCTCGGCGGGAGAAATATTAGGTTTATCTTTTCCGCCCTTTATGCTCCTAGATAATAAAGCCTCTGCAGCAGCCTTTGAACTGTACTTTCTAGCTTCTCCAACCTCTTTTCCGCCTTCGCCACTTTTACGGCCCCGGACAGAATAAGGCTGGTATCTACGGACGCCCCATTTCATTCCAAGAACGCCGTAGTGGGCTAAATAAGATTCTTGCATGATTTGTTCACACCCTTTGCAGAAAGAGGAGAGCCTCATTTAAAGACTCTCCTCCCCTATTATTTACTCGGCGGAACGAATCATTTCCATAAACCGGTGAAGCTGCTGCCGTTCATAATCAGAAGCGGCGTCGTCCATCATCTGCTCCATGCAGGAGACGACACGATCGCCGATGCTATGCCGACTGTAGCCCATCCCATTATTGGAACTTCTACCATCATCGTAATATCCGGGCGCCATAGAGCTTCTGCGGCTCATAGGAGCACGAGAAGGCCTATAAGACGTAATCGAATACTGACGAGGAGTGGGCATCGGCTCCATATAATGACCGGAATACTGAGAATATCCATTCTCGCCCATATCCATGCCCCCTTCAAGCCGCATGTCAATCCGCTCGATTAACTTGAAACCGTCGAGAGCACACTTAGTGTCAGCACCAGAAAGATCAGATTTCTTGGCGAGGTCCTGAATATTCTTCTCAGTAAGCTGTTTAATCTTCCTTAAAGATTCAGTATCCATCATTTTGAATCCAACCCCCTTCACTGACGAATCCGAATATTGGCATTCTCAACCAAAATCGGAATGCGACTGGTATTACGCACCGTAATAGTCTGTCAGCAACCCTTCCAGATAGGAATATTGGTTACACGACTAACATTGGCGAATTCCTCGACAGCGGCCGGGGTTTCCTCCATGGTAGTACCAGCAATAGTAGCCCCATCGACAGCGATAGCAACCGAAATCGGCTGAACCGTTTCGCCGGTGGGAATCGCAATATTCGCCCCAAAGGCAACGTCATAATTGACGACCTGAGACGCGCGGCCGCAATTACAGCCACGATTATATCCGCGCCCGAGAATCTGATCCTCGTAAGAGACACCCTTGGCAAGAAACGCGCCACTGTCATCTCTATGCAGAATGAGCCCAAGCGTACAAGGCACCGGGTTTTCGGTGAAGACGATGGACTCGCCAGGGTTAACCGTCTGCTGGGCAACGCTGGTCCATTCGGCCATCACGTCACCCCCTTAGGAACCGCAGCCGCAACCGAAATTCTGAGGGCAGCAATTAGGATTGGGAACAATATACGCCGGCCGAGCGGTCGGAGATAAATACTGTTCCAACGCCGCAGTCTGACGCTCCTGAGAAGCCAGGATCGTAGCAGTCTGCTCATTCTGAGAAGCTCTGCGGTTAGCCTCATTGAGACGAGACTCAAGCTCCGCAATGCGCTGGTTCTTAGCATCCAGTTCGAGCTGGCAAATCTTGTCCATAATAGACTTGAAGCCGCTGTTAGTAGAATTGATAAGAGCCTGAGTATTCGCCACGCCGGAAGCCAGAAGATCACGAACGCCATCAGTAACAGCAGCACGATCGGCACAGGCCTCAGTGGCTACAGTATACTTTAAATCGGCAGTGGCCAGACGATTCTCGCAGCAGCAATTCTGCATGCTCATCGCAAGGTCATTAACGCCGTTGTTAATCCCGGTAATGCCGTTCATAACAGCATTCTGATCAAAACCGCGCTGAACGTCGTTATAGCCCATAGCCCAAGGCATAAAGCCATTACCGCCGTTGAAGCCGCCGCCCCAACCATTGTTGGCAAAGAGCAGGAGAACTATCAGCCACCATGCTCCATCGCCACCGAAAAATCCGTTGCCGCCTCGATTATTACCGAGAACTGCGGCCATGTCAGCAGCAGACATGCTGCCATTTCCTTCGCTAAAAGACATATGCTGTCTCCTTTAGAAAAAAGTTTTTATACTAATCCTTGGCCAAGGTTGTATAACAATATTTAATCCTTTCTTCCTAAAAGACGGTTGGCCTGCTGCCCAAGAGCTTCAAACTGCTGTTGAGACATCTGACCATTTTTAATAAGCTCTCTCACTTTTTGCTCAGGGGTCATGCCAAGACTCGAGAGCTGATTAAGAAGCATCGCCGCAGCATTTTGGATCATCGGATCATCTGGTATCCCTGGGATTTTCTGAAACTGATTCTGTTTCTGAAAAGAGTTATACAGTGGATTCATTTATAATGCCTCTTAATTTAAAATTTTTTCAAGCTTAGCATCCATATCAGAAATAGACTTTCCAAGCTTTTCAACAAGATCATACAGTTGCCGATGCTCTTCTTTTGTTACAAAATTAGCCTCTGGTCCGAAAGGCTTTTCTTCGACAGAATACCGAAGAATCTTTAATGGATTCTTGATCTTTCCGTTAGCATCTGTTTCTCGCACATACATAATGGGCTCCGTTCTAGAAGCATAATATGTCTGTTCGTTTGGCGTCGTAGGAAAGCCGAGAACTTCATCTTCACCATCTACCCAATACATGTTGCACTTAGGTAAATTCTGCTGAGGATTTACTGTCAGTGTAGGCGCAGTAGTCTGCGAGCCATTGGCGACAATATATGGGTTAGTCCCTACCCCAAAGGTTGCCACGTTTACTCCTCCTTGGTCCAGTAATAAATCAGTAGTTCATTTCCAGAATCCCATATATCGTAATAATCGCCGTCAACAGCAGTTACTACATGGTTATCTAGAACCAATAAATAACGCCCCTCTGGATGCTCTCGACAAAAATCTTTTACCGTACATCCATAAGGAGCGAACTTTCTTATATAGCCTTTTCGATACAAATATGAACCCCAGGTATTATTACCAGAGGGCATATCCTTCCAAATGAATCCCTCGAATGCTATTCCGACATAAACGGGATCCCATTCTTGATCTGTTAGCCGGCAAATAGCACGAACTGTGCAATCTCCAACTAAACGACCATCGGGGTTCGGATTGTAATATACAAAACTCATTTTGAATTAAATGTAATGAATGTCGCTTAATTCTCCAGATCGCCATTCGAAAACCATAAAACGTTTATGCGCTCCAACAAAACCTTCTTCGTCGCTCCATTCATCTGTGATTCCACCTCTAGACAAGCGGCGGATCATTACACCATACAAATCAGATTCTTGCTCATGATGCAAATGCCCCGCATGAATTTCGCGAGTTGTAGAATCCGCAAACTCTCTAGGAAACTCGATTGTAAACTGTCCACGAAAGTCTTTTGGCGCGCTCTTCATGTTGGAACCATGTGTAATACCAATGAAACAGTTATTCCAATAAATACATTTACGCTGTTTCATACAGTCATCAACATTAACCTGCGGATAGTGATCTTTAAGCATTTGAACAAATGCCCAGGAAAGACTCTCATCATGGTTGCCAAAACTATAAATAAGGTTAACGACTTTGGCATGGGATAAAGAAGCATCGATTAAACTATAGTAAATCTGTTTCGCCATGTTCCATGCCTTAGCCATATCGACTTTTTCTATAGGCCGGCCAGAAGAAGTTCTTCCTCGCATATCGTCGTTGTGAAACAGATCCTGGCCAATAATAATGTTAACTTCATCCCGATTTTTAGCAGCGATAATGCCCAATAGTCTTTCAATAGCTCTTGTGTGATCGGAAAGTGGAAGATGTAAGTCGTACAAAGGAATTTCCAGCATACTTCCGGTATCAAAGTCCGTGCAAGGCTCTATGCGAACCGGGTCGGGGTTCTCTTTAATCGTAGCGAGAAGTTCTTCCCATTGATGCTCATCGGCCGCTTGCTTTATCCAAGCCTGAACAATCTCTCCTCGATTATTCACCTGAACAGTAGCATTGTGCGCCTGAAAGCCTTCATATGTTCCGGCACAAAGAGTATCATTATCAGCAAACTGCATCTTCTTCCAAGCTATTAGTCTTCGCTTAAACGATTCATAACTTAAACCAGGGTACTCAGGATTAAATATCTTGTAATAAATTTCCCTCGAACTGACTCCCGACTTAGACGCGGAGACACAGTCTTTCTTTATCTTTAATGAATATTTTTTCTTATTGTCTATAGCCAATTATTTATACTCTCCTTTCTAGGGAGTTTCTGCGTCAACATTGCAACGCCATTCAAACTCGGAGATTAACTTTTCATAAGAGCTTAAAACAAAAGAACTGGAAGGAGGATCAAATAAAAGCTTAACTTTCATGAACATGTAACTTTTTACAGTTTCTATTTGATCCTCGGTTATAAATTCATTCCACATTGAAGTTTCATCACAAACAAATGGGGTATCAGTTTTTCCAACTCCCAACTGAAACAAAACTCCGAAAACGGAATTAATAAAGACTAGTAATTCTTTATCGAAATGCTGATACTCTTCGCCAATTCCGAGCATCTTCTTTATTGATACAAGTATGTTTTCCACACAGATCACCTCCACGGGCATGTATCATTCGGCATACGTTCTACCGGTTTTCTTATCGGGAGCAAAGACAAATCACCATAATGAATCGCCTTATGAGTAAGCTCTGATACACAAACCGCGTTATCTGGATCGAAAAGATTCTGACTTCTATTTCCCAGATCTTCGATCGTTATAGGATTCAAATGATGCACAACAACAAACTGCCCAGCAATTTCAAACTCGGGAAAAGCCAAATCGCAAGCCAAATCTCTTGCAATGATCGTTTGCCTAAATTTTCGCCATTCTGGGCTTCTGTAAAAAAGTTGGTTCAAATATCGATCATACCCGAATGTCTCGGCTCCAATTGTGCCGCCGATTTTTGCATACTCGAAACGTTCTTCAAATGAAGGAATAGAAACTAATTCAGTATAAGTCCTCTTCATAATCTTCATCCTCAGACGCTCCGCGATACTCTTTGAATGCACTGATAGCATTTGCATATAGCTCTTCAATTTTCTTCGCGGATTGTAAAGCTTCAGTCTTAGCGGCCATCAGTTCATTCTTCTTTTCTATCATCTCAAGTTCTTTTCTCTCCTTCATAGAACCGAGACGTAAAAAATGAACAATCTCCTGAGAAGTTGCAGATCCATTTCGCATCCGTTCTTCTGCAAGATCATATGCTAAGCCTATGAGTTGTTTTTCTCGTGCCTCCGGGGAAGTCGCCGGAGGAAACTTTTTGCCTTTTGACGAAC
>RHMF01001379.1_pt1 | contig 11074 bp, 24 predicted proteins | sample 5365151 | NCBI WGS metagenome assembly RHMF01 (sample SAMN10266501, study PRJNA497801) | feces metagenome | isolation source: feces | host: Bos taurus | place: China: Prairie of Fairy Mountain | collected 2017-08-14 | reverse complement strand
TGTATACTCCTTGAGTCCTTTTAACTCCCTGATCTCTGCTGTCACCTCTGAGGGATAGATCTTGGCATTTTCTCCGACTCTATATCCCCGGATCCATTTACCGGATCCTCCTTTTCTTACTACAACCTCTATCAGATCACAGCACCATGCTGCAGCCATCAACTCTCTGACTGTCATGTCTGGTCCTCCTTTTTGTCCTCCTGCTCTGCACCATCTAAGATCTCATCAAGCTCTGCCTTGATATGATCTGCACAGTCCCTGTATCCCATGGAATATCCTGCGATAAACATGATGATACAAAGTGCAATGGCCATTGCAATGTATACTGCCATCACTCATCCTCCTCCACTGTCACTCTCACATATGTCCTGTATCCCCTGCTGATGGAGCTAAGGACTGTGTTTTTTGTTGTCCCCACAATATCTGCCAGCTCCTGAGCAGTGTCTGCCACTGCCAGAGGCAGCTCATACTTGTCTTTTGATATCCACATATAGATGGTCATATATCATAACCTCGATAATGGGCATTGATCACAATGCTTTTCCAGCTCCCTCTCAAGGACATCAATGATCTCATCCTTTAATGTTTGATCATTGCCTTTGAGGGCCCTGATCTTGTTGTTGAAATCCTCATTGTATTTGCAGATCCAGTCACAGACATCATCCCTGACTCTCTCCATCTGCTCTCTGATGGTCATATCTGATGGATTATTTTTCCGTGTCATCTGCTGCCTCCTTCAAGATCTGATCCTTGACCAATCCAAGGATTGCATCCAACATGATCCCCAGCTTGTCAGGATCCACATTTGCATCCCTGACAACATCCTTGACCACCTTCTCAAGGCCATAGAGCATGATATAAAACTCCATAACAGAAAACTCAGAAAAGGAGCACTTGATATCCGGATCCAAAGATCCCTCCGGGAGAGTGATGAGCATCTGGACCTTTTTGTCCCTTAAATGCTCATCAATGATCTCTCCAAATTTATCAATATCAAGTCCATCCATATCAATCTCTTTGTCTTTATGCATTATTGTCCTCCTTTGCTCCAAGGATCTTGATCATGTACTTTCCATTGTTGATCCTTGCGCTGATCTGATAGCCCTCCTTGAGGACCACTTTTGCCACTCTTGCAAAATCTGTCCTGTCATAGCAGGTGATCCTGCTGCCTATAAAAGAAATATCAACACCTGTCATCCCACACCTCGATTATCTGTCTCACTCTGCAGATTGAGATGCCTGCTGCCTCTGCTATGGCCTTATAGGTCATCCCTCTCCTGCGTTGAGCACATATCCTCTCATTTCTGTCTGTTTTTCGTTTCCTTTGTTTTAATCTTGTATTGTCCATCATCTGTCATGTCACTCCCAACTCTGAGGATCTTCCTGTCAATGAGGATCCTCTGGATCTGATATCCGATCTGTCCGGCTCTTGATAAAAAGTCAGGATTGACCGGATACTTGTATGACTCTGTGATGAGGTTGATGATCTCATCAAGAGTCTCAATCATCTCCACATCTGTCAGCTCTCGCTCTGTCCTTTGCATCTTTCAGCTCCTTGTCCTGCTTTGTCCCATAATATGGTCTCCTGAGCATTGTCTCCTGCAATAATCTGCGCTGTTTTCTGTTCATGTGTCTCGATCTCATAAATAGATCCTCAGGAGGGATCTCAAAGTATGCCATCCCCCAACATCCCCTCCTTTCTGCCTCCCGGAGGAGGCAATATTTTCAATGGCTTTTAAAGTCTTTACTGTGATAAATTCCTTTGAGCCAATTGGATCAGTCATCATCTGTGCTCTTTATGTAGGCATAGAGCACTTTGTCCTCAGCCTTTGCCTTTTTTAATTCCTTTTCAGCTGAGTCTCTGGTCTTGTGTTCTATTCCGGAATACTCGCAATCATAGGTGTCATCATATCCAAATCTGATATTGCATCTGACGATATACATCAATCCTCCTTTTCCTCGATCAGGTGAAATCCCACAGGCTTTGTCTTTTGGGGCTTTTCACTGTTCTCAATGTATAAATCCCCTGTGTTTACTAGATTTTTGTTTTTCCAAGAGCTCAGAGCCTTTGTCTTTATGCCTTTTTTATAGGTCACAGCATCCTCAGACCATTCCGGATATAAATACCTCAGATAGCTCTTTGCCCTGTCAACAAAAAAGGATCTTGAGACTGTGTCATCCATGGAAAAGTGACAGGATCTGCAGACTGTCACAAGATTCTGCTCCACTCCCAGACCTCCATGGGCTCTTGAGACCACATGAGCCTCACCTCTGCCCGGTCTGCCACAAAAGATGCAGCAGTGTCCATCTCTCTCCTCAACTTTTCTTTTGGTCTCCGGCTTGATCGCCAGTGCTCTTGTCCTTTTGTGCATCAGGCCTTTAGCTCCTCCTCTGATGTCTTTTTGGCCTTGATCCTGAGATAATCATCAGAGTCAAGCCAGATATTTGTTGTCCTGTCATCCGGGAGAGCCAGTGTCACCTTTAAGAGATCCTTTTGCTCCACCATTGGGATAATCCCATAGATCAGATTGCGCAGCTCCGGATCAAAGTGCTTTTGCACATATTTGTTGACCTTCTCTTTTCTGCTTTTCTCTCTCCTGTCAGCCTCAGCCCCTGCACAGGTGCACTGCTCTGTTGCCATGTCATCAAGCTCTGCCTGCTGCATCTCTCCGACTGTATAGATCACCCTGCTCTGCCCACAAAATCTGCAAAAGCCTTTGCCTGCCATTTCGTCCATCACTTCACCTCCATTTTTTTGATTATTTCCTTGCCAGCCAGCTCCTCAGATCTTGCATACTTGACTGCATGATTCTTTAAGAGTCCATGGATCTCCTGCCACAGGGAGCAATATTTGATATCCCTGTTGTATCTGAACAGTCTCCAATCATGAGAGCTCCATCTCTGGGGCATGTTTGTCCTGAGCATGTTTATCACAAAAGGATCCTGCACATATACAGAGATCACTGCTGGCTTGTTAAACTTTTTAAGTGCATCCCTTAAAGCGATCAGGGAGGCTTTTTTGTTGGTGCTGTTCGGAGTCACAACAACTCCATCTCTTTTATCTTTTAGCTGTCCATCATCAGAAAAGGCACACACAGCCCATCTTGCTTTTGCTGTCTTTAATATCCCCGGACTCTTACTGCAAAGGACATATATCTCGATCCTCATATCTACCTCCTCAGGATCTTCTTTTTGATCCTGCTCCATATGCTTTCCCTTTTTGTGCACTTTTGGCTCTCTTTTGGTGCACCATGTCCTGCTGCCTTGGGGCGTCTTTTGATCAGATACTTCTGATACCTGACTCCGATCACCTCATTGAGACCATTTACAAGAGATCCCGGGACCAGCTCAAAGCCCTTGGGGACAAAAGGATCATCCTTGATCTGCCCCTGCACAAGTGCTGATTTTTCCATGGGCTTGTCCAGATTCCTGCTCCTGTGGTATTTTGCTTTGCCCTTTGTCTGTTCTTCTTTTGTCTCGATCTTGACCAGATAGTCTGCCAGCTCTTTGTACTGGCCCTCCTCATACATGACTGACAGATGCATGTGCTGGCCCCAAACATCAAGGAGCTCCTGCAGGACATCTGCATCATTTTCGATCACCATGTGATGGTGGAGAGCTGCTGCCCTCTTGCCTCTCTCTGTGACTGCTATATATTTGAATTTTTTGCCCTTTTTCTTGAGTCTCCTTGACACCTTATAAAGACATTTCCTGAGATTGTCCTCTGCCTGATCATAGGTCTCAGGCCTGCTGCCTTTTGGATAGTCCAGTGTGACATGGTGTCCTTTGTCAAAGTTTGTCAGGATCAGGAGCTGCAGTTTTTCTGATTTTTTAGTGTTGTTATACTTTGCCATGGCCTTTGGTGTCTCCCTCATTCTCTTTGCTCTCTGTCTCATGGGAGCTCCAAAGCCTCTGGGAGTGTATGCCTTTATATAGACATACTCACCCATCCAAAATGTCCTCATGAAATACATACCACTGACTCCCCTGTCACTTTTTTATTGATCCGGAGCTGTGTCAATAAAGTTAATATTTTTAATCGCTCTATAAAGAGCCCCAAATCCCTTGATTTAATTGATGATTGAGTCAATATGTGGTATTATCATTTCAAACAGATATCCAAATATTGACTCAGTATAATCTGAGCCATAGCCCCCAAAAGTGAGCCGACATCCCCGGCTCCTTTTTTATTTCTTTACATAAAATTGGTGATCCCTGTGATCAAAGACCTTGATAAAATAGGTGTCCAATTTATCGGACTTTTTTGTCTCAAATCCGATAATTTTCGGACATATGGATCCCTTTTCGATCCTTGCCAGTGCAAGATGGGCATCCACTCCCACATCATCAAGATCTGCAGGAGTCGTAAACTGATTCTCCTGATATACAACCTCTCTGATGGTGTCTGGCCAGTCAGGATCCTCTGTCCGGTTAATGATTACACTCATCACAAGCCAGATCCCATCCTCTCCCTGATTTCCTGCCTCAGCCCATCCTGCTCTCATCAAAAGCTGGGCATCCTCAAGGCTCAGATCGTAGGCCTTTACATCCTTATATGATTTGATTTGTTGTGCGTTGCTCGGAAATTCACATGAAATTAAAGACATCCCCAAAATGACACCTGCAATGATACAGGCTGCTGATTTTCTCATTTATCCTCCCCCGGTTATCTGGTCAACATCTGCAGGATCTCATCCCTATCTCCTGCAGGGACCTTGAGTGCATCAAAGATCTCAATCAGAGATCCAATTGGTATGAGCTCAGGATCCTTGAAATATTTTCCGATCGTGTTCTTGCTGCCAATTGTTGTCAGAGCTCTCACATCCTCCCAAGAGCTAAAATGTCTCACTTTTCGATATTTCAACATCTCAGCCTCAAAGAGCTCTCCTTTTTTGGTTTGTTGTATCATAAATTCTCATCCCATGTTGTATGTGTGCAACTTCCTGTGCAAAAAAATATTAGCATCAACTCCATATGTATCACATATTTTTCTGATCTCGCTGAGAGTGAAATCTCTCTTTTCATTGACCTTTAAATATACAGAGTATGTGCTCAGATTTAAGAGTTTAGCCAATTCTTTTTGCTTAACATTGTTTTCAGCCATCCAGCCCTTAAAGCTCAATATCTGCTCCATTTTCTTCCTCCCATAACTAGATATTGCATATGTGCAACAAAACTTACAAGATTTAATATACACTCATATTTTCACTTCTGCAACAATTATTTTATTTTTGTGAAATATTTTGTATAATGTCTGCGGAGGGATGTATGATGGATAACACTTTAGAGGGACTTGGATCAAGGCTCAGGCAATTGAGAAAAGACAGAGATCTCACAATGGAGATGCTGGTATATGATATCAACAGAAAATACAATGCCGGACTGACAAAGGGCAATCTGTCCAGATGGGAGAATGGTAAAAATTATCCATCACTGGATTATGCTGTGATTCTTTGTCTATATTTCAATGTGAGCTTGGATTATTTAATAGGGACAACCTCAGTCAAGACTCCTGTGGATCTTCTGATTAATCACAAGAGGCCTGATGACTCTGAGGATGTTTTGCTCCTTGAAAAGGAGGATCTTCATGGCTAATGCAACAAAGCTGCAGTCCGGTGCATACAGATGCAGACCGACTGCTGTGATCAATGGCAAAAAGGTCACAAAATCATTTACTGTCCATCCCCGGGAGACTGGTGGCAATGTTAAAAAAGCCAAGGCAAAAGCTGAGGCCCTTGCTAGAGAGTGGCAGATATCCCTTGAGCAGGAAAAGACTTTCTCTGTGACTGTTGGCAGAGCCATGACAGAGTATATTGAGGACAGATCTGCTGTCCTGTCTCCCTCAACACTCAGTGGATATATACAGATGACCAGATCCTTGGAGCCAATCAGGGACATGTATGCTCAGGATGTGGACACCCAGACTGTCCAGAGACTGATCAATGACATGGCCCTCTCTTTATCTACAAAAACGATCATAAACAGGATCGCCTTTTTGCTTGCGGTCCTTGATTATGCTGGCAATGATAGAAAATACAAACTCAGATATCCTCAAAAGGGACAAAAAGAGGTCAACACTCCTGACCATGATGAGGTTGATCTGATCCTGAGATCTTCACCTGCTGCCCTCAGGATCCCCATCTGTCTTGCTGCATTTTGTGGCATGAGGAGATCAGAGATCTGTGCCCTCAGGCAAAAGGACATCCTCCGGGACATGAAAAAGATCTATATCCATGCAGCTATGGTCAGATCTCCTGAGGGAGGTTATGTGTACCGGGACCAAAACAAGACCCAAAAGTCCACAAGGACAATCCCTGTCCCCTCTGCCCTTCTGGATCTGATCCCGGAGTCGGAGGATCCTGAGGAGTATATCAGTCCGATCAGAAATCCAAACAAGATCACAAAGAAATTTGTCATCCTGAGGGATTCCCTTGGACTGTCCTGCTCATTCCATGACCTGAGGCATTATGCAACCTCATTCCGGGCAGATCTTGGCATTGATGAGAAATACATCAGGGAGGAGCTGGGATGGACTGCTGCCTCTGCAGTGTACTCTGTATACAACAATTCCCTGAGGTCTCAGGCAAAGATCTTTGCAGACATGACTGATAAATTTGTTGGAGACAGGTTTGGAGATCTGATCCGCAAAGCCTGATCAATTTCGTGTCAACTTTCGTGTCAACTTTTTGTCTCACATTATGTGATTTGGAGATTATTTTGTGATATTTCAATCCCACATTTTGAGACTGCAAATGCAGAAAAAAAGAGGCATTGAGCGTGTTTTTAGCTCAATGCCTCATTTCTTTGAAAAGTGGAGCATACGGGACTTGAAAACAGTGCCAGATTGATGCTCCCTCAGTATTTATGCGTGTTTTTGATTTTGCGTGTCAACTTTTGTGTCAACTTTTCTTTTAGGATCTTGTATTTTTTCCTTAATTGACATTATAAGCACATAAGCTGCAGGACACAATCAGCATAATCACCTGTCTTGTTTTTGATCTCCCTCAGGTGCTCTTTGCCGATCTTGTCCAGCTCATTGATCTTAGCTCTGACCTCACTATAATTATATCCGGCTTTTGTCAGGGCAGCCTCCCTTGCTTTACCATTCCCAAAAGCTCCTTCAATGACCATTGTGATCAGATCAGGTGTGATCTCCTGATATCCCGGATCTCCATCATACTTTGTGAGATTGTAGGTGCTGATCAGGTTCAAAATGGCACTCTGGTAATCTGGCCCGGATGCATAACCTCCTCCCACAATGCCCTCAATGCACTTTTGAGGAGTCGGCTGTGATAATGCTTTTTTATATCTGGCTGCAGTGCATAGCAGATCCATATAGTCCTCAGTGGAGTCCTCCACTGAGTCATAAGCCCTAAAAAAGTCAGTGATCCGTGTTGCGGTTTTTCCGTCATAATATTCCGTAGTCCCTGACTTGTAGGCCTTGCCCTTCCATGCTGATCCGTACTTTTTCCCAGATCCGACTTTAAATCCAAAAAGAGCATTGGCTGCTGCCATCTTCTGAGCTGTGCCCCAGCCACTCTCATGTATTGCCATGGCTATACATACGGATGGAAATATCTTGCCATCATGCTTTTTTGATTGCCTCTGGGCAATAGGTGCCATCTTTTCAATAAAAGCAGCCTGCTGAGTTGTCATCCTGATCACCTCCTGAGCTGTGAGATCGTCTGGATCACTTTGTCATATCCGATCATGGATCCGACCCAGATGCAGATTGTCATCAGGATGATGCAAATATCATTCTGCAGATTAAAAGGGATCCCCAAAAGGACATAAGCTGCACAGGCACCTGCTGCCCCCACAACAATTGCATCAATCAGTGCAATGATATTAGTGGAGACAGAGAGACTCACTGCCTTTTTTATTGCCTCAGTCAGCAGTGATGACACCATGGATCCGATTGTAAAAAGAGATAAAAATAATGTGATTGTCATGTCTGGTCCTCCTTCTTTGCCCATCTGTCTCTGGTGATCTCAATGATCCCGGAGACAACAAGCTCCACTGCACCACCTCCGAGTCCATACTGGATCAGAGTGTCCGGGACAGAGTCCTTGATCCAAAAGGTGATCCATGCAATCAGGACAAAAGCAATCCAATATATGCAGACTCCTTTGACAATCCTGTCAATCTTTTTGGGCCTTTTTGGTGTTTGACATCTCTCAATCCCGGTCTTTGGTTTCATGTTTATTTCCTCGCCAGATAATCATGCAGGTCATCTTTTGCCTTTTCCAAATTCTTGGATATGGGCTTGTGTTCTGTCTCGCAATAATGGACCTCAAACTCAAGGAGAGCAAAAGTGGATCTGATCAGGACCTCATTTGTATCCTCCTGCTCCTTAAAGCGATCATTGCCCTCCCGGAGGGATTGCTTGATCTCTTTGAGTTCATATTTAAGGGTTTCAATCTCTGCTTTTAATGATGCAATCTGTTCCTCAAGAGTGTCATGAGGCCTGTTGAGAAATTTCAAAAGAGCATATCCGAGTATGCAGATATTTCCTGCAGCGAGGATCAGCTGCAATATGGGCAATATTGTTGATACAGTCATCTCTCCCTCCAATAAAAAAGCCATCAGACTGTTGATCTGGTGGCTCCTGTGATATTATTCCTCCTCAGGCTCAGGTTCAGGCTCAGGCTCAGGTGTGTGGTCAACAAAATCAGACATAACCACGTTGCCATTGTAGTCAAGGATTTTAACTACTGCGTGTAGAACGTCCTCAGCGTTGATGTATGTGGCAATAGTCTGATGGTATGAGATTTTCGCCTTGTCGAGAGTGTCAAAGACAGCAATAGATGAGCCGTCCTGTCCCTGTGTGTTTGTGAGTAGTTTGATAAGATAGTATTTCATGTGGTTTTCCTCCTTATGATATGCCAATTATCTGATATGGTATTGTGATTGCAGTCATAGAGCCTGATGAGTTCATGTTATATGCTACAGAAAACGCTATCGTTGTGGGGTTGACCACATCTACAGTCCTCGCTCGTCCGTTTGACCCAGAAAAGCCTCCGATTAGTATACGTATTTTGTTTGTCCCAGATTGGCTTTTTACAAAATCCTCTGGTGTCACAAGGATTGCCGCTTGTTCGGAGTTATCTGTGCCACCATACCAAACTATTTTTATATATCTATAATTATTTATACTGTCGGATAAAGTCACATTTTGCGCAGCAAAAGCGGCTGCGGGGCTGCTATTTGTCCACAAAACAGTCTCCGTACCGCTTGGCTTTGGCTTTGAAAACTTTAAGCCACTTATATCTAGGATAATACCGCCCTGATTTTCTCCTGTGATATGCTTGATTACTGTATAACTACCATCTGTATAAATAAATCGTCCAACAACAAAGTTAGACTGGCCACGTCTTGAAAGTCCAGCCGCAGCATCTAAATTTGTATTCCTTGTGTTGTACAAGTCCGTTGGTGTCATGTATATGGATTTTACTGAGTTGACTGTCTGCGAGGTGCTATTGATTGACAAAAATCTTATCTTTACAAAGTCAAAATCTTCATAACTTTGAGACAGTGTAATCGTGCCACTCGCCATTGTACTTGTCGGGCTAGAATTAGTCCACAGCACTGTCTCTTGGAGTTCGCTACTGCCGCCACCTATACATTCAAATAAATTCATGCCGCCTCCTTATCTCAGATATACTCTGCAAGTAGTCACGTTGTCGCTACTGTTGAATGATACCGACAATGTGTTACCCGATACTGTCATGTCAATGGGTGCTACACCAAAAACATTTGTAAAAGGTCTTGAAAATACACTATCTGACGTTATAGCGGAATTGGTAAACGTAAACGTGTCCACGTTGTTGGCTGTTGTGGGGCTTGAGCTCTCCATGTACTTTGTGCCATCTATCTCATAGTATGTACCATCCACACCCACTCTCTGGACTCTTGTGGCGCTTGCACTGGCTGTGCCATTATGATCAACAGATACACTCCCCACATATCCAAGGCCCTGCACATATGATGTGATGCCTCCTGCATTGGCTACTGTTCCATTGGAATCATAGACTGAGGCTTTCATGTCTCCGGATCCGGAGCCATCCATGACATCAAAACTCTGTCCAGAGAGATGATCAGCATCTGTGATTGTAACTCTGTGGCCTCCCGTGATCGTAGTGATCGTGATCGTGGGTGATACTCCGTCAGATCCATCCTGTCCTGCAGGTCCCTGAGATCCTGTCTGGCCTGTGGCTCCGGTCTCACCTTTAAGCCCTGAGAAATTAAATGTAAAAACAGGCTCCGCATCAGTCCCTGTCTTTACAACATTGACTGCAGGTGTGCCTGTTGTCGCTGATACGGATGCATTTGCTGTGATGTCCGGTGTGGATCCTTCCTCACCATTTGTCACAGTAAAAGTGCTTGTTGTTCCGTCTGTGTATGTGATAGTGTATGTGTCCACATAACCGCTGGTCCCGGTCTTTGCAATTGATACAATACCTTTGAGTCCGGATGTCTGGACTGTCTCCTGAGTGCCATCTGCAAAGGTCAATGTGATGACTGAGCCTGTCATGCTTACTGCATGGATTGCTTTGTCTGTGCCCTGCACAAGGCCCTCTATACAATTGCACATGGCCTGCAGCTGTGATGCAGAGATACCTGTGCCGCTGCCATCTTCCCAAGTTGGAGCTGTGTATGCTAGTGCCATGATAAATCCTCCTATACTGATTTATATGAGTCCGTCAGGACCTGCTCTCCTGATATCGTCCTGTTGAGGACAATTGTTGTGATGCTGTCATTTGATGCTGTCAGGATCTCAAAAGTATCTCCTGCCTCGACATATGGGAGGCCTCTGCCAACAAACTCAACAGGCATATATGTCACTCCTTCAATATTGGCAGCTATAGTCTCACAGATGGCCTCAATCTGTGCCTGTGTCCATTTAGATCCATCAATTATCGCATTGCTGCTGATCTCATATGTCTGATATGAGTTTATGTCTGAGCTGTCACTATATCCATCCAGATAATAAATGTAGTTGCATGGCTCGTTATCTGTGTTTATATATACACAAGAGATTGCCCCATATGGCTTTGTATAATAGTCATCATAC
>RHMF01001776.1_pt1 | contig 11076 bp, 10 predicted proteins | sample 5365151 | NCBI WGS metagenome assembly RHMF01 (sample SAMN10266501, study PRJNA497801) | feces metagenome | isolation source: feces | host: Bos taurus | place: China: Prairie of Fairy Mountain | collected 2017-08-14 | reverse complement strand
TGCCCCGTACAGCACCCGGCAGATGACCCCAACAGCGACATCATTACCACTCATTTCGAATATCACTCTATGGAATCCAACCTCCTGAAGCTGGATATGCTGGGACACGATGACCCCACCATGATCCGTATGCTGGAGGACCTGACGGGTGTCAATGCCCGTACCGACATTCCTCTGGATGACAAGGACACCATGTCCATTTTCCAGTCTTCCCGGGCACTGGGCTACGAGAACGATAAGGTCCTCGGTCCCACCGGCGGTACGGCAATCCCGGAGTTCGGCACCTCCTTTGTGCGCGGCATGCTGGAGGACACCCAGCCCGACCAGTTTGATATTCTGGTTCGTCTGTCCGGTTTTTCCCATGGCACCGACGTGTGGCTGGGAAACGCCAAGGATCTGATTACCTCCGGAACTGCCAAGGTCAGCGAGGCCATCGGCTGCCGTGACGATATCATGATCTTCCTCATTGAGAAGGGGATCGATCCCAAGCGTGCCTTTAAAATCATGGAGGCGGTGCGTAAGGGCCGAGGTCTGCCTGATGGAGCCGAGGAGGAAATGCGCAACGCGGGAGTGCCCGACTGGTATATCGACTCCTGCAAGAAGATTGCATACCTGTTCCCCAAGGCCCACGCTGTGGCCTACGTGATGATGGCCTTCCGCATCGCTTGGTTCAAGGTTCATCGCCCTCTGGCGTTCTACGCGGCTTATTTCTCAATCCGCGCCAAGGCCTTTGACGAGGCCTATATGTGCCGCGGTATGGACGTTTGTCAGCAGAAGATGCGACAGATCATTGCCAAGGATAAGGAAGCCACTGCCGTGGAGCAGGATATGCTCACAACGCTGGAAGTGTGCTACGAGTTCTATCTGCGTGGGTTTACCTTTAAACGCATGGATATTTACGAATCTGAGGCCATCATGTTCAAGCTGGATGAGGAGAACAACGCCCTTATTCCGCCCTTTGTCTCGGTAGCCGGCCTGGGTGAGACGGCTGCTATTTCTCTGGCGGAGCAGCGGGTGGGAAAGAAGTTCATCTCCATTGAAGAGGTTTCCGCCGCCTGCCCCAAGGTGTCCAAGACCCATATCGAACTACTCAAAGAGGCGGGGGCCTTTGGTGACCTGCCTGCCACCAGCCAGCTGCTGTTTTCCTTGCTGGGCTGAAAAGCAATAATTCCCGCGGCGGCAACGCCGCACACGAAGGAGGAAACGCTGTGAAGCTCATTTCAGTCGTGGTGCCCTGTTACAACGAAGAAGCGGTGCTCCCCATGTTTTACCAGGAGATCACCCGGGTGGCCGGTCTGATGCCGGAGTATGCCTTTGAGTTTCTCTTTGTGGACGATGGATCCAAGGATGGCACATTGTCTGTGGTGAAGGGGCTGGCAGAGGGGGATGACCGAGTCAAATACGTATCCTTTTCCCGTAATTTCGGCAAGGAAGCGGCCATGTATGCCGGTTTTTCCAAGGCAAAGGGGGATTTTGTCACCCTGATGGATGCCGATCTGCAGGATCCCCCGGCGCTGCTGCCTGAGATGATGAAGGCGGTGGAGGAGGAGGGCTACGATTCGGTGGCCACCCGTCGTGTCACCCGTAAGGGAGAGCCTCCGATCCGATCCTTTTTTGCCCGATGCTTTTACAAGCTGATGCGCCGGATCTCAAAAACGGAGATCGTGGACGGCGCACGGGACTACCGCCTGATGACCCGGCAGTTTATGGACTCCCTGCTGGAATTGGGGGAGTATAACCGCTTCTCCAAGGGCCTTTATGGCTGGGTGGGCTACAAGACCAAGTGGTTGGAGTATGAAAATGTGGAGCGTGCGGCGGGGGAGACCAAGTGGTCCTTCTGGAAGCTGCTGCTGTACTCCATTGAGGGTATCGTGGCGTTTTCGGAGGCGCCCCTTGCCCTGGCTGCAGTGATGGGCGTTCTGTTCTGTCTGCTGGCCTTTGTATTTATCGTGTTTATCGTGGTGCGCACCTTGGTTTTTGGCGACCCGGTGGATGGCTGGCCTTCGCTGGTGTGCCTGATCTCTCTGATTGGTGGAATCCAGCTGTTCAGCATCGGCATTTTGGGGGAATACCTGTCTAAGGCCTATTTGGAAGTAAAAAAACGCCCCATTTACATCTGTAAAGAGACAAACGTACATTAAACCGCCCTGATGAGAAAGGTGGGAAATAATGAACTTTAATCCCTACGAGTTTGACAGGAGCTATCCGTCTTCGGACTATCCCTTTGGACTGTATCTGTCCAATACGTTTTTGTGGCTGTGTCTTGGCCTTATGCTGACCTTTGGCGTTGCAATGACCTGCTGGCTGACAGGGATTGCACCGTTGGTCTGTTCTTCAATTGGCGCTATTGTGCTGCTGGTGATCCAACTGTGCGTAGTGGTGTTTTTCGGGAGCATGCTTGAAAAAATGGAGGTCGGTACAGCGAAAATTTGTTTTGTGGCCTACTCCGTACTGGAGGGATTGCTGTTTTCGGTGTATTTCTATCTGTTTGAGTTGGGAAGCCTGATTTTTGTTTTTTTGGCTGCTGCGGTCTTTTTCGGCGTATTTGCGCTGTATGGATATTTAACGCAGAATGATCTGTCCAGTCTTCGCCCGGTTCTGATCAGTGGATTGGCAGTGCTGATTATCTATGGTGTCATTTCTTTGTTTATTCCGGGGCTTGGAGCCTTTGACGGAGTGATGATTTTGGGTGGTGTAGCGCTGTTTTTGGTCTACACGGCCTATGATATGCAGAAAGTCCAGCGCTATTATTACGATTATCGTTCCAATCCAGAGATGCTGGATAAGGCAGCTATTTTTTCCGCCTTCCAGTTGCAGTTGGATTTCATCAATCTATTTATTCACCTGCTTGACTTTTTCGGAAAGCGAAAGGACTAAAAGGGTATTAAAAATCCCGCACCAAACTGGTGCGGGATTTTATGTTTAAATTTCGGTTTCCTGCCAGGCTTTGCATACATCGACCCAGCCCAAGGCGCGGGAGTATTCCTCCAGCTCCGGGCAGGTCAGCTCGATAGCAGAGTTGCTGCTGCCGGCAGCGGGGAAAACAGTGTCAAACCGCTGCAGAGAGACATCGAGATAAGTGCGTACACCTTCAGGGTTGCCAAAGGGGCACACACCGCCGATGGCGTGTCCGGTGAAAGCGGTAACCTGCTCAGCGGTGAGCATCTTGGCTTTGGTGAGAAACTGCTTTTTAAACTTGGCGTTATCGATTTTGGTGTCTCCTGCGGCCACGATCAAAACACAGCCATCCTCCACCAGGAAGGAGAGTGTCTTGGCGATTCGGGCGGGGATGACACCCACCGCCTGTGCGGCCAGTTCCACGGTGGCGCTGGAGACGGGAAATTCCAGAATGTCCTGCTCCCGGCCCAGAGGACGGAAATAGTCGCGGACCAACTCGATGGACATGGACTCAGCCCTCCAGCTTGCGGCCGGCCTTAGCCAGGAACTTCTCGTTGGCGATGATGAAACGCTCGTGGGTGCCCTGGCCGATGAGACCCTTCTCGTCATAGGCGGCAACCTTCAGCTCGATGCGCTTGCCGTCCACCAGGGTGACCTCGCTCTCGGCCCAGACCTTCATGCCTACGGGGGTGGCGGAGGTATGGACGATATCCAGCTTGGTGCCCACGGTGCCCTCGCTCTCGTCCAGATAGGGTGCGATGGAGGTCCATGCGGCCTTTTCCATCAGTGCGCACATAAAGGGGGTACCGAACACAGGAAGAGCGCCGGAACAGGCGGCCTGAGCGGTGTTAGCGGCGCTGACCACGTCGTCGGCGCGGCCCTTGATACCAACAGTAACAGACATTGAGATGTCCTCCTTTGTAACATAAGTGGTTTTATTCTACTACGACTGGGGTGCAAAATCTACCCTGGTTGCTCTGCTTAGCCTACGATCTGCACCAAAATGCCGCCGATGGTCAGCATCAGGGCACCGCAGGAACGAGTGACGATCTGCGCGAAGGGCAGCAACTCCATGCGGTGCGCACTGCTGAGAACGGCTACGTTGCCCGAGCCGCCCATGTTGGTGGTACACATGCCTGCGGCAATGGCTGACTCCAGAGGATAGAAGCCTACCATCTTGCCAAGTGCGGCGGCTGTCAGGGTGATAACACAAACAATGGATACCACCGCCAGCAGGTACAGGGGGGTGAGGGTGGCCAAAATGGTTTTCAGGTCGATCAGTACAAAGCCGATGCCCGCTAGAGCAGCATATGTCCAGGCCTTGATGGCGAACTGGCCCCACACTTTGGCCGCGTCCTCCACAGAGCTGGGCAGAATACCCAGACACTTGACGATGACCACGCAGATGATCATCCACGCGTAGGTGGGGATGATCTCAACAAAGCGGTGCAGAAGCGCGCCAAGCTGGTAGAACGCGAAGGAGAGGAGCATACCTGCAAAGAGGTTGTTCAGGGTAGGGGTGACGGGATCGGGCTTTTTTACCTCCTTACCGTCATTGACCAGGGTGCCATAGCCCGTTAGCTCGGGATGTTTCAGGCCGACATTGTTCAGAACACCGCCCAGCACCACAGCCACCACGTTGCCCAGCACAGTGGCCGGAGCCATGCGGGTGAGCACATCGCCTGCAGCGACCCCAAGCTCCTGAGAGAATATCTCAGACAGGGGAACTGTGCCGGCGGTCATGCCTCCGCTGGTCATGGGAATGCCAATATAGAGGATGCCCTCCCAAAATCCGTGGCCCAGAAGAATACCGAAGAGACCGGAGAGGAGGATACCTACGGCGATGGCACACACGGACACGGGCAAAATCTTCACGGTCGCCCGAAGGAGAAGACCACGGTCCACGTTAAACAGGCTGCCGGTGATCAGCGCGGCAATATAAAATACCAGAAAACCGCTGCTGTTGATGAAGTAGTCCATGGTCTCCATACTCTGATCGGGGAGAAGACCGGAGTAGGTGATGATGGCACCGCCCAGAATACAGGCAACCGAGCCGCCCAGGTAGGTCTTTATCACAGGAATGGTATTTCCGAGAAAGGCCAGGCCCTCGCCCAACACCATTAAAACCAGCATAGCGGGGATCATGCTTTTGGGCACGCATCCTGCGTACATGCAGGCCAGAGTCAGTGCGAGGATGATCAGGTATACTCCAAGAGGCAGGCCGGCCACTTGGGTTTTTATCCAAAGAGAAGGCTTACTGCCGGTTTGTGTTGCTTTTGATTCCATAGCATTGCCCTCCAATCAATATCATCTTAACACGGGGGAAAGAATGTCAAACCGATTTGATGAGGGAAGCCAGTTCTTCGCAGAGCGCTTTGGCTTGCTGGCAGTCGCCATCTTCCAGACAACGGGAGATCCTGGTCTCCAGTTCCTTACGGCGGGTGTCCAGCTCCAGATAGTCTCTGCTGAAATGGTGCTTATAGATCATCTTGCGGAAGGCTCTGGGGCTCATGGGGCGAATGGTGCCGTTTTCTACATACAAAATGGTATCGGCACAGTTTGCGATGCTGTAAAAATCGTGAGATACCATCAGTACAGCACCCTGATAGTCGTTGATGGCCTTTTCCAGAGAAATTTGGGAGAAGGTGTCCAGATGGCTGGAGGGCTCGTCAAGCAGCAGGATGTTGGCCTCGCCTGCGGAGAGCTTTGCCAGCTGCAGCAGGTTTTTCTCGCCGCCGGAGAGCTGGCCGATGGTGCGGTCCAGACCATCGGGAGAGAAGCAATACTGCGTCAAATAATCCTCTACCTGAGCGGGAGTGTGGAAGCCCACGTCGTAGAATTCCTGATAAATGGTGTTGCCTTCGTTGAGGGTCTCCTCCTGCAGCTGGGAGAAGAATCCCACCTTTGCATCCTCACTGAAGCGGATAGATGGGTTGTTGCCGCTCCAGATCTGGCGCAGCAGGGTAGTTTTACCTGTGCCGTTAGGGCCGACCAGGGCTACTTTTTCGTGGGCGTGGACGGTAAAGGTCACCTGCTCCAGCAGTTTTTCCTCGAAGGACAGCGCATAGTCTGTTACCTGCAGCAGGGGAGCGGGTTCCTCGGTTTTCTCCACCAGGGGCAGACGGATATCGGGCTGCCGGATTTCCACGAAGGGGGCCTTGATCTGCCGTGCCTTCCAGCGCTCCAGGTAGGTCACCTTGGCTTTCAGAGAACGTCCCTTACCGGGGTCGACCACCTCGGTGGCCTCCTTGCGCAGACGCTCCACCATTTCCTCGGCGCGCTGAATCTCGGACGCTCCCAGATTGGAGGCCTCCTGCATCTCGATCTTGGTCAGCATACGGGAGAGGTTGTATTCCCGGAAGTTTCCATCGAATTGCTGGAGATCACCGTTTTCCAAATGCCAGATCTGGTCGAAACAATGTTCCAGAAGGTAGCGGCTGTGGGTGACCACCAGCAGAGTGCCCTCGTAGGCGTTGATCAGGTCACGCAGGCCGTTCAGATTCTCGAAATCCAGAAATACGTCCGGTTCGTCCATGATGAGTAGGCCGGGGCGGCGCAGCATCTGACGAATGACCTGAACCAGCTTGTATTCGCCTCCGCTGAGCTTGCTCAGTTCCAGCTGGGACTTGTTTTCCAGTTCGGCCAGCTGCAGCTGGCGGCGGATGTTAACCTCATAGTTGTCGGCGTCCATGGATTCGCTCTCGTCCAGGAGCAGCTGATATTGCTCCAGAAGGGCATCCAGATCCTCGGCCGACTCCATCTGGGAGCAGACTTCGCCAATCTGCTCCTGAAGCTGCAGAAAATCCTCGCACAGATAATCAAAAACGGAAGTCTCCAAACCCTTTTCACGGCTGGCAAACTGGGTAACGTAGCCAATGCGGCCCACATTCTCCAGCAGGAGTTTTCCGTCGTAGAGATATTCATCAGGGCGGCGGATCAGATCGGCCAGGGTAGTTTTGCCTGTGCCGTTGCTGCCGATGAGGGCACAGTGACGTCCATCTTCTAACGTGAAGGTGATCTGGTTGTATAAGTCCTTGTCCGGGAAACCGTAGGACAGATTTTCAGCTTTGATCATGTTGATACCTCGGCTTTTGTGATTTCTTCTGGAACTATCATAAATGGAATCGCAGCATTGTGCAAGGGAGATTTTATGAGGAAAACACGAAAATTCAGGAAGCGGGTCAAAGGCTATCTCTGATCTGATAAAGGGCATTGAGAATCAGCCAATTTTGGGGGAAGGGGCGCATCAGATTCCAATAGCCTGCGCCGTACAGACCGTATTCGGGGATCAGAGCCAATTTTGCGCGGATGCTGCGGGCATCTTCAAACCATACCTCGTGTTCCTGTCCGCTTTCGTCCGTGTAGCGAAACCAGGGGGATTGGGCCTGCTCGTCGTACTGGATATCGGCTCCGTATCGGGCCGCCAGGGTGACGGCATATTGATTGGAGATGGAAGTGGCCTTTCTTCCGCGCTGATAGGGGATCAGCCAGTCGTAGCCGTAATTTGGGATGCCCAGCCAAATCTTTTCAGCGGGCATTTCGGTCAAAGCGTACTCCACCACCCGGCGCACGTTTGGGATCGGGGCGACAGCCATGGGTGGGCTGTGTGTGTAGCCCCACTCGTAGGTCATCAGCAGCACCTGATCGGCGGCCTGGGAGAGCAGTCCGTAGTCGTGTCCTTCGTAGAGCAGTCCGCGCTGATTGGCGGAGGTTTTTGGAGCAAGGGCCACGATCACAGGCAATCCCATAGGAGAGAGAAGGGAGCGCAGACGGGCAATGAACCGGGCGTAAGCCTGTGCATCTTCGGCAAGGACAAATTCAAAGTCCACATCCAGACCGTGATACCCCTTGCTGCGCAGGACGGGGAGCAGGTTGGAGATGAGGGCATCCTGCACCCCCATATCGCTGAGAACCAGATGGGCCAGCTCATTGGAAAAGGTGCCCTCTTCGGTCAAGGTGGACAGGTGGAGTAGGGGAGCCACACCCGTCTGTCTGGCGGCATCCAGAAGAGGGATGTCGTCGGGGACCACCAGCTCCCCAGTGGGGGTAAAGCCGTAGGTGAAGGGTGTCAGATTGGTGAGGTAGGGGAGCGTACGTTGGAGAAGTCCCCGGTCAATGAAGGGATAGGTGTAGCTGTTGACAGAGAGAGTGTCCTGCGGTTTTTGCTGAAAGGAGAGGACAAGTTTCTGGCCGGGGAAGATGTCCTCCTCACCCCTCAGTACCGGATTGTTGCGCAGCAGCTGCCGGGTGGTCAGTTCATAGCGTCTAGCGATGGAGGACAAGGTTTCACCGGGGAGAACGATGTGCGTCTGGTCGGGATACTGCACCACAATGGTTTGCCCGGTTACCAGGCGGCTAGGATCAGGCAGTTGATTGTCGCTAATCAGGCGGGCCATAGAAACGCCGTATTGTTGGGCGATGGAATAGAGGGTATCGCCGGGGTGTACCACATGGATATCCATAGGTTCCTCCTTCAGTTCAGAGTCACATAGTCCTGTCTTGCGTAGCCGATGATACCTTTGTAGTTGACCAAATACCAGTTCTGCCACTGGTTTATGATGGTCAGCGGGGCGCCATCCGGAGCCTGCGCCAGAATGGGGGCGCGCAGATCGGGGCGGCTGCGGATGTTCAGTGCGCCCCAGTCTACATCCACTGTGCCGGATCGGGCGGGGACGGGAGTGAGGAAGGGGATGCCGAAGTATTCAGTGAGAGAGAGGACGAGGTTTCGTGCAATCTCATCCAGATTGTTCTGGATCCAGGCGGCATCGTCCGAATTGTCGTGGTAGGCAAGCTCCAAAAAGACAGATGGAGCCCGCACCCGGCGCACCTCTCCGATGGTGGTGGTGGGTTCAGCACGTACCAGATCCGGCAGAGGATAGATGGAGCGCAGATTGTTTGCGAAGATTTCGGCGGCCCGCTTTCCCTGGATGCTGCCGGGGTAATAGAAGACGATGGAACCGCGTACGGTACCGTATCGGTCGTCGGGAGCAGCGTTGGAATGGAGCGCCAGGTGCAGATCGTAATTCCCACGGTTGGAGGCGGCGATGGAGCTTACGGCGGTCATATCCGGGGTGTTTCTGGAGTAGCGGATGCCGGAGGCGTCCAGATAGGGAACCATTCGGTCGGCGAGGAGATTCATGTACTGCTCCTCTGTGCCCCCGGTGACGTAGTAGTTGTTCTCCTGGGTGGAGGGAGAGAGATAGATAATGGGCATGGAAAGGACCTCCTTTTTTTCCATCTTATGAAAAAAGTTTCGTTGGGTGAGAGAACATGGAAGAAAGGATAGGTCTAAAATAAAAAACGGCCGCAAAAGCAGCCGTTTTTCGTTTCATTGAGACTTTACATCATGAAGCATAAGGATAAACGCGCTCAACAGGGGGATACAGGCGATCAATACCGTGCGGCCGGAGCAAAACACCGAGACAACTGCACTGATCACGGCACCGATCACGAAAGAAGAGATCAGTCCGTAGTAAACAAAAGCCTTGTTCAGGTGTGTGCGCTGGTGGTTTCGGAACCACTGAAACAGGTTTTCGGTTCCGCTGCGCAGATTTCCTGTGCACATGGTGGTGGCACAGGCGCAGCCCACGAATTGGCGGAAACTCTCGATTTGGATGGCGCTGGTGAAGGAGATCAGGATATTCGCAAGCGCATCTGCACTTCCCAGGGGCAGAAAGGCGACCACGCCAATCACCCCACACTCTACCAGCAGAAGAGGGAGACGCCAGTGAATCAGGTTTCCGGTGGATTCGATCCGGTGTTTTATCAGCTCGGTACACAGCACGCCTGCGGCAAAGGCGAGAATGGGGAAGATATAGTATAATGCATCCGACCACATCCCTCGGGACAGATGGATACCTAGCATGACCAGGTTTCCTGTCTCGGCGGTGGCAAAGACCTCTCCGCGGTTTAAAAAAGTATAGGAATCCAAAATGCCTCCTGCCAAAGCCAGGAGAAGCCCCACAGAAAGGGACTCTGATCGCTGAACGTTCTTGAGGTCCATAATGGGAACCTCAGCCTCCGGCGGCGCGGATGGCCTTGGAGAGGGCAGCGAATTCCGGGATGCCCAGGCGTTCGCCGCGGATATCTGCAGGCAGGCCGCAGTCAGCGATGACCTGTGCCAGCTGCTCTCGGCTCAGCTTGTTTCCGAAGGTGGTGGTCAGGCCGTTGAGCAGCTGCTTGCGTCGCTGCGCAAAGGAGGCCTTGACCACTTTGAAAAAGTGAGCCTCGTCGTCCACTTCGGCGGGCTTCTCTCTGGGAACCATGCGCAGTACGGCGGAGGTCACCTTGGGTGCGGGGATGAAGCAAGTGGGGGGGACCTCGAAAAGCAGTTCGGGGTTGGTGTGATACTGGCAGTAGACGGAGAAGGCGCCATAGTCTGAAGTGCCGGGTTTGGCGCAGATGCGCTGAGCCACTTCCCGCTGGATCATGACGGTGATGGCCTTGAAGCAGTTGGCCTCGATCAGTGCGGTGATAGCCGGAGAGGTGATGTTGTAGGGCAGGTTGGCGCAGGCCAGGGGAGTGAGTCCCTGGAATTTTTCTGCCACCAGCTCAGGAATGTTGGTTTTCAGAATGTCGCCGGGAACAAGCTCAAAGTTTTCGTATCCGCCCATAGTTTCGGCCAGGATGGGCAGCAGAGCCTTGTCCAGCTCCACAGAAACCACTTTGTCGGCCCGCTTGGCCAGTTGGCTGGTCAGGGGGCCAATGCCGGGGCCTACCTCCAACACGCCACAACCCGCAGCTGCGCCGGAAGCGTAGGCGATATCCATGGGTACCCATTCCTCAATCAGGAAATTCTGACCCATAGATTTAGAAAAACGGAAGCCGTGCCGTCCCAGCAACGCTTTAATGTCATTGATATTGCAAAGGTCCATACTATCATGCCCTCACTTTTATATTATTCCTATTTAATATAAAGGAAAAACGCCTTCTGCGTCAATACCTTGGTACCGGGAAGGGGCTTTTACGGATTCAGCTCGCAGTGAGAAGGGGGAGTGATTAAAAAATATAAATTTTCAAAAACTACTTGACTCGACGGAAAAATCTGTTATAATACACTTCGTTGCTGTGAGAGACAGCGGCGTAAGATATGGAGAGATGGCTGAGTTGGTCGAAGGCGCACGATTGGAAATCGTGTAACGGCTAATACCCGTTCGAGGGTTCGAATCCCTCTCTCTC
>RHMF01001378.1_pt1 | contig 11076 bp, 12 predicted proteins | sample 5365151 | NCBI WGS metagenome assembly RHMF01 (sample SAMN10266501, study PRJNA497801) | feces metagenome | isolation source: feces | host: Bos taurus | place: China: Prairie of Fairy Mountain | collected 2017-08-14 | reverse complement strand
ATCTTCGAAAATAAGCCATACAGTAAACCTCCGGCTTGAAAGCCGGAGGTTTTCGTATTTAGTACAATTTTGCCCTTTGTCTATATTGTACAGTATAGCAGGTAACTTTTGTACAATTTTACCCGCCAATTTTAGCACAATTTTCTTGCAAACATCCATAATTGTATGGTATACTTTCTCGGGATATAACAAAATTCACTTTTTAAGGATAAAGGATATGCAGGAAAAGAGTTTCGAGGAGCGCCGCCGCCACGGCACTGAGGAGTTCCCTTTAGAATACTACCTGGTAGATGAAGCCCATCCCCGCTATAATATGCCCCATCATTGGCACGGGGAAACAGAGCTTTTCTATGTGCAGAAAGGCCGTTTTCGGCTGTCCCTGAACGGCAGAGAATATACCCTGAACGAGGGAGACCTTTGCTACATCACTGAGGGCGCTCTCCATGGTGGTATTCCCCAGGATTGTATCTATGAATGCCTGGTATTCAACACCAACATTCTGCTGCACAATAACATTGTCCACAATTACCTGAAGGATGTGGAAAACAGCCACACCCTGATTCAGCCCGTCTTTACCGGTCTGCAGCCGGGGATTTTGAAGTGCGCCAGCCGGATGTTTGCTGCCGCCCGGACCAAGAAGCCCGGCTGGGAGCTTTTGGCTCTGGCAGGTCTTTACGACTTCTACGGCACCGTTATCCAGCAAAACTATCGGGAAACCACCTCCAGCGATGCCGCCGCCTTCCAGCGGGTACGGCAGATCAAAACATCCCTGGAGTTCATCGAGCAGAACTATCAGCGCCCCATCACCCTGGAGCAGCTGGCCCACGTTTCCGGTCTGTCTGCCAAGTACTTCTGCCGGTACTTCCGAAACATCCTGCAAAGAACCCCCATCGATTACTTAAATTACTACCGGGTGGAGCGGGCCTGCTTCCTTTTGGAGGAAAACAAGCTCTCTGTTACAGATGTAGCCTACGCCTGCGGCTATAACGACAGCAGCTACTTCGTCCGCTGCTTCAAAAAGTACAAGGGCATTACCCCCAACCAGTATGCCAAACTAGGCAAGGCTCAAAAATCAAGTACATAAAAAAGAGGATGCGCCTAAGGGCGCATCCTCTTCTTATTCTTTATGGTATTTTCTGTCTTCTTCCGTGATAGGACGGATAACACGGCAGGGATTGCCGTAGGCCACCGAATGGTCTGGAATATCCTTTGTGACCACGCTGCCTGCACCGATCACCACATCGGAGCCGATGGTCACACCTGGCAGCACCACGGTGTTGCCACCGATCCACACATCATTTCCCACGGTGATAGGCTTTGCATACTCCAAAAGGGCATTGCGCATTTCCTTATCAATGGGGTGGTGGGCGGTGTAAAAGCCGCAGTTGGGAGCAATAAACACATTGTCCCCAAAGGTGATCTTTCCCGGGTCTACAAACACGCAGTTATTGTTGGCAAAGAAATTATCCCCCGCTTCGATATTGAAGCCGAAACCGCAAAAGAGGTTTGGCTCCACATAGGGATTCTTACCTAACTTCCCAAACAGTTTCCGCAGGATCTTTTCCCGTCCGGCCATATCGGAAGGGCGGGTGTGATTGTACTCATAGCACAGATCCGCGCAGACCAAATGGGCTTCTTCCCTGCCCGGGAAGGTTGTGTCATAGCATAATCCCGCCTGGCATTTTTCCAGTTCGGTCATCTCATAGTTCAAAGCCCATTTCCTCCGGCAGACTATCGAACACAGCATCGTCTGCGCCGGTGCCGTGACGGAAAATAACAGCACAGGTAGCATCGCCGCCTACGGGGAAGGGGGCATAGTGCCAAGCGCCGGGAGCCCAGCTGATGCCCTTACCTACGGGCACATAGAAGGCTTCCACCCGGTCAGGGGTAACAGGGCCGGCAGGAATACCGGCAACAATCAGGCCACCGGTCAGGGGCAGAACGGTTTCGGTAGTCCGGGCGTGGGCCTCAAACTTGCCGAATACATACTCTCTTTGGATAGCGGTCAACAGATTGATGGAAACCGTTTCAGCGCCATCCACCTGGGCCTGCTTTTCGTACCAGTTGTACATACCGGCCTCACCGCCATATTCACCCACGGCTTCGATCACATTGCCATAGGGCGCAAAGGCTTCCTTGGTGAGCATTTGGACTTTAATCTTCTTCATAGTGTTCTCCTTATACAATGGCATCCCGGAGCCATTCCAGGGCGCAGGCCACCATATGGGCGCCGGTCTCGCAGGAAGCCTCCACAGCGCTCTGGGCAAACCATTCTTTGTTCTGGCTGCAGCGGGTCAGGTCCACATTTTCCGGCCAAGTGCCCATCATCAGGCTGGTTTCCCACTTGCCTGCGTGGTCAAAGCCGCCGCACTTGATCTGGGCTTCTGCACCGATGAGGGGAATGATCTTGATATAGGAGAAGGGATCGTCACCGGTTCCCATATCCTCATAGTAGCTGGCATAGGAATCGCTGCCCCACCAGCCCTGACCCAATTTATCTTCCATATACTCCATGGTCACCTTCTTGGCTGCCTTGTGGCAGGCAATGGTCATGGGCATCAGGCCTGCGCCTTCGGTCTGGTGGTGAGGAACCAGGTAAATGTTCTTCACGCCACCGTAGATCATGGACTTCAGAATGCAGTACAGATAATTGACATAGGCATCCTCATCCACATGGACATGGTCCGGCTTGGGGCCGCAGACTGCGTAGGAAGCCACACCGTACCAGATGGGAGGACAAACCACGATTTCTTTTTCCTTTTCCAGCTCCCGCAGGCAGCCGGTGATCACCATGGTATCGGTGCCGCAGGAGGCGTGACAGGCGTGGTACTCAATGGTGCCGATGGGGATGACAAAAGGCACTTTTCTGGCCACTGCATCCTCAATTTGGTCGTGGAACATATTGATAAGTTGCATATTGACACTTCCTTTTATGAAATCCCTGCGAAGGAAACTCCGCAGGGATATTTGTTAAAATCAGAAATAAATTTCGGGGCAGATTTCGGGAATTTCGGGGCTGAGCAGTTCGTAGCCGCCTTCCTTAACCGCAATACCCTTCTCCCAACGAACGCCAAAGGTGTCGCCGGAAATGTAGGTATCTACCTGATAGCACATGTTGGGCTGCAGAATGTAATCGGAGCTGGTTTCGCACCAGGGGGCTTCTACTTCAATGATGCCGGTGCCATGGAGAGGACCGTAAACATAGTTCTTCTCATAACCGTTATCAACGAACAGCTGATAGAAGCGCTTTGCAATGTCGCAAGCCTCTACGCCGGCCTTGACCTGCTTTTCAGTCCAGGCGTGAGCTTCACGGCAGAACTGCACGATGTCACGGCGCTGACCTTCCAGCTTGCCCAGGCAGATGGGGTAGCCGATGGCAGCAGAATAGCCGTCGATCTTGGCAGAGAGGTTCAGCTGCACGATATCCCCCTTCTGGAATTCCCGGTAGGAAGAACGGGAGATGGCGTGACGGGTGGAAGCCTCGGAGAACACGTACATGGGCAGGCCTTCGTACTCAGCGCCGTTTTCATAAACGACCCGCTGTGCAACGCCAACCATCTGCAGTTCGGTCATGCCGGGGCGGATTTCCTTCATAACCTGCTGGGTAGCCAGATCAGCGATCCGGTAGCCTTCCCGCAAACAGGCCAGTTCGTTTTCAGACTTGATCTTACGCAGTTCCACCATGACCTTGCCGGCATCGATCAGCTCAGCCTTGGGGAATGCATCCCGGATGGCGTTGTAGATAGTGACGGAGGTATCCAGGAAGGAAGCAATACCGATGCGCAGATGCTCACCGGAAACACCGATAGCCTTGAACACATCGTGGAAGGTGTCGGGCTTCAGTTCGGGGTATGCGGGGTCAGCGCCTTCACGGTAAGCAGTCAGCACGAAGGTCTTGTCCAGCTTGTTGCGGTCAGCACCGAAAACAGCAGACTCAGGGCCTACCATCAGGGCGGCATCGCCGTTGGCAGCGATGGCAACACCGGCGCGCTCAAACAGGGGCCAGAAGCCGGAGAAGTAACGGGGGTTTGCGTAGTCAGCTTCGTTGCCGTTGACGATCAAAACGTCCAGCTTTTCCCGACGCAGGATCGCAGCACAGCGCTGCACTCTTTCTTTATACTCGTAATCAGGGATACAAATTCTTGCCATAATGATTTCTCCTTATATGTAAATTTAAAATTATTCGCAATAGCCGGGGGTGGTGTAGAAGGCCACCGTTCTGGGTTCTGCTCTGCCGTACTGGGCAACAACGGGAACGCTGCTCTCCAGCATAATGGCATACTGCTGTTCAAACTCTGCGGTAAATTCGCCGAAGTCCTTTTCCTCGTTGGTGCGCAGGCAGCGAACACGACGGGCAGCTACTTCCGTGCAGAAGCTGATCGGCTCCTTATCGGGATAGAACAGAGTGATCTTGATCTTTGCGTCTTCGTCGCAGGTATTGGTGATGATGATGGATTTGTGGCCGGGGATCAGATTCACGCCTACGGGAGGCAGCTCTGCATCCGGGAAGATCCAAACTTTTTTGCCGTAGCCCATTGTACTCTTCTCCTTACTCGTAGTGAAAGATTTGTGCCATATCCTGATAAAATTCGCTGTCCGGCCCCATGGCATACCGGTCAAAGCAGGGGTGGGTGTGGGTCCACCATTCCCGAGTGATGGGGTCTTGAGCCATTTTCTCCATATCGGCTTCATAGTCCTGCCCCACATACTCAAAGTAGGCAAAGACCGTATTGCCCTGCAGGAAGATGGAATAGTTTTGAAGGTTGCAGCTTTTAATGGTCTGCAGCACTTCCGGCCAGGCATTGGCGTGAAGCGCTCGGTAGGTTTCCACCATATCCGGCTTCAACTTCCCAACTTGTCCGAAAATGACCTTTTTCATACCTGCACCATCCTCAAAATGGCCACCGCACAGATTTATCCAATTTATGGACTATAATCATTATACACGACTTTTTTGCCCTTGTCTTGGATAATCATAGTCGTAAAATAGGACAATATTCACTTTTTGCCTGTAAAACACCCTTTTGGGGGGTTGCTTTTTCTTTCCGGAGCGATATAATGATGGTAATATAGGGCAAGGAGGCTTTTTTATGCAGTTATTGGAAGCCAAGAAAGAAACCTATACCGGCCAGGCCGATCCTTTTATTTTAGAGGCAGAAGGCAAGTTTTATATTTACACCACCGGCAAGCAGGGTGTTTATGCCTACGAAGCGGATGACCTTTTCGGGCCTTGGGCTCCCAAAGGCATCGTATTTTCCTACAAAGACTACCGCAGTTATTGGGCGCCCTCCGTCTTTGAAATAGACGGCACCTATTACATGTACTGCTCTTTCCAGATGACGGATGGCGTTCCCGACCAGACCGGCCACCTGCAGACTATGCACGTGGCATCTTCTGCCAGCCCTCTTGGACCTTTTGAGAATACCAAGCTGCTGATCCCCGCCTTTTCTATCGACTCCCATGTGGTAAAGAACGAAAGCGGGCTTTTTATCTTCTACGCAACCAATGAACACAATGGCGATCGCCCCGGCACCCATGTAGTGGTGGATCGGCTTATCACCCCCGAGCAGGTAGAGGGCAATCCTCAAAAGGTAGTCACACCTTCCTTGGAAGAAGAGATCTTCTGCAAAGACCGCTTCACCCCCGGCATCCACTGGCACACCATTGAGGGGCCTTTCTATTTTAAAGAAGGCGATTGGCAGTATGTAATGTACTCCGGCAACTGCTTTGAAGCACCCACCTATTTTGTGGGCTACGCCCGGGCAAAGACCGATGAAACCGATCTGACCAAAGTCAAGTTTGAAAAGTACCCGGATACAGATACCTACGCCCCGGTGCTGAAAGCCAATGATTTTGAAGAAGGCACCGGCCACCATAGTGTCATTTGCCATGAAGGGCAGTATTACGCCATCTATCACGGCAGGAACATCGTCCCCGATGACCTGCCCGGAGATCGGCGCACCGCCCGGATCTGCAAGCTATCCGTAAAAGACGGCATCATCACCGCCCGGCAGCTCCAAAACAGCCTGTAAAAAGTTCCGGCAGAACACTCTGCCGGAACTTTCTGTTTGCCATTTATCTTTCTTTATGCTACCATAATGTCAGCGTCTTAAGCAGGCATATTCATAGGCCTTTTGGAAATCGCCCAACTCCTTGTAGCAAAGCTCCAGTCTGTCATAGACCGGCATTTGCGATTCCAAATAGCTCTGAGCCGCCTTTTCATACTCTCCTAAGCCAAGCCAGGCTTCTCCACGGAGAAAATGCCCCCGATTTGTCAGAGTGGGAATCAATTTCAGATAGGAAAGGGCCAAGTCCCATTTTCCTTCCTGCAATGCGCCTTCTGCCCGCATCTGCATTAGGCCGCTGTTATCCGGCAGCTGCCTGCAAAGGCTTTCCGCCCTGGAAGGGTCTGCCTCATAGGAAAGAAGCAATAAGGGCATCTTACTGAAGTAAGGGGTCTTCTCCCCTGCTTTCTCTGCCTTTTCCAGCAGAGCCTGGGCGTAGCCGTTTTTGCCATCTGCCAAAGCCTTTTGGGCAAGTTCCAGGTAGGCTTTGCTCTCCAAAAAGTATCGCTCCCGATCAAACACCGGGTCCGGAGAAATATAGTCCTTCAGTAAGTCTTTCACCTGGTCGGCTTCCGCCAGGCGCAATTTCTGCATCAGTTCTTCGTTGCAGGACGCCCCCTCTTCCAGGAAAAAGCCCACTGTTTTATGTAAGCGAGCAGCCAAAACCTGCAGTGTATCCATCGAGGGCCGGGCAGCACCGTTTTCAATTTGCGAAAGCATATTCCGGGTAATGGTATCCCCGCAAAGCTGCCGCTGGGACAAGCCTGCCTCCAACCGGGCAGCCCGGATTTTTTCTCCCAATTCCATCGTTATCCCTCCGGTAATTTATATTTACCCTTATCCTATCACAGAATATGCTGTATGTATAGGCAGAAAGGAACTTTTATGAGAATTTCCCCCAAAATTTTAAAGCAAGAGGCTGCAAGAAAGCTGGACAGCCTCAACTGCAGCCCCCGAAAAACCCTTTTGCTGTACGCAGCCGTTGCCTTTGGGCTTTCCTTGCTTTCTTCCCTGCTTTCCATGTTCCTCAATGCGCAAATTGACCAGCAAGGCGGCCTGGACAGCCTGGAAACCACCGCCTTTTTAGAGTCTGTTTCCTCTATTGTGAATTTGGTACTCACCTTTGCCCTTCCCATTTGGAGCTTAGGTCTTGTGTCTGTAGCTTTGGGCTTTGCCCAAGAGGAAAATGCGGGTCCGAAAGGGTTGCTGGCAGGCTTCTCCCGGCCTTTTCGGAGCATCGGCCTTTATTTGCTAACCACCCTGACCTATGCTGCCGCTTCCGCCATCATGGTCTACATGGGCATCTTCCTGATGGTTCCCTTTGCCGAAAATACGGAGCTGGATGCCATTTTAGCGCCTTTTGTCGCACAATTGGAGCAAAACCCCAACCTGCTGCAGGACCCCGCATTCCTGGAAGCCCTTCCCTGGGCAGATATCCTTTCCTGCCTGTGGGTTCCTATGTTGATTATAGGTATCCTGGCAGCGCTGCTCAGTCTTTTCCTTAGCTATGTGCTGCGGCTGGCACCCTACTATCTGATGGATGATCCGGAAATGAGTCCCATTCGAGCCATGTGGAAAAGTTTCCTGGCTGTGATCCGCAATTTAGGCGGCTTTATCAAGCTGGATCTGAGTTACTGGTGGTACTATCTGCCCACCCTCGCCGTCGACACCCTTTTGCTCGCTGTGCTGGCGCCTTCTATGCTGGGCGGCCAACCGGCAGAGGAGCGGTTTGTTGTATTCTTGCAGTTTGTTTCCTTCCTGGTGGCTTGTCTGCTTTATTGGTGGAAGGGCCCCAAGGTGGAAACCACCTACGCCCTGGCTTATCAGGCAGTAAAAGAATAAAAAAAGCGGTTGCATTTGCAACCGCTTTTTTAGTTGTTTTCGTTCAAAAGATCCTGGAGGGTAATGCTCTCAAAAAAGCCGTCGATCATGCTGTCCAGCCGGTCCCACATAGGTTTGGTCTGGCAGCAGGAAGCCCGACCGCAAGCAGCAGGCCCCTGGGCTGTGCAGCTGACTGCCGCCAAAGAGCCTTCTGTCAGCTTCAAAATTGCCCCTACCGTATAGTCCTTGGCGGGACGGTTCAACCGATAGCCGCCGCCTTTTCCGTGAACGGCATCCACGAATCCGGCTTTGGAGAGCACAGTCATAATGGCTTCCAAATACTTTTGAGAGATGCCCTCGGTCTCCGCAATTTCCTTCAGGGGGATATAGCGCTCCTGCTCACTCATAGCAAGACCCACCATCACCCGCAGAGCATATCTGCCCTTGGTCGATACGATCATAGCTTAATGGCAGTGACCGCAGTTTTCGCAGTCGGGGAAAAGGTTCTTGTCGTAAGCAATGCCGTTGCGGTCGTAGTAGTCCTTCAAGGCGGACTTGATGGCTTCCTCAGCCAGAACAGAACAATGCAGTTTGTGGGCAGGCAAGCCTTCCAGCGCTTCTGCAACAGCCTTGTTGGTCAGGTTCATCGCTTCAGAAATGGGCTTTCCTTTGATCATTTCGGTAGCCATGGAGGATGAAGCGATGGCAGAGCCGCAGCCAAAGGTTTCAAACTTCACATCTACGATCACATCGTTTTCAATTTTCAGGTAGATCTTCATAATGTCGCCGCACTTGGCGTTGCCCACCTGGCCTACGCCGTCGGCGTTTTCGATCACACCCACATTCCGGGGGTGCATAAAGTGGTCCATAACAACTTCGCTGTAAAGTGCCATATTTTTATCTCCTATTCATTATCTATTGTCCATTAGAGAATGTATTCTCTTACACCGTTTTGCAAATCCCGCCAAACGGGGCTCATATTCCGCAGAAGCTCCACCACCTGAGGAACAGTTTTCAAAATATGCTCCATTTCTTCCATTGTGTTCTCATGGCACAGAGAAAGCCGCAAGGAGCCGTGAGCCACATCGTGAACCCGGCCGATGGCCAGCAGCACATGGCTGGGATCCAAGGAGCCGGAGGTGCAGGCAGAACCGGAAGAAGCATACACGCCCATGGCATCCAGGTAGAGCAGCAGGCTCTCGCCTTCGATGCCCTCAAAGCAGAAGCTGACCACACCGGGCAAAGTATGTTCCTGGTCGCCATTGATGGCACAATGGGGAATCTTGGAAAGACCCTCCACCAGCTTTTCCCGCATAGCAAGAACCTTTTCGGTATTCTCTTCCAGATGGTCGCAGGCATCCTGCAACGCCGCTGCCATACCGCAGATGGCAGGCAGATTTTCTGTGCCGGCCCGCTTGTTCCGCTCCTGGGCACCACCCTCGATCAAGTTGCGCAGGGGCAATCCCCGACGGACATACAGCGCACCTGCGCCCCGGGGCCCGTGGAACTTATGGGCAGACAAAGAAAGCATATCAATGTTTTGTTCTTTCACATCGATTTTCAAGTGACCAACCGCCTGAACCGCATCCGTATGGAACACCACACCGGCTTCTTTACAAACGGCACCGATTTCCCGGATGGGCAGCACAGAGCCGATTTCGTTGTTGGCGTACATACAGGTGACCAGGCAGGTATCCGGGCGAATGGCATCTGCCACCTGGCGGGCGGTAATGTTATGACCATCCTTCACATCCAGCAGGGTCACTTCAAAGCCCTCTTTCTGAAGGCGCTTCAGGGTGTGCAGTACTGCGTGATGCTCAAAAGCGGTGGAAATGATGTGCTTTTTGCCCTTCTGTGCGCCAAAATAGGCTGCGGACAAAATGGCCTGGTTGTCTGCCTCTGTGCCGCCGGAAGTAAAGGTGATTTCTCTGGCCTCAGCGCCGATACAGCTTGCAACGGTTTGCCGTGCCTGCTCAAGGGCTTCTTTTGCCTCTTGGCCCGGCGTATGCAGGCTGGAGGGATTGCCATAAATATCGGTAAAAAAGGGAAGCATTGCATCCAGCGAATGCTTGCTTAATTTGGTTGTTGCAGCGTTATCTACATATACTTGCATTGGGTAAACCTCTTTAGCTTTGTTTTGTAATCATACGATACCATTATTTACCCACCTTGTCAATAGGTAAATAGCCAATTTCAGTATGCGCTCTCTTATTTTCTTTATTCCTTCCAGATTTCCCCATTTTTCACGCCTTTTTCATAGGTTACAGTTTCGCTGTCGTGGCATATTAAGGGGGCGAAGAAAGGATGGGGCGAATATGAGAAGAGTAACAATATTTATATTAGCATGTTTATTGCTTTTTTGCCTGCCCGTTGGCGCATTGGCAGAAAGCTATCTTGTGCCCGGCGGACAGCTTTTGGGCATCACCGTAGAAAATGGAGAATTTGTGGTGGCAGGCTTTGACAGCCGCTACGGGCAGGTGGCTAAAGATGCGGGCCTTTGCGTTGGAGATCAGATTCTAAAAATCAACGGCCAAAACATACAAGAGATCTCCCACATCACCGACGCATTGAATCGGGCAAACGGGGAAATTGCCCTCACTGTGCGGAGAAACGATCGGGAACTGACGATCTCCTTTCTGCCGCAGATCACCCCCGATGGGCCTCGGCTGGGCGTCTTTCTGAAAGAGGGTATCACCGGCGTAGGCACCCTCACCTATTATGATCCCCAAGACAGTTCCTTCGGCGCTTTGGGCCACGGTGTCAGCCGACCCGGTGGCGGCCTTGCCGAAATCACCGGTGGCACGGTATACGACGGTTGTGTGCTTTCCGTACGGAAAGGAAAAACCGGCACACCGGGGCAACTGATGGGCTGTGTCACCGACCGGAAGGAAAAGGGACAGATCACAAAAAACACGCCCTACGGTGTCTTTGGCACGCTTAACGGCTTTGAAAAAAGCCTTGCCTTGGAGGTGGGATCTTTTAAGGATGTAAAGCCAGGAAAGGCCACCATTCGCTGTACCGTTGCAGGCTGTCAGGTAAATGAGTATGAGGTGCAGATCGTAAAGGTCTACGGCAACAAGCAGCAAAACGGACGGAATATGCTCCTTAAGATCACCGACCCTAAGCTGCTGGAAGCCACCGGGGGCATCGTCCAGGGAATGAGCGGCTCCCCCATTATCCAAAACGGCAA
>RHMF01001377.1_pt1 | contig 11079 bp, 3 predicted proteins | sample 5365151 | NCBI WGS metagenome assembly RHMF01 (sample SAMN10266501, study PRJNA497801) | feces metagenome | isolation source: feces | host: Bos taurus | place: China: Prairie of Fairy Mountain | collected 2017-08-14 | reverse complement strand
TACTTTTGTGTTGGGTTGGATAGCGGCATCGAGGGCCTCGAGGTCGTTCACATTAATAATGGTATTCGTGATGCCCTGTGTAGCCAGCGTGTGGGTAATCAGGTTGTACGAACCGCCATAGAGGTTGTCGGCTGCAACGATATGATCACCATTCTGTACGATATTTTGTAATGCGTAGGTGATAGCAGCAGCACCAGAGGCTACAGCCAGTCCAGCCACACCACCCTCAAGGGCAGCGACACGATCCTCGAACACACCCTGCGTAGAGTTGGTCAGACGACCATAGATATTACCTGCATCGCGAAGGCCGAAACGGTCGGCAGCGTGCTGTGAATTACGGAACACGTAGGAAGTGGTCTGATAAATAGGTACCGCACGAGCGTCGGTAGCGGGGTCAGCCTGTTCTTGGCCTACATGCAGTTGCAAAGTCTCAAAACGATAATTTTTCTTACTCATAATCTTATCCTTTCTTTTTATTTGTTAATGTGTTACTCTGTCTTTTAATTGTTATTATGTCTTTTCGACGATGCAAAGGTACGAACTTTGGAAATATCCACCAAAATTCTTGTGAAATACAGAAAATATACCTAATTCTTTATTTTGAAAAGAAAAAAAATCTGTTTGAGGCTCATAAAGAGGCCCCAAACAGAATAAAAGTCTAAAATAGCTGTGACCTTAGTCAAAAAATCCGAAGCCGGCAATGGCTTGGAGCATCTGCTGATCGTAATCCCAGGAGGTGGGTGACCAGTAGAAGCCCAGATGGTGCAGTACCTGCGACGTGTACTGATTATCGCGACCGACCTCGTAGGCTACCTGTCCATGTGCCATGTCCTGGTAGGCCAGCATGCTGGACATCTGCTTGGCTTTGACGGGATCATCCTTGGCCTGATTCAGTACGTCTTCAAACTCATTTTCATCAACGAAACGAACACCACCTGTGATTTTTCCCAACTGTGTCAAGATGTCACCCATCAGTTGGACGTGGTTGTTGTAGGGATGGAATACGGTGCATTCCTTTGGTGTGGAAGCCAGCACGACAACGGCACGTGCCGTCTCGTTGATGGGCGAGAATTCGGCCGGTTCGTCGTACATGGCATAAGTACAGCACCCCAGCATATTCAGCACCTTGATGCGTCCCATATAGCTATTTGATTGGAAGTTGACCTGGAACTCGCCATCCGTTGAGCGGGCTGCCAAGTTTCCGACACGCATGACTTTGGCATTGAGTCCATGCAGGGCGATGGCATCCAATATAATCCTGTCGGCCATGAATTTCGAATAGCAGTATTGGTTGTCGAGGTTCTGACCGAAGTAGAGATTCCGCTCAGTCAGTATCACTTCGCGAGGAGGTACGCCATTTACGGAGAGTCCGCCTACGCTGGTGGTTGATACATGAACCAGACGTGCTCCTGTTTTCAGACAGTATTTCACACAGCTCATGGCTCCTCCGATGTTTACATCCTCGATGTCGGTACCCCTTGAGAAATGTTTCACGTTAGCAGCGCAGTTGAATACGGTGTTGATATTGGCCGCCAGGGGTACGTCGTCTGAGAAGTCCTTCGTGACATCACCCAAGACAACGTGGAGACGTGTACCAAAAAGTGATTTGAACGAATCGGAGAAGTAGTAGTAGAGCAACGTACGCAGACGGCTCTCAGCTGCCTCCTGATGATCACCACGCACCAGACACCAGATGCTTTCGGCATCGCTGTAGATAAGCTCGTGAAGCACATGGATGCCCAGGTAGCCAGTAGCACCTGTCAGTAGTACATGGCCCAGCTTCTGACGTTCACCCTTTTGGAATGTCTCTATCGTATTCTTTTGCAACAGGTTGTTGATGGCCGTATAGTCGAAATCTGTAATTTCGTTGCCGGATTCATCGGACTTTTCAGATTCTCCGGATTCACCGGAAACGAAGGCGGCCAGCTGGCGAGGTGTCGGGTTTGCGAACACGTCACCGTAGGCCACATGCAGTCCAGCCTTATCGGCTTCGATGATGACGCGTGTCACCATCAGCGATGTTCCGCCAAGCTCGAAGAAATTGTCCGTAGCACTCACCTTGTCCATGGTCAGAATGTCGCCGAAAATCTTGGCAAACAGCCGTTCCTGGTCGTTCTTCGGCTCTACATAGTCGCGGTCGGACTGCTGAATGACGGGAGCAGGCAGCGCCTTGCGGTTCACCTTTTGGTTTTGGTTCAGCGGAATGGCATCAATCTGCATCGTGGCAGCGGGCACCATGTAAGGCGGCTTCTGACTGGCGATGAACTTGTTGAGCTCCTTGATGTCAACCTGCTGGTCGCTCACGATATAGGCTGCGATATACTTGCCACCTTCAGGATAGTCGAAGGCCTGTACGGTGGCATCCTTGATACCTGGGAATTCGCGGATAACAGCCTCGACCTCCTTCAGTTCGATGCGGAAGCCGCGGATCTTCACCTGACCGTCGCGCCGACCCACGAACTGGATATTGCCATCGGGCAGATAGCGCACGATATCACCCGTACGGTAGCAGCGTTGACCGTTCCACTGGATATAGGTTTCAGCCGTTTTCTCTGGCAGGTTCAGATAGCCTCGGCTCACCTGCGGACCCGCTACCAGCAGTTCGCCGGCAGCACCAACAGGCAGGCGGTTCAAATCCTTATCCACGATAAACAGTTGCAGGTTGTCAAGCGGTTTGCCGATGGGGGCATTCTGTTCAAACTCCTTCTGCTGATAGGTTGTGGTGAAGATGGTACACTCGGTGGGGCCATAGGCATTGTGTAGCTGATAAGCCGTAGGCGGTGTGAGCGGCAGAATCTTCTCGCCACCCACCGATAGGTGTTTCAGGGAATGGTTGTCGCAGTTGGCGGCAAACTGACAGCCCACCTGTGTCGTCATGAACGAGTGAGTGATGCCCTCGCTGTTGAAGTAATCGTTCAGCTGCGGCAGATTCAGTCGGATATCATCGCCGATGATATAGACGGCAGCACCACAGGTGAGTGCTGAGTACATATCCATCATGCAGGCATCGAAACCGTACGACGCGTAGGCTGCCACTTTGTGTTCGGGCTTGAGATCATAGTAGCGATGATACCAGTGGCAGAAGGCTACGAGGTTGCCATGTTCCAGCTGACAGCCCTTAGGCGTACCCGTAGAGCCGCTGGTATAAAGCAGGATAAACAGGCTGGAGGGTTTGATATCGGCCACCACCGGAGCTGAGGCTGCAGGCAATGCTGCGATATCCTTGGTAAGCAATACCTTACCCTGATACTCGTCTACGATAGGGCGTAGCTGTTCATCGGCAATCAGCAGTTTGGCATTAGCATCCTGCATCATGAAGTTCAGGCGCTCGGCAGGATAACTCGGATCCAGTGGCTGGTAGGCACATCCGGCCTTCAGTACACCAAGTGAAGCAATGACCATCCATTCGCTACGTGGAATCAGGATAGATACCACATCCTCGCTTCCGAGACCTAGCGACAGGACGTACTGGGCTATGCTTTCCGACAGCTCATCCACCTGCTTATAGGTGAGACGCAGGTCGTGATAGACCATCGCGATATTGTCGGGATACTTTTCCACTTGGTGGCGGAAGAGCGAGACGACGGTCTGAGTATTGTCGTAGGGCACCTCCGTCTGGTTGAAGCTGTCGAGTACCTCAATTTGGCCACTATTCAGCAACGAGATGCTACGAAGGGGGGCATCGGGAGCACTGGCAAAGGCACTGGCAGCATTACATACCGACTGCGCCAGGTTTTGCATCATACCGGCACTATACTGACCATTGTCGTATTCTATCGAGAGGGTTGGTTCTCCATCGAAATCGCTGACGTAGAAGGCTATCTTGAACTTCGGTGTATTCTGTAGCACCACCTCCTCGGCTTTCACAGCCTTGCCGCCTACACGGTAGTCGCTGAGTACGCCCATCTGATAGGCGAACATAATGTCGGCCTTGAGACCATAGTCGGTAGCGATACGGCTAAAGGGATAGTTCTCGTGAGCCAGCGTTTGCTCGAAGGTGTCGCTACACTCGCTCAGGAACTCGCGTACGCTCTGCGTACCTATCTTCGCGGTAAGCGCCAGCGTATTGACAAACATACCCATCGTGTTTGCCACCTTCAGGTTTGAGCGTCCGTTGGAGATGGTGGTGATGCAAACATCGTCGGTTGCTGCGAATCGCGAGAGTGCGTAGAACACGGCACTCAGCATGACTGCCGATGGATTGACGCCCTGCTCCTGGGCCAGACGCGTCACCCGTTCCCATTCGATGGGACTTTCAACCTTGGCATTTTCTCCTTGCGGCAACGGATTGGTAAGATCGGCAGCTACTTCCGTAGAACTTTCTACTCCAGTCAACCGCTCCTTGAAGAATACGGCAGACTTGGCAAATTCCTCGCTATCTTCAGCAGCTTTCTGCTCAAGCACAAACTCGGCATAGCTGCACAGCTCAGGCTCAATCTCCTTGCCTTCCATCAGGTCACACAACTCATGGATAAAGAGATCGTACGAGTAGCCGTCGCATATCAGGTGATGGAGGTCGCAATAGAGGTAAGTAGCCTGCGGGGTGCGTACAATACAGAAGCGGAACAGGCGTTCCTTGTTCAGCTTGAACGGTTGTACGAACTCTTGGCGGTAGGCTAGAGCCTCCTCTTCGCTCATGGTCAGTTCGTCGATATCGACAGGTGCATTACGGTCGCCCATCACCTGCACCACACCTGTTCCGTCGGTCTGGAACTGCACATACATGGCAGGATGGTTTTCAACAGCCTTCTGCACGGCCGCGCGCAGCGCATTGCTTTCGGTATCCGTGGGGAATGCCACGCATACAGGTGTATTATATAAGGTGGAAGTAGGATTCTTGATACTGTCGAAATAGACACCTGTTTGGGCGTAGGAGAGCGGGACGCTCTTAAGGTTAGAGGGATCAGTGAAAAGTGAATAATTTGCTGCCGCAGTTTCTGCTTTGGCAGTAGCAAATTTTTCACTGTTTACTATTACTTTTTCCCTTAAAATTTCGTTCTCAATCGTCTGGATAGTCACTCCGCCTTTGGCCAGTTTCTTGGCATCCAGCTGTACGCCATATTGCTTAAACACTTGCGTGGCCAGCTTGATGGCCAGAATAGAGGTGAGTCCCAGATAGCGAAGGTCAGTCGTAATACCGAACTCCTCAGTGTTCACGATGCTGCCAACCATCTTCTGAAGTTGCTCCTCCAATACATTGAGCGGGGCAGCGGATTCCTGTTGCTCGCTGACAGCTCCAATAACCGGCTCTGGCAAGGCACGACGGTTCACCTTCTGGTTCTGATTCAGCGGTATGGCATCGAGCTGCATGGTAGCGGTAGGCACCATGTAGGGAGGCTTCTGGTCGAGGATGAAGTTGTTCAGTGCCTCGATGTCTACTGGTGAGTCGCTGACGACATAGGCTGCGATATACTTGCCGCCTTCAGGATAGTCGAAGGCCTGCACGGTGGCATCCTTGATGCCTGGGAACTGTCGGATAACGGCTTCTACCTCTTTCAGTTCGATGCGGAAGCCACGGATCTTCACCTGTCCGTCCTTACGGCCTACGAATTCAATATCTCCGTTTTCGCGGTAACGCACAATGTCTCCTGTACGATATACGCGTTTACCATTCCAATCCACAAATGCCGAGGCTGTCTTTTCCGGCATATTGAGATATCCTATACCCACCTGTGGACCTGCGATGATGAGTTCACCGGAGGCACCCCAAGGCACCTGCTTGCCATAGCGGTTCACGATATAGAGCTCCACACTGTCGTTGGGTTTGCCGATGGGGATGTTCGGCTCGTTCTTGTCGACATAGTGGCTGCAGACGTATACGGTGGTCTCCGTGGGCCCGTAGGCATTGAGCAGTTTGTATGCCGGCGGGTTCAGACTCATCAGTTTCTCACCGCCGGTTCCCAGCCACGTTAAGCCGGGAATATCTGGGTAGTTGAGCACCATCTGTGTGGCCATCTGTGTGGTCATGAAGCAGTGGGTGATATGCTCTTTGGTCAGGTATTGGTAGATACCCTCCAGGTCGAAACGGATGTCGTCCTGGATGACATGGATGGTGGCTCCTGCCCACACACAGCCCCACAGGTCGAACTGGAAGGCGTCGAAGCCATAGCCGGCATAGGTGGCATAGCGCGAGTCGGGTCCCAGACCGAGATGCTTGGTGCTGAACTCCTCAAATACGCGGAAATTGTCCTCGCTGAGCATTACGCCCTTGGGCGTTCCCGTAGTGCCGCTGGTATAGAGCATCACCAGCACCCCGTCTTCCTGACAGGCGGCAGCGTCCTGTTTCATGTATTCCAGTCGTTCCTCGGGATAGCTTGCGTCAAGTGGCAACTGGGTGAGTCCTGCCTTAGCAATAGAAATCGGTGCCAGCACCATCTTCTCATCGCGGGGGACGGAGAATCCGACTACTTGCTCGCCACAGCGAACGGTGTAGGAAGGATCTATCGTATCCGTCATCCTGTCTACCTCTGCGAAAGTCAGGCGTTTGTCTCCAGCCACAACAAAGATATCGTTCGGGCGCTCGGCCACATGCTGCTTGAAGCGTTCAATCAGCGTCGGCAGACCTTCGGTGCCCTTGGGAGTGGGGTTCAGACCGTTGAGCCATTCCTTCTGCCCAGTGTTGCAGTATTCCAACTCGCTGACCTGCTGGGCATTGACCATCGAGCTTAGGATAGCACTATAACTGGCAGCCAACTGTTCGATGAAGGCATCTGAGTAGTCGCCACTGCTGTATCCCAACTTGAGTGAATAGCCCTCAGCCTCCTCAAAGAGTTCTGCACAGAGTTTCCATCCGGGAATGGGCTGGCGCAGGTCGCTATGTGTCGTTCTCTTTTCGTTAAGCTCAAGGTCCAGAATCTCGCCCAGATGCTTTCCTTGATAGGCAAACAATACCTGATTGTCCAGTCCAAGGTCGAGTAGGGCATCGGCATAAGAGTAGTACTGGTAGCGCTTCAGTTGTTCGCGCTGTTCCGTCAGAGTGCCGAAAAGCTCGCCTAAAGACATGTCGTCCTTCGTCTGCACAAAGACGGGCTGTGTATGTATCATCATCGTGATAGTATTGTCCGTGCGCTGATCGGTACGTCCCGAGTGTATCGTGCAGTACGACGCCTTGTCCTCGGCGCTATAGGTGGCTAGCAGTTGTGCCCAGGCTGCCTGCATCACAATGTTCTCCTTCGTGCCCCAGCGCTCTACGATGGCTTTTACCTCCTCTTTTGTCACGTTCAGTGGATAACAAGCAACCCGTGACATTGGCGTGGCGACATTAAGAGTTGTCTCCGGCATGGGCAACGAGTCTGTTTCTGTAGCATCACAGAAAGTCTTGGCATACCATTCCCTGGCCTCGTCCATCAGGGCTGTGTCGGCACGCTGTCGCTCTTCCTGTTGGGCAATGGCAGCACCATCCATCTGTTCGCCAAGGGCTTTCTCGCCTTTATAGCAGCGTTCTGTCTCACGGACGAACACCATGATGGAGTATCCGTCGGCAATGAGATGATGGAAGTCCAGATATAAATAGCCTTCGCCAGATGCTGTTTGATAAAGTTCACAGCGATATAGCCTGTCGGCTGTTACTTCCATCGTATGGGCAAAGGTCGGCTGTACCTTGTCGATAGCGCTGATTTGGCTCAGTGGTACACATTCGTCCATCGTCGGAATGTTACTGCTCTCCATCTGCGGTTGTCCGTCAGCGCCCATGACCACGTGCGAGGCCAGATAAGGATGTGCACACAGTGCATCGTATACAGCCCTGCGCAACCGCTCCATATCGGTTCCTTGGGGAAGTGTAAACAGGAAAGGTATCTGATAGTTTTTCTCGTTACCGTCTGTTGCCATGCAGGCGTAGTATACACCGAGCTGGCTTTTGCTTAGTGATGATGTCATATATAAACTATTCGAATTCGAAGATGTTGATGAAACCAGTGAGTTTAAAGACGTTCTTGATGTCGTCATTCACGTTGCGCAGTGTCACTTTGCTGCCAGTGGCCTTGGCGCCCTTCAGAATGCCGAGCAGGATACGCAGACCGCTGGAAGCAATATATTCCAAACCCTGACACTCGATGATGACATCCTTGCCACCAGCTTCGTACAACGGCTTCAGCACTTCTTCTGCCTCGACAGCTGCTGCAGTATCCATTTCACCTTCCAATGTGGCAACATACTTGTCCTCGATTTCTTCAATTCTTGCGTTCATAGTCAATGATATCTTTTTGTTAGTGTTAATATGTTCTTATTATTGTTACGTTCGTAGTTGATCGTGTCCATCAGTTCACGCACCAGCAAGAGCCCCAGGCCGCCAATCTGCCGGTCCTCAGCTGACAGTGTCGTATCGGCCCGTTCCTTCGCTGTGGGGTCGAAGGCTGCGCCAGAATCGGTGATGATTGTCTTTATGATCTTTCCATCCGACATCATCTGCACCTCTATCTCACCCTCATGTCCTATGGGGTAGGCATAGTCTATGACGTTGACCACAGCCTCCTCGACAGCCAGTCGCAACTGACGGGCCAACGACTTCTCAATGTTTAGTTTCTCCGTAACCGACTTGATGAAAGTACTGAACTTCGCCACCTCCTTCACGTCGTTCTTCAGCACAAGTTTTTCCGACAGTGTGCTCTCAAACATCTTGGGCGTATAACGGATGGCCAGCATCGTCAGGTCGTCGCTCTGCTCAGCGTCCATGACGAAATTGTGCACAGCCTCTGTAACCTTGTCCACCACCACCTTAGGCGATAAGTCGTGACAGCGCTGGAGCTTCTTTTCTACCCGTTCCAATCCGAACTGCTTACGCTGTGTATTCTTTGCCTCCGTCAGTCCGTCGGTATAGAGGAATATGGTACTGTCGGGCGCCATCTTTGTCTCCTGTACAGAATAAGTGCAGTCGGCAAACACGCCCAAGGGCAAGTTCGGGTTAACAGGAAGTGCACTCACTTTTTCACTTTTACTTTTCAGCTCTTCACTAATGACGAAAGGTGCATCGTGTCCCGCATCGCAATAGCGCAGGTGACCTGTGGGCAGGTCGAGCACTCCAATGAACATCGTGACAAACATGTTGGTCTTGTTGTTCTGACAGCAGTCCTCGTTGATGTACTGCAAGATACGGGCGGGATTGTTCTCGCGGACAGAGAAGTCGCGAAACTTCGTTTGGACCACCGCCATCAGCATGGCAGAGGCTGCACCCTTGCCGCTGACGTCGCCGATACAGAAAAACAGTTTCTCGTCGCGGATGAAGTAGTCGTAGAGATCGCCACCCACCTCACGGGCAGGTTTCAGGAAACCTCTTAGTTCTAAGTTCTCCGTTTTCAGTTCTTCCTTCGGCAGCATATTCTGCTGAATATGATTGGCTACGTGCAGTTCACCGCTAATACGCTCCCTCTCAGCATTCACTATGCGCAGACGCTCCATATTCCGCATTGTGCGGACGACGATGAAAGTCAGTAAAGCCAGTCCTGCCAGTACCAGCAGCAGCAGTGTCAGCCGTATGCTACGAAGTTTACCGAACACCTCTTTATCGGTGCTGACGCTGATGAGCACCCAGTCGGTTTTGCCGCCTACAGGGTGGAAAAACACATGGCACGTTTCGCCCGCATCATTCTCTATGATTCCGTAGCCTTCCTTGTCAATATCGTTATCCAGCAGTTTCATGACATCCTGAAACGTGGCATTGTCCTCGCCTGACAGCAGACTACCCTTACCCGACAACAGGAAACGTTGGGTGGATTTGTAGGTGCTTGACTCTTCCAGAATACCATTTAGCCAATCCAGCGCAATGTCGATACCAATGACCGCTGCAATCTGATCCCGTTTGTCACGAACAGGCACACTGTAGGTAGTTACCATCAACTTAGAGCCGTCAATATCCATGTAAGGCTCGCTCCAGTAACCCTCCCCCTTGGCTATTGCTTCAGTGAAAAATTCCTTCTCGGTGTAGTCGTGTGTCGGCGAGCCCACCTGCTTGGTCTCAATGGTGCCGTCTGCCCTGCGTATGGAAACCGGTTCATACCAGTAGCCTTTCTGAGGGTAGAAGTTGGGAATACAGGGGATGCTGACGGTGAGGTAGTCCGGATTGTGCTGCACAATCTGTCGTGTGGCTGCCATCAGCGAGTCTGGTGTTGCCAGGTCGTCGGTCACTATCCAGGCCATGTTGTCCATCCTCGCCTCCACATTGATCAGTTTATTACGGATGCCTAGATAGATGGCATTCATTTCGCGCTCCATCAGCCGGTGCATGGTATCGTCAAGAATGTGCTGTGCCGAGTAGTACATCACGCCCATCGTCAACTCAAGTAGCACTGCCGCCCCGATGACAACGGTCAAGGGCAGGTGATTCTTCACCACCTGTTGCAACCGTTCTCTGATATTGCGCTTCAGTTTCATATTCAAGAACTAATGACCAAAGTTCTCAGGCTTTAGGCTTTTGTTATCAATTAAATATGTGCAAATTTAAGCAATAAAATGATAACTTCCAAACGAAAGTCCTATTTTTTATAGGTAGAACACCGACTCGGGTCCCATACAGAAGAGTAGGTCGAGGATGGAGAGGTTGGGCTGGAAACCATAACGGTGCTGGAAGACTTGCCAGTAGGGTTTGGGTTGGAAATCAGCATCGGGCAGTGGATGCTTGGCGTGAATCACGTCGCGGAAGTCGGAGCCCACCCCGTCCCCATTCCCGAGCAAAGCTCGCCTACCCGTAGCCTTTCCGAAGGGAGGGGGAAGAAATTTTGAACTGTATTCTACCTGTGGTGTGATGTCGATGAGTTCGCAGATTTTCTGGCGGATGGCCTCGTTGAAGTCGATGAGGAATTCGTATTTCTGCTCAAAGAAAGGGCGGATATCGTCTGCGTAATATTCGAAGAAAGGACTCTCGCTATAAGCACTCTGCAGCGCATTCCAATGCACCCTGCGCCATTGGTTGTGGTCGCTGATGCGAAGGTCCTTAGTGAGTTGAGAGTTGTGCTCTACCGGAACGGTGAGGGCCTGCAGCCCGTTGGCTGTGGCGATGATGCAGCGATTGCGGTAGGTCTGTTTTTGATACGAGTCGTATTGTTCGATGAGGCAATGGTCGTAGCGATACAGTTTCTGATACCA
>RHMF01001375.1_pt1 | contig 11083 bp, 12 predicted proteins | sample 5365151 | NCBI WGS metagenome assembly RHMF01 (sample SAMN10266501, study PRJNA497801) | feces metagenome | isolation source: feces | host: Bos taurus | place: China: Prairie of Fairy Mountain | collected 2017-08-14 | reverse complement strand
AGAATCCTTATTCGTTGCATCATGCATAAGAACAATTGATGTTTCATATTTTTTTACACCATTTATGACATTATCTACTAAGTCCTGTTCTGTATAACTTTTTACTGTCGCGTCTCCGCTAACCACATTCCAGTCATAGTAGGTATATCCTTTATCCGTAACCAGATCAATGAAATTTAACATATTAATTTCACTAACCTGATTGCTGCTTCCACCCGGAAAGCGCAGCAACTTCGTATCAACTCCGGTTGTTTCATATATCAGAGAGCTTATTTCATTCAAATCCTGTTCGAACGCTTCTATGGATGAATATATCACACTGTATTTGTGTGTATAAGAATGTAGACCGATAGAATGTCCTTCTTCAACAATTCTCCGATACATATTAAGAGAATGTTCATCCGTTCTTCCCACAACAAAGAAGGTCGCCTTTACATCATATGCTGCTAAAATATCCAATATTTCATCGGTATTCTCACTCGGCCCGTCATCAAAGGTTAGATAAACTTTATGTACCGAATCTTCATTTGCCATATTGGAAGTATCCGTATCAAACTGGATATTCGGATTATCTGAAATAACAGAATCCATATCTTCGTCAGAATCCGAATAATCATTTGAGTCATTACTCTGTGTTCCGGAAACCACAAAATCATACAATTTATTCACCTGTTTATTCAAAGAAAAAACTTTCACGCCAAGAAAAATACATATTATCATGGACAAAAACATCCATCCGAACAATGACACTATAATGGTCATCTTCATACGGTTGATTCTTGCACGTCTTCTCTGCTGTTCTTTCATTCCCATAATCGGATTTTCGCTCATGGTTTCCTCCAAACAAAATCTTCCTTTTTAATTTTACCACATAATAAAAAATGTGCAATTACTTTATGGATTTTATTCTTCAAAAAAATGACTTTTTCATCTGTTTTATTTAGTAAATTCGTATAGTGCAATTCCTACTGCCATTGACAAATTCAGGGAATCAATTGTATTTTCATGGCGGATACGCACACTCTGTCCTTCTTCAGCATACCAGTCCGGCAATCCGGTTGCCTCATTACCAAAAACCAAAGAAAAATTTGTATTTTTTTCTATTGGACATTCCTGTAAATCAATGGCACCTTTTAACATAAACGGATAGATTATTCTGGTTCCCGCAATTTTCTTATAAGATGCAAAATCAGGAAAACGTTGTATATTTGCCTGAAAACATGCCCCCATAGATGCGCGCACAACTTTCGGATTAAAATAATCCACACATGGTTCAATTACAGCAATATTCTTTATTCCAAATCCGATGGCAGTCCTTAAAATTGTTCCCATATTTCCCATATCAGACGGGTTAACAAGCACAATATGAGGAGCATCCTGTTCAAGACTATCTTCATATTTTTCAAACAAACCAATCAAGAAGCAATTCTCTTTGTCCCGTAGTTTTTCAACGTTTTTCTTGCTAACTTCACAAGGAATATTATTTTTTTTACATAACCCTTCCACAATTTCCTTTTGTGAAACACTATCCATGTCCGGATGAATATACACTTTAATCACTTTCTCCGGTTTGTTTTTCAGCAATTCAATCGTTGGAAATGCCCCTAAAGTATAGCTGTATTCCATTTTGCCCTGATATTTTTTAATTTGAATATCCATATTCTTTATCCCTCGATTTTTTTCACATGACATGTAAGAAAAAAAGCTCCGAAAGTTAATCCCTTCGGAGCTTATATTACTTAAAACTTTTGGGTCAAAAATTAGTTGCCCATCTGAGCAGCAACTTCTGCAGCAAAGTCTTCCTGTTTCTTTTCAATACCTTCACCGGTTTCAAAACGAACAAATTTCTTAACTGCGATTGTTGTTCCAACTTCTTTTCCAACCTGATCTAAATACTGTGCAACAGTCTGTTTACCATCTTCAGCCTTAACATAAACCTGATCCATTAAGCAGATTTCTTTTAACTGCTTACTGATACGTCCTTCAACCATACCTGTAATAACTTTTTCAGGCTTGGAAGCTTCCTTAGGATCATTCATAATCTGAGCAAGAATAATTTCTTTTTCATGTGCGATATATTCTGCATCAATTTCAGCTCTTGTTACATATTTTGCATTTAAAGCTGCAATCTGCATAGCAAGGTTTGTTAATGCTTCTTTCACTGCATCATTAACAACTGCTGTTTCAGCATCAACGATAACACCAATTTTTCCGCCGCCGTGTACGTAAGATACAACACATCCGTTTTCAGCAACAACTTTTTCAAAACGACGAATGCTTAATTTTTCGCCGATTGTTGCTGTCTGTTCAACTAATTCTTCAGCTACAGTTTTGCTGTTGTCTAAGTTCCAAGCTTCTGCCATAAATGCATCCATATCTGCTGCATTGGAAGCAAGTGCCTGAGCACCAACACCTTTAACAAAGTCCTGGAATTTTTCGTTCTTAGCAACGAAGTCTGTTTCAGAGTTAACTTCAACAACTGCCGCTGCATTGTTACCATCCATAGCAACGTAGCAAAGACCTTCTGCTGCGATTCTGCTCTGTTTCTTTTCAGCTTTTGCCTGACCGTTCTTTCTTAAGTATTCAACGGCTGCATCCATATCGCCATTGGTTTCGCCCAAAGCTTTTTTACAGTCCATCATACCAGCGCCGGTCATTTCTCTTAATTCTTTTACCATTCCTGCTGTAATAGCCATAATATTAATCCTCCATTAAATAAAGAAATTATTCTGCGTCTAATTCTTCCATGGATGTAACTTCGTCTACTTCAACTTCTTCAACGTAAACTGCTTCACCCTGGTTTGCTTCGATAACTGCATCAGCCATCTTAGCAACGATTAATTTAACTGCTCTGATTGCATCATCGTTACCCGGAATTACATAATCTAATTCTTCTGGGTCACAGTTTGTATCAGCAATACCAATCAACGGAATACCTAAAGTATGAGCTTCCTGGATACAGATTCTTTCTTTTTTAGGGTCAACTACGAAAATTGCATCCGGTAATTTCTTCATATCTTTGATACCGCCAAGGTTCTTTTCTAACTTGGTTAATTCTTTCTTAAGTTCGATAACTTCTTTCTTTGGAAGTACTTCAAAAGTTCCGTCTTCCTGCATACGTTCGATTTCTCTTAATCTTGCAATTCTGGACTGGATGGTCTTGAAGTTTGTAAGCATACCACCTAACCATCTTTCATTTACATAAAACATTCCGCAACGGATTGCTTCGTCACGTACTGCATCCTGAGCCTGTTTCTTGGTACCAACGAAAAGAATTGTACCACCATCAGCTGCGATGTCAGAAATTGCTTTGTAAGCTTCATCTACTTTACCTACAGATTTCTGTAAGTCAATGATATAAATACCATTTCTTTCTGTGTAGATGTATGGAGCCATCTTAGGGTTCCATCTTCTTGTCTGATGTCCAAAATGAACACCTGCTTCTAATAACTGTTTCATTGAAATAACGCCCATGTTTTTTACCTCCATTTGGTTGTTCTTCCACATGCCTCCACCAACCGGAGAACCTAGGCACCACCCCGGTCATCAGCATGTGTGTTTGCTAATTAATAAGTGTCCGTCTAAACAAAAAACTTGCATAACAAGTCAAAATACGCTTAGACTGATAAAGTTTAGCATATCCTGTCAAGTAATGCAAGTAAAATCTCAAAAAATATTCAATTAATTTGTAATAGTTTCAGCGATTTCCTCATAAGTTGCATCCTGAGGAATTTCAAATGTACCACACATGATTTTATCACCCAGCCCCATAGTTATGCAAAGCCATTTATTAAAATCATCCACATCGGAAATAACACCTAAACTTAAAAGTTTTTCGCTAACCTTCTCCGACGTATCTCCTGCTGAAATCACTAGGGTCACCATCGCTCTTTCTCCCGAAGAATTATCTTCTCCGGAATTCGCATCACCTTCATTATTACCTTCATCCTGATTTACGGAATCTTCATTACTGTCGCCATTGTCCATTTTGGAATCATCCAAGGTATCGCCACTATCATCTTTCCCGGAAGTATCTTGTTCATCATCCGTTCCGGATGGTTTTTTATCATCAGATGTTTTTTCAGGCATAACCATACCCAGTTTTTCTGCTTCTTTTATAATCTCTTCAGCCGATAAAGTAGGTTTATAATTGTGAAAGGCTATCATAAGAATAATAGTTGTAACAATAATTCCTACGCCTGCACCTCGCAAATAGTATCGAAATTTCAACTTATATTTCCCCTTTATATAATTCTAACACTAATTTAACCACACCGATACCAACTCCCAGTTCTCTTGCAATCTCAACGGTATCTTTTCCTTGCAAATGAAGTGACATGATTTTTTCATTCCGATTTTTCTGCAACTCTTTTTCATCTTCTGCCAAGTCGTCATTCTGTGCAGTCAAAACAACCTCTTTGGAAACAGCATCATCCACCATTTGTTTTTGCTGTTCCTCAAATAGTTCTCTTTCATATTGCATGGTGCGGATTTCATCTTTCATTTCTGATAATCCATTAGCCAAACCGGTCATTTCATCATATTTGTCGTTTAGCATACTATACAAAAACATCACTTCATTATGTGTTTTGCTTATGGAATCCAAAACAGAATCCGAATATTCATTAATCGCCATTATTTTTTCATTGGAATCCTTTTCCATCTGTCTAAGTATCTTTTCATACACTTCTTCCAATGTAACATCCAAATCATCTTCTATTTTGCTTTTCGCCGAAGACAACTTATCCTGAACGATATGATTAATTTCTTTTTCGCTTAATTCTGCTATCTTATTCAGTTCTTTTTTGGAAAGTTTTTCCGGCAAGAAGAAACTTCCCATTATGAAAACAACTCCAACAAAAATTAATACAATCTCAAGAGCTCCCATAGTTTCCTTTCTATACAGTTACATCAAATCCAAATTTTTTATTTTTTTCTATAACCTGATTTTTTTGCTCCGTTTTTTCATTCTTCTTACGAGTGGAAAAATATTTATTCTTTCCTTCCTCTTTAGCATCAAAATGACCTTCTGAATTCTGTTTTTGATTTGGATTTGTTACTGTTTTAACCATACCTTCTGTTTTTCGATGAAATGCGATCTGTATATTTTCCTGTTGAACAACGGGATGTTGATCAGCATTTTGTTTCATTGCGCTAACATCCTGGCTTCTTTGCATCATACCATTTAAATGAACCGGATTAATTGTCATATTGCACCTCCAAACTTAGAGATTAAGCACTGTAACGTCTGCACCCTGCTTAACAAACTGACAGAATCTTCTAGAATCCTTTGTTGTCATACTAACATCGCCGATTGCAATCTGAACTCCCGGATAAATAATATTTGAAACCTTTACCCTTGCACCATCAGCCATCATAATCTGTTCATGCAGTTTTTCGTATTCTTTGCGTTTTTCAGTTATGCTTGCTTTCAACTGCTTGAAATTATCGGCAACCTTTTTAATATACTCCATCTGCTCTTCTGTAAATTCAACACCGGCATTATGTTTTTCCGTGTAATTTACAAGAATCGGCCGTAATTTATCTTCTGTTTTTCTCTGTTCCACAAGATATTTTTGAAGTTCAAGGAATCTGCTTTTAACAGCCGGCTCAATCCCAACTTCAATGCGGGTCAAGGTTCCCATTTCCGAACCTACAATCTGTGCCTCGATCACTTTCCCGGCCCTTAACAGACCACCTGTGATAAATCCCTTACGTCCGCTAACATGAATTGTGCTATATGCAGAAACCTGGCTATGCAAAATAGACTCTGTTTCCACATAACCGCCGCTGATTACTTCAGCATTTTCAATAAACTTACAAATAATGTTACCATCTGCCTTTAAAATGCCTTTAGACATTCCGTGAATACCACGTTTTATAATAATCTGGCCGGTAGTTTCCAGTTCTGCCCCTTCTACTACACCTTCCACGATAATATCGCCCTGCGCCTTTACCTTAAAACCACTTTTTACATTTCCACGAATCATAACGCTTCCGGAATAGTTAATATCTCCTGTGGAAGTATCCACATCTGCAGGAATTTCCAAAATATCAGAAACAAACACTTTGCCATTTACCAATTTGGCATGTCCGGTAACATCTGAAAACATTTCAGTCCGGTCTTCGGATGTACTAATATTATTTCCAAATTCAAGAATCATTGTTTTTACGTTTTTCGGTTTGATTTCCTTACCGAAAACATCCTGTCCCGGTTCTCCCGGATCCGGTGCGTGTAACTTTGCAAGTTTTTCGCCTTTTTTTACAATACTAACTGTATTCAAATTATGGTAGTCTACTGTACCATCTTCGTTTTTCTTAGGTCGTGTATTTAAAGATGTATTAAAAAAGTATTCAATTCTTCCGTCTTTTCCGTGTCTTGGCGGAATACCTTTTGCAAAAATAAACTCTGTATTATAAACACGTTTTTCTGTAAATGCGGTAATTGCGGTTCTATCAATACCCACTGTAACCTTATTATTCATTAATTCTTGTACAATATCATTTACAGAAAGCTGTTCTCCGCCTTCTGAAGCCGGATAAAATCGGCAAAAGACTAACATATTATCCTGTGAAACACGGATATACATAGTTTCATTATAAGGTCTAAATGGCGCACGTCCAACCACCACTTCTGTTGGCTGTAATGCTCTGCAGGCCTGTCTTAACTGGCCCGGTTCAAAACCATCTAACAAATTTCTCCCCAAGTACTCCGTTAATTCATTAAAATCAATCGGCTTTCCATGTTCTTGTGGGGGATAAATTGTAACATAAGTATTGCCATTTCGCACTGACAACTGTGCATATCCATTTCTAGTTTCCATTTGTCCTCCGATTTTACGGTAAAAATAGTCTAATAATATAATAAATCAGCATAATCTACCATTTGCTTTTGTAATTTTTGCAAACCTTTCGTATGCAACTGGGAAATTCTTGATTCAGAAACCTCTAAAATCAAACTAATTTCTTTCAATGTTAATTCTTCATAATAATAAAATAAAATTACCTGTCGCTCTTTTTCCGTTAATGTTTTTAAGCCATTGGCAAGCGCTTCTTTCAGTTCCTCTTTTTCAAAACTACGTTCAGGCTGTAAAAAATGACTGTTAGCAGTCGCATCCATAACCGGTTCTGTACCTTGTTCAACGAACTCATTAAGAGAAACAAGACTGGTAACCTTCATCTGATTTTGCCATGAAGCAAATTCTTCACTGTTAAGTCCTAATTCTGCTGCGATTTCTTCATCTGTAGCAGAACGGCCGTTACGATTTTCGATATTTCGAATAGCTTCATCTATCTGTCTTTGACGCTGGCGCACTGTTCTTGGAATCCAGTCCATCTTACGAATCTGATCCAATATGGAGCCTCGGATGCGAAGACTGGCATAGGTTTCAAATTTTACCTCTTTTTCCATATCAAATTTATCAATGGCATCAATCAAACCAAAAATACCATAACTTGCCAGATCCTCTTGTTCCAAATTACCGCCTAAATACATACCAAGTCTTCCGGCCACAATCTTCACCAAAGGAGAATATTCAATTATTAATTGTTCGCGTAACTCCGGCGTAGGTGCCTTACGATACATTTGCCATAATTTTTCTTTATCTTCCGGTTTCATTATAACCTCCGACTGGGATTAATACTAAAAATTCCTTATAAATACTCATCTTCTGCTTGCACTGAATCACTTTCTTCGGTTTCTGAAATATCTTCTAATTCTTTTTCTTCGTCTTCATTCGATTCCGTTTCAGCTTCAACCTCTTCTTCCGATGGTATCGGAACATATTTGTCCAAAATCGCCTTCGCAATGGAGCCGATGATATAAAAAATAACCAAAACAAGTAAAAGTAAAAGTGTATATCCCCATGTAAATTCATCTTTGTTGTATATGCCGACAATGCAGTAAACCAGTCCGCCCAGTAGCATAATCACAGCAGGTATATACTTAGTATTCATAGTTTCCTCCAAAGACTAAATTTCCTTAATTTCTTTTCCAACGGATTTAATCAGGAATTTTCCATTTTCACAGTATAATTCAACTGTTCGACCATAATTCAATCCTGTATCTTCTGCTTTTAGCGGAATATTTAGTTCCTTTAATTTTGCTTTCGAAGCTTCAGCGTTTCTCGCCCCAACATTTCCAATCTCCGAAACAACTGACATTTCAAACATTTTTGCACCACCTGCAATTTTTGCTACAATATGCCTTCTTGATGCACCCATCTTAATCATCTGTTCCAATAAATCTTCAATTCCGGTGTCAGCAAACTTTGCACGGTTTGAATTGTTTTTTATTGCCGTACTGTCCGGCAACATAATATGAGCCAAACCACCAATTTTGGTTGTAGAATCATATAATGCAATTCCTATACATGATCCTAAACCCAACGTGGTAATCATATCTGTGTTTTTACCGGTTTTCAAGTCGGCCATGCCTACCTTTACAATATTATCCATATATTCCACCTTAAATCTGAATACCAAGAGAATTTAAAATCTTTTCATAAGAATCAAGTTCCGGCAGAAGTATAAAATAACCATCTATCATATGCTCATTGCCAAACTCTGTCTGAATTAATAAGGCATTGTCACCATACTGACCAAATTGAATCGCCGGAACGCTTAAAATTGCAGCAGCCATATCGATTGCCAGGTATGGTACGGAGGATGTAATCACCATCCCGGTCATTGATGCTAATGCAGACAAATACGATCCTGCAATAATATTTCCGATTTCTTTAATGGCTGACAAATCCATTTCATCGAATTCCTGATTATATTCCGGATCTCTACCCATCAAATGATTCACTAGATAATGAGCGGATTGTGTGCGCAATAAAAACATCATACTTCCGGCAATATCGCTTTCCACCTCAAGATATATTCCCACGATGGTTTCTTCTTCACCACCAATAGCACTTCCCAATTCCGGGAAAGAAAGTAGCTGAACTTTAGGAACACTCATATTCAAGCGCATTCCTATCATATTTGCTATTGCAGTTGTTGCATTTCCTGCACCAATATTTCCGATTTCTTTTAAAACATCAAAATACATTGAGTTAACATCGTGTAAAGTATATTTCTCCATTGTGCCTCCATATGTATAACGATAGTGAGACCCTTGCAGATCTCACTATCAAAACTAACTAAACTAACTCTTTCTCATCGATAACGGCATTAATATCCAATAATGAAATTAATGTATCATTATGTTTACCAATACCCTTAATAAAATCACTTTGTTCGTCACGGTTGTCCGGAGAATATTTATCAATATCCTCACTTCCTAATGTAACAACTTCTTTAACTTCATCTACAATAATTCCAACACTGCCATGTTCTTCTAACTTCAAAATAATAATACGTGTTGCATTTGTAAATACATCGTCATCTAATGCCATTTTCAAACGCAAGCTCATTACCGGTACAACTTCACCACGAAGGTTGATAATTCCCTTAAAATGAACCTGTGCTTTTGGCAATCTGGTGATTTTCTGCATACGAACAATATTGTCAATATATGTTATATCAATGCCATACTGCTCACTACCAATCTTAACTACGATAAACTGCTTTTTTTCATCATTTTTAATTGTTGTTAATGCATCAGCCATCTGTATACACCTCCTACATTAATGTATTGGCGTCAAGGATCAAGGCAACTTCGCCATCTCCTAAGATTGTAGCGCCACTGATAATCTTATTGTTATTGATATACTTACCAAGTGATTTAATAACTATTTCCTGCTGACCCATTAATCTGTCAACTACAAGGCCCGCATAATTTTCACCCTTACGAACAATAACAACCGTTAAACTTGTTCTGGAGTTTACTTCCTCCGGATTCTTGCGTTCCACATCCAATACTTCGTCTAAACGAATTAACGGAATAACGCTTCCTCTTAAGGTGATTACTTCTTTTGCCTGTACATACTTAATCTCGCTAACCGGAATATCTTCAATATTCTGGATGGAGTTTAAAGAAATCGCATATTTTTCGTCTTCGATTTCAACCATTAATGCCTGGATAATTGCAAGTGTTAATGGAAGTCTTACGATAAATTTGGAACCTTCGCCAAGTGTGGTTTTAACTTCTACGTCACCACCCAAAGCTTCGATATTGGACTTAACAACATCAAGACCAACACCACGTCCGGAAATATCGGAAATCTGTTTTGCCATAGAGAAACTTGGCATAAACAAGAAATCAATAATGTCTTTCTTGGATAAGGTTTCCGCCTGTTCAGCTGTAACGATTCCACGTTCAATTGCTTTCTGTTTAACAACTTCAACATCAATACCGTTACCGTCATCACCAACTTCAATAATAACGTTATTACCTTCCTGATATGCATTTAAATAAATGCTACCAACTTCAGGTTTACCTCTTTCCTTACGAACTTCAGCACTTTCCAAACCATGATCTGCAGAGTTACGTAATAAATGCTGCAATGGGTCACCAATCTGGTCAACTACAGTACGGTCAAGTTCTGTCTCTTCACCGCTCATAGTTAATTCCATCTTTTTATTTAAACGTTTTGCCAAATCACGAATCATTCTAGGGAACTTGTTAACAACGCTTTCAATCGGCACCATTCTTGCTTTCATAACAGATTCATGAAGACTGGTTGTAATTCTCTCCAAGTATTCAATCTGTTCATGGAACATCTGATTGTGTGCTCCGTCTGCACTTTGCGCTCCAATTGCAACAAGAGAGTTCTTCGCAATAATTAACTCACTTACCTGATTCATTAATGTGTCTAATTTTTCAATATCAACACGTACGGTTCTGCTTGTAACAGGTTTATTCGCATTGGTTGCTGAATTTGTTGCAGCTTTCGCATTAGATGCAGTCTCTGCAACTGCAGGAGTTGTAATAGTTGTCTCAACAATTACTTCCTCTTCTTCCTGCTCTTCAGCTTCGGCAAGTTCGCTTGATGAAATTACGTCGCATACTACTGCTTCAATTTCAGAAACTGTTTTTGCCGCTGCTTCAATGTCTGCACATTCTTTATTACATGCAACATAGAATGAAAAATCAAAATCAAAGTTTTCATCCTCGATATCCTGAGAAGTCGGACGA
>RHMF01001374.1_pt1 | contig 11085 bp, 10 predicted proteins | sample 5365151 | NCBI WGS metagenome assembly RHMF01 (sample SAMN10266501, study PRJNA497801) | feces metagenome | isolation source: feces | host: Bos taurus | place: China: Prairie of Fairy Mountain | collected 2017-08-14 | reverse complement strand
AACAGATTTTTTATAAAGGCAACCTTCGTTTTCATTTATGAAATTTGTTGTTGTATTAGGCGGAGTGTTCCACCTATACGCAACATCTTGTGAAGGCACATTTATAAAAGTTGTGATTTGTGATTGTTGTATTGGCGGACTTGTAGGATATTGTTGCCCGTAAGAATTATATCCGCCAGTAGGGAAGTAGGGAACTCCATAAGCCATTTACTCACCTCTTTTCATAGTAATATATTGGGATAACGTGACCGCTGTCCCAAGCATCATAATAATCACCGTCCACTACGGCTATAGCGTGTGTGCCTGTAGCAACGATGTATGTGCCAGTTCGGTGTTGCTGTGCAAAGTCAGCAAGCGAGTAGCAATGAGGACAATCATTAGGACAAATGTGCCGTGAGAAGCCGAGACTTCTTATATACCAGTCCCACGCTCCATTGTTGTTGCCCCAATCTCCTAAGTAGAAGCCTTCTGCGCAGAGAGCAGTATATATCTCGTCCCACGATTTGCCCGTAGTAATAGATATAGCCCTAATAACACAATCGCCCGCGTCGTAATTAGCTCGCGGGTTCTCGTTATAGTATATGTACATATTTACCTCTCTTTTTCACTATAGATGGTGGGCAAATCCCAATCCATAGCGTCGCGTACTCTATAAAGCAATTCGGCGTTCTTCAATTCCTTGTCAACGTCGCGTATATACTGCATGATGAAGTTGGCGGCAGCTATCTCAGAGATATCCATGAGGTCACGGTAGGCGTTCTCGTAGATAATTTTGCTTTCCTTCTCCCACTTAATCCACTCTTTCATACCATATTGAATAAGGTAAACGCGGTCATCGGGAGACAAGTTGCCATTTGCCTCTTGCAATATTCCGAGATTTAGAATGTCAATTGACGGTGGATTGTTTGCCGTTATAAGTATGTGATGATGTTGGGTGCAATACTTTTCAAGCGTCAACAGTCCGTCAGTTTCATCGTGCAATTGCTTCTTTTGCTGTTTAATGTCGGGCATCAAATCTAAAAACACAAACAACTCTGTGAGCTGAGTGTGTATCATCATAGCTCCGACCATGCGATTAGATAGCTTTGTGAAAATTTCTTGTAATGCCATTTTACCTCCTTTAAGGGATATACGAGGGCAACGTCGCAACGCTACCCTCGCTCGTTACTGCGATAATATTCACTAATTTTTTTAGTTTAGTTCTGTCTCATACCAAACTTTGTTTTCTTCGTCAAACATATATTTAACGCCAGTGTCTATTTCTTCATAGGTAGAACCATTAGGAATTGAATATCCACCCATCGTGCTTGTTGGCTTTGTGTCGGTAGATAATCCTCTAATTTCCATAACATTAGTTTCGTACCAAGCCCCACGTCTAATAAGTGTTACCATTTAATCACCTCTCTATCTTAGTGTGGTGATAATTTCACCGTCATAAGTCATCAGAGCATTACCATCATGTGTGAACAGCGGAACTTTAATACGACTACAGTTCCACATATGCGTTAGGATATCGTACACATACCTTAATCCTGTGTCAATTTCTATAAATATTGACATATCAGTTATAAATACCCCGTTTATAGAAATAATAGGTTTGACATCTGTTGACAAACCGCACAACAAACAGAAATTCGTATTGTACTTTTCTCCAAATTTATACAGAGTATTCATAAGCACCCCCATTTTTAATTGAAGATGGCTTTGCAGATTTGAGCTGCCAGAGCACCGAGTAACCACTCTGCCAAGAAAAGTTCCAATTATATTCCTCCTTATCAGCCAATAAGCTTATTTTTTGACATAAATTCAGAATACTGTTTCATGTTCAGAACTATTGCACCGCCGCTGTTTACATTGGCAATTATCGCATTCAGAATCGATGTGAAGTCAGTATATGACATATACATTGAAGGATTACTCTCACCACTTGGATTAGAGGATATGCCGTGTGCAAACATGAAGTAAACGCCGCCTAATGTCATTGCTAAATCTGCATTACAGCCAATATATATATATTTGGGATTTTCACACGTTACTGAGTTTACGCCGCCGAGTGAGCCTCCCTTGACTGCTGTAAATCCGCTGATATCAAGGGCACGGCGAAGCTTAGGATCAATGACGTGACCGCCTCCGCCGAATGATGTAGGTGCGCCGAATCCCTCACTAACCTTTGCATCAATCCTTGAATCCAGTGCCGACAACATTTCACTTAATGTCATGGTATTTACAATGGCAGTTCCGTCTGATGCTCCAGCATAAGAGCCGATATCCAGCAAGCCTTTTTTGTTCTCTGCTGTTATCTTTTCAAGATAATGGCTTATATTTCCTGTTATCGTGAACGGTATGCCGTTGTCAATCAAATCATCATAAGCTCCGCAATCTGCTGTTGCCTGCCATGTTTGGTCGAAGTTGATTGACATAATTGGTCTGTTAAAGTGATTCTTTATTGGATATGCGCCAATTTCCATATATACCGTTTTTGTCGCATCTGACAAATTGACCGTTATAGTAATTTTATTGAACGCATAGTCCATTGTTCTTACTTTAAGAAATACCCAGTTTCCCATTTGTAAGAACTGCGGTTCTTCGGCTTCGTCCGTTGTTGCTAAGTCGTTGTTCATATAGAGTGATACTCTTATATTGCTTATATCTGAAATAGACGAATAATCAGCAAGTTTCAGCCATAATCCTATGTTGCGGCAATACTGTGTTGAAGAAAATGTAATTGTTTCTGTTTTGTCGGAATCATCAAATTCACGTACCATGACAGGCATATCATTTGCAAGTTCTTTTGTTTCAGATGCGCTTGAAAATGTTGCAGCCACCTTTTCACCGCCGTAAATATTAAAATCAGACTTGCTATATTCCCAATATAGTGTCATTGAGCCTGAATTACTTGAACACTCGAAGTAAATCATATACGGTTCATTAACATCTGTGATATTGATATAATAGCCGTAGTTATCGCCTGTTGAATCTGCATCTAACGCCGCTAATTTAAGTATTTTACTGTCTTTATCAACAATTGCATACTTAGGATAGGTCTTGTCATTCGTTCCTGAAACGTAAATACCTATTGCACCTTTGGGAATTTCACATGATGTGACTGCTCTCCAGTTGATTGATACAAGCTCAATCGTGTCACCGACAGAAAGTGTATTTCCAATTCTTTTATTAGTTTTCTTGCTTTCTCCGGGCAGTACAGTGCATTTTGTAGTGCCGAGAACAGGAAGTTCATCATATCTTGCAATTCTTTCACCGAATAGCTCAGGATAATCAACACCATACTCAGCATGCTCAGAAGATATACCGTTGAGAGTTATCATCGAAGTATTGATACTGAATCCAGCGGAAATGTTATCCCACATTACAGCAAAACTATCAGAGCCATTCCAGCCTAATGTTGTGTGATACCAACCATTGCCGTCATTAACAAAGTTTGCCTCTGTCTTGTTGCCTATGAAAGTATTCTGATTGTTCCAACAGTAAAGTGCATAAGGCTTAAAGTTGAAGTATACCACATCGCCTTTTTTAGCCGATATTGGTTGACAGCTTGAAGCCCAGCCAGAATTTGTGTACGTCCCTTTGACTGTATCTAAAGCTTTCTTTGTTAATACCGTGTTTGGATCAAGAATATTTGGTGATACATAATGCAACACATTCTCGTTGATTTCGTCAATGCTGTCCTCTAATGTGTCAATGTCACCATTTATTTCGGTTAAGTCACTATTGATACTGCTTCGTAATGCATTCAGGTCAAATAATGAGGCGTTTTCGTCACCATATATAAGTATTTTGCCTGTGTATGGCTCATATTGAGGGAGAATTTCAAGCGATGCCATTAATGTATCAGGATCGCAGTAATACTCTGCCGATGAATCAGCTAAGAAGTCAAACGCAAAACCGTCATGTGCTGTGGCGAATGTAGGAGTTACATACCAGTCGTCCTCTTGTGTGAGATTTGCGCCTGCATAAGAGCCGACATAAGCACCGTTTAGATAGAAGTAAACCACATTTGGGCACTGATTGAAGTATATTTTTGTTGCTGTTGTTTTGATGTAATCAGAATACCGATATCCAGCCCAATTCAGGATATTATCATAATCACCGTTCAAATGTCCGACAAATAACCTTCTCTTATCAAACAGGTTATCCGATTCAATTTTTTGTACATGATTTGCTTCTGCATCTAAACGAACTTTTAGCGTGTTATAGGTTGTGCCGTCAACGCCCACTCTTGCTTGCGCTATCTCTGTATCTGCTGTTCCTGTTCCTGCTGTCTGAGATATTGCATCAATCTGCCCCTGTAAGTTGTTGACTGATGTTGTAACATCAGCAGAATTTGCTTTTGTTGCAACTACTGAGCTAAGAGCTGTAAGATCTGCGGTATTCGCTTTCCCGTTGACCGTTGCTTGCAAAGCGGTTAAATCTGACTGTGCGGCTTTCCCTGCGATAGCTGTTGTATTAAGCGCAATCTGAGCCACAAGCTCAGATGTAATACCTGAATTACAAGCCGCAAGCTGTTCAGTTGTAAGTTTATCCTGCTTGCCTGAAAGAGCCGCATTGATAATCTGCTGTATTCCTTCCAGCGTTACAAAGTGTGATACTGCATCAGCAAGAGATTCATAACCTTGCACAGCTATATCAACGTCCTCAATCAGCTTAAACGACAACCCGTTCTTAGGTTTTAAAAGGTCTATAATCTCAATACTCATTAACTACACCTCCCTTATGAAATGACAACTGTCGTGTTGCCAAGACCAGCATTTGTCGATTTATAGACATAATACGCCTCGGTGTAGCCCGACGCATTAGTAAGGTTCTTTTCTTCGGGACTCGAAAAACCACCGTCAAAACCATTAACTTTAAAAGTTACAGTCCCCAAGCGTTTAGGTAATGCATAGATAATATAATTACCGCTTGCGGCATTAACAGTGATGGTTCTACCTTTGGTATTACTCAAAACCTTGCCAGAAAGCGAAGTAACAGAATCCGTATTAGCCGCCGCACCGTAATAGATTTGGTTGGCAAAGCTTACGCTTACAGACTTGCTATCAGAGGTTTCTCCATCAGTTGCGGCTAAAGTATATGTTTGATTCGCCGTTACACCAGTTGCGGTATATGAACTGCCCGATACAGGCGTACCATTAATTGTAAGATTTGCAGCTTTAGAAAGAGTCCAAGTTAGAGTAATAGTATTTGATGAACCCATTTCACACGAAGTAGGCGACGCTGTAAATGTATTAATCTTTACAGGTTTATATTCAAGAGCGTCTAATCGCGCAAGCACACTGGTCATTTCGGAGTTCAAAACAGACACATCATGTGAAGCACTATTCGCTCTGTCCAATGCCGCCTCAACAGCGCGGGAATCAGGATAGGTTGAACTTAACGTACCCATATTATTCTCCTTTCTTTATCGAATTGTTTTTAGAACTTGGCGGTCATATGTGCTTACGGCTTCACCATCATGTGTACGAAGTGCCACTCCGTCGTGACCATCTGAGCCATTGTCAGCCAATACCATTTCATATAGCTTTCTTTTGCCATCGCAAGCACTACAGCCTAATTCTAAGCGGATAGGTATATTCTCCTCTAAATCAAAATTCAGTTCTGATGCTATGTCGGGAGTTGCATTATTTGCGGTTATCCAAACAGATACAATTTTATTAGAGTCGCAAACTGGCGACACAAGCAAAAGAAAACGCACTTTCCATGTTTCAGGCATTGTTGTTACGCTATTAACTATCTCTGTACCTTTATAAGCGTTAAACTCATATAGTATTTCAACAATATCTCCTTCAACTAATGAAGTCGGGAGTAAGAATGTGCCATTATTGGATGATATTGCAAAATGCTCATCATCTGGTATAGCACCTTGCTGAAATGGCTTTTCGATACTGTCGTCTTGTGATAATTGATGAGCCGAGATCTCATAATAGCCACTGTCATTAATTCGAGGTGTTTCGTTAAGATCAACATATCCATTATCAATGTCGGCTTGCGTAAGTGTATGGCTTTGAACGTATGGAACACAGATGGGTTCTATATCATAGGGGTTTTCAGTGCCGTCTAATTTTCGTATTTCCGAGCCAGAAATGGCTGATATAATATTCAAATCCCATTGCGATACTTCAAAAGACACACTTGCACTTTTGCTTGTATTAAGTCGAAATACTGTCGCTCCCGAAGAATCTTGCTTACGTGTTACTTCGCCATCTTGAGTAATTCTAAAATGGCTAACGTCGCTACATTTCCAAACCGCTTCATCATATTTATTGAACGCCCAAACCGCAGAGACTTTGCGTATAAAAAACTTATCCATTCGTACCTCCTTCCTTTATTCCTTGTCCAAATATATAAGATTTCATTTGAGTTACCGTTCCCACGCCATTGCCAACGACTCTCACGTTATGATTCCCTGCGTCCGACAACGATAATGGTATAGTAAAATTACAATTGACATATCCGTCCGAAATTGTAGTTCCAGTAGGCACATAAGCCTCGGCAACATTATCAACATAAACCGTGAAAGTAAATTGCCCAACACTTGCCGCTGAAATTATAGAGTTAAAAACTATATTCGCTATACAATCACTTACAACGCTCTTAAATGTGATTTCAGTTTTAGCAGACGAAATGTTTCCAATTGTATTTATTCCGTTTATATATGTTAAAGGAAAATCGCTTCGAGTTGAAGCCCCTATATATGCAGATTGAGGAGACAAAAAACCGCCTTTCCAATATACATAAACTGTGTCTCCTACTTTAATATCTGAGCCACTATAGTTAGGCAGTACATATTCTGTATTCGTGGCTAAAATTTTCACTGTTGCCGATTTCCCGTCTGTATTTAAAACTTGTGCAATTTCAGAGTTGATATGCGAGGACTTGCTCATTATTTTTTGAATACGACTATCTATTAGTTTGAATAAATTATCCACACACATCAACTCCTTTCAAGTAATTCTGATTTGCCATCAAACCCCATATCATTAGGCAACCAACTTATATTAGTGGCGTTTATACTCATCTTGTCAGCCGATAATGGGATTGTCACCGACTGAATGACAAATGTTTCGTTATCAATTCCCGCGTTAGTATCGTTGATACCAATAGTTTTATTCACATCTATGTGCGGTATGATTGGACAGTTAAATGTGAGTTGCATACCAACGAGACTATTCATAACTAAATAATGATTTGCGGCACTTCTACAATTGGCAATCATTTGTTGTGCATTTAAAGGATCGTAGTACGCCTCAGTTTCAGCCAACTCAGTTTTTGCCATTGCCAAAGCTCCATACTGACCAACATAATGCATATTTTCACCCGTAGCGATAGCCGTATCACCTGCGTCAGCTATAAGCTTATTAACTAAAACGTCATTTATATAAATTCCATCGACATCTGCCGCAATTAACGCTTCTTTTGTCCAACCATCACGGATATTTTCTATTAGGATTGATATATACGAATCAACCCAATCTTCAGGCAGTAATACAGCTCCGTCATCTGTTTGCAATAATGGTGAAAATGCTATTTCAACTCCATCCCACTCGCTCGACATTCCCATAACTGTTGAAACCGAACCTTCGAGTTCTTCAGGTTCGTACCCCCACGACTCAAGTTCGTCGGCGTATGTTTCAAGATTCTCCTCATTCCATTCAATCGGCTGTCTGTTATCCATATCAATATTGCCATATACAACTTTGGTAACATCTATATTCTTTTCTAAAATTTCATTTTGAATTTCTTTGACATTGAGCAGACATTCGTCTATTTCTTCTTGCCCATAATATCTGTAATATTCCATCTCTTGTGAAACAGCGCGTCTAATGCCTGTGGTCACGCAAAGAGGGGATAGGGGATTTGTATTATACGCAGTCCAAGCCACATTCGTTGTGGTTTCGTCAGATGAGTTTGTGTAATATGTAACTACATTTTCGCCGTCGTAAGAATAGTCATAATTAACATCTTCAAAAAATGAAGATAGGTTATCAAAGTTCCAAATTTTAGGAGCAAACTGATAACCAGAACTTTCAATGTAACGAGAAAATACAAAATGACCATCTGTATCATAATAGCAGTCAGCGGCGTATGAATTAGCAAGATTTAATAATATCTCAGATATATAATTGTTTGCATCAACATGGATTTGGTTTTGAAGCGTTTGAGTATAATACTCTATACCTACAATTGGTGTTGCAGAATCAATAGGTTTGCCATTAGAATATATTATTTCTTTTGGCAAATCGACATCATTCATATTGAGTGATAATATAGAACGCACCGCATTGCAAACAGTATCACCTCTATTAATCTCATAGTCGTATTCCGTCATGTTGAGTTTTAGCGTTCCGTCAAGAGCTGCACCCTTATCAACCGCCTCTATGCTTAATTCGTTATTTGTTGATGTGGCGGATAGTGTATAAAACACGCCTTGCGACCACCAGTAAATATTGTCATTAACCACCAACCCCAACCATAGTTTGAATTTGCGATTAATCCAAAACGGGCTGTTTTTATTTGGGTGATATTTGTCATCAATATTGATTAAGGTTAGACTGCACGATCTCCTGACTATTTGCTCATAGTTAATTGTGATTTGTCCAGCCGAACTTAATGATAAATCTTGGGTTATTTCACCAACAACGGTTTCACCGTCACTTAGCAATTCAAGGCGAATCTTATACTCTCCGTTGCCAAGCTTTAAAGCATTTATGTACTCATCATTGTAGTGATTGAAATATTCCATTCAATCACCCCCTATCAATATCTTCGTTTTGAATTATATAATCATAAATTGAGCCACATTCTACCCACGAAAAAGTAACCGTAGAATCTATTTGTCTCCCCGCTTCGCCATAACGTATACTTCCACCATCAGAGATACGCACTAACCACACATCACCCTTCTGATTTCTTAATATGTACGGGCAATTCTGCGAAATAAAGTTTCGCCACTCTGCCATTATATCCATATCGTTCTCAAATATTTTCTTGCCACAATTCATACGACCAAGTTCGCAAGTCAAACTGCCACTTATATAATTGTTACTTGTTCCTGTGACTGTCGCATATTTGCCGTTTCCAACATGAGTAACCCTGTTGAGATTCTGTGTATTATCCGTATCTTCTATTTCCGCCATTAACTTCCAGTTATCCCCAACGAAATATAATGGTTTGCCATAAACCTTTCTACCAGCGTCTTTCAAAGCGGTTAGGGTATATCCATAGTAATTGTTTTGAACAACATCTGTAACAATGGGATTATATATTGTATTATTATTTGTGCGATAAGGCACAATCATATATCTATATTTGCCATGATTGCCAGCAATATAATCAACAAATTCAGGAGTCTCAATGTCAGCTATTAATTCCTTTGTCGGGTTAGCATAATAAGAATTAGAGTTGCTGTTTGCCCTATAAACTCTAAAACGCATATCCGCTGGTAAAGCACCAATTGTGATATTAACAATATTCCAGTTATTGTCCTCGTCTATTGTAATTCGATAAGGATTTGAAGGTACTGAGAGAGCACTTCTTTGAGCTGATGTAAAGTCTTTAACTCCATTGAGAACCATGCCATTTTGTAATGCGCAATTGACCTTTATTCTGTAATTTCTACCAGCATAATTCCCACCGCATTCGGTCAGTTCCACCCAACCTGTTCCCGTCTTAACATAGAAAATCAGATTTCCGCGTGTGTCCTCAATTGAATATACATCATCTATATCTGCGTTGGAAGGTAAGTCTCCATAACTTGACACATTGCCCTTATAATGATATCCGCTAAGACCAACATCGTCATAGTCATCAACAAACTTAAATCTTACCTCTTGTGAAAATATCTTGTCCGACTCAAAAATCTTCCACTCATTATCGTCCTCGTCTATTTTTAATAGCTCGTAAGTGTAATATTTTATCATCGTGCCGCCTTGTGTGTCGTAAGATGTGTTACCTTGCCAAACAAATCCTTCATACGTACCGCCATATACAGTCCAATCTATTGTTTGACTCTGAAATGCAGGTTGGTATGCCACTTCAAAATAATATAATTCGCTTATTAAATAGTTTGCATAAAGTTGATATGGAGTTCCAGCATCATAGTCGTTTGATAAAGCACTTTCTAAAGTCGCAATTCCTGTTGATGCGTCATAACTGACAATGGTTTTGGTTTCTTGCCCAATATGTAATACCATCTCCGTTGCTCTATGTGTAAAAGCTGGCTCGGCATGAGTGTCGGTGATAATGTCCGGACTATAGACATCACCATTTTTATTCCACTCATATATTACCTTTATATTATCCTCTAATACAATATGTGTAGGATCAGAATGATAATCTTCTCTTATTGTGCCACGAGACACATATCTGTCCGACGCATTGATACGAGTTGGATTTAAAGCGTTTTGATTTACTCTTGTTTGAGTCAACATAAGTTGCAAAATATATCTACCAACATTAAGAGATTGGAGGGCATCAAGAACTTCAAGTTCTCCATTGTTGTAACATAGTGGGCGCATTTGACTACCATGTGTTTGATTTTCCAAAACAACATTGCCAGTGCTATAGTCGTACACTTTCCAATATAAAGCACTAAGCATATCGCCTTTAAACGTCAATTTTATGCCTTGAAAATAATTTGAATCCGACGTTGCAAACGCTGTCTTGTCGGGATAAACATTAATTGGATATTGTAACATTCTTCCTCCTTTCTTTAGTTGTGAAGAAGCCCTCAGTATTTGAGGGCTTCTCTTATTGTGTATAACTTTGCGTTAGTTTAGTTTTGAAATACCTATCAAGCTGCTTGTCCAACCCTTTTGTAAATTCTTGTGGATTGTTTGCATAAACGCTTATCGCTCCGATAGAAACGCTCGGCGCAACACTACCAGTTCTGCCAGCAATAGTCTTTGCTTGATTAAGCATATCTGCCATGAGATTTGGTGTATTATGTACCATTTCATAAAGTTTTGCCGAATCATTTGCATTAAAGACTGTCTCTGACTTTTGCTTAGTTCCGTGAACCATTGCAATTCCAGTATAATCAACAACGCCACCCTGCGCGTAACCATTGGT
>RHMF01001373.1_pt1 | contig 11088 bp, 7 predicted proteins | sample 5365151 | NCBI WGS metagenome assembly RHMF01 (sample SAMN10266501, study PRJNA497801) | feces metagenome | isolation source: feces | host: Bos taurus | place: China: Prairie of Fairy Mountain | collected 2017-08-14 | reverse complement strand
ATTGACAAACGCTCCACCTCCAAGTGGTGCACCGTGAGTCTTGCAGTCTGCCTCATAGGAAGAACCATCCTCTTTGAGAGCGCCCTTACCCATAATACACTTACCTATTATAAGCGTTGGCTGACCCTTCACGGCCTTTGCCTCTTCTATCGCTTTGCGAATCTGCACAGCGTCATTACCATTAATCTCTATAACCTTCCATCCCAGGGCACGATACTTGGCAGCAGTATCTTCATTCAGAACGTCCTTAGTCTCTGTAGAAAGCTGTATGTCGTTAGAGTCATAGAACATGATGAGGTTATCAAGTCCCAGTACAGAAGCAATACGTGCTCCGCCTTGAGAGATCTCTTCCTCTATGCCACCGTCAGAGATATATGCATAAATCGTCTCCTTCTTGAATGTAGGATTGCCAGTATGTTCTGCAAGGAATTTTGCAGCTATAGCAGCACCAATGGCGAACACATGTCCCTGACCCAAAGGTCCGGAAGTGTTTTCTATGCCACGTGCGATCTCAAACTCCGGATGTCCCGTTGTCGGTGAGCCCCATTGACGCAGTTGTGCCAACTCATCGAGTGTAAACTTACCAGCCAGGCAGAGCTGCGAATAGAGCATCGGAGCCATATGTCCTGGGTCAAGGAAGAAACGGTCACGTCCCTTCCAAGAGGGGTTCTGCGGGTCATACTGCAGATACTCTGAATATAAAACATTTATAAAGTCTGCTCCACCCATGGCGCCGCCAGGATGTCCTGACTTTGCCTTCTCTACTGCAGCAGCTGCAAGAATACGGATATTATCCGCTGCATGATTAAGTACTTTGATTTCGTTTGCCATAGTGTTTGTTTATTATAGTAGAGTTTTATTTCTTATTCTCAACCGCCGCCATTTCTATTGGCAGGCACGCCTTGTAGTTCTCCAGATACTTGTTAAAGCCTTCCACGTCTTCAGTATTTGGTGCTATGGTACTGCCAGAGTTTCCGGCAAATACGACGTTGTCAAGCCAGTCGGGCAATGAATATCCGTTACTGTTGTTAACGACAAAGGCAGCAAGTAGAGCAATTCCCCATGCGCCGCCTTCTCCGGCTGTCTCCATTACTGTAATCGGAGAATCCAGGGCAGCAGCAAGCATCGACTGACCAACCTTTGGTGTGGTGAAATAACCGCCATGACCGGTAAGCCTGTCAACCTTTACGCCTTCATCTTTCAATAGTATGTCATTGCCAAATTTCAGCACGGCTATTGCTCCATAGAGATGGGCACGCATGAAGTTGGCTAGTGTCAACTTGTCATTTGCCGACCTTACGATGAGCGGTCTTCCGTCCATACATCCGGTCACAGGCTCGCCAGAGATATAGTTGAACGATACAAGTCCGCCACAATCCGGATCACCCTTAGCAGCTATCTCAAAGAGGCGGGTATATAGCTCACCCGTATTCTGCTCAACGCCAATCAGTTCTGCGTATTCCTTCAACACTTTGACCCATGCATTAATGTCAGAGGTACAGTTATTACAATGTACCATTGCGACAAGCGAGCCATCAGGTGTCGTTACCATATCCAGGACCTCATACGGCTTTGAGAGAGGTTTCTCCAGTACTATCATGGAGAACGATGATGTTCCGGCGCTTACATTACCCGTGCGTACCTTCACGGCATTTGTGGCAGCCATACCTGTTCCTGCATCGCCTTCTGGTGGGCAGAACGGTATGCCTGGCTTCACGTGTCCCGACACGTCCAGACGCATAGCACCTTCAGGGGTCAGGAATCCCGCATTCTCGCCAGCCACGAGTGACTTCGGAAGAATGTCCAGCAGAGTCCACGGAAGTTTCTTGGGCTCTATCAGCTCGTTGAATTTCTTAACCATTTCCGCATCGTAGGTCTTTGTGGCTGGATCTACAGGTATCATGCCTGAGGCATCTCCTACTCCGAGTACCTTCTGTCCCGTCAGCTGCCAATGGATATAGCCGGCAAGAGTGGTAAGGAATTCTATGTCAGACACATGCTCCTCATTATCCAGGATTGCCTGATACAGATGCGAGATAGACCATCTCAGCGGGATATTATAGTTGAAGAGTTCCGAAAGTGCTGCTGCAGCCTTGCCGGTATTGGTATTTCTCCATGTACGGAACGGCACAAGTATATCGTTCCCTTTGAAGGGCAGGTAGCCATGCATCATGGCACTTATACCGATAGCTGCAAGTGCTTCTATCTCCACGTCATACTGGGAGAGCACATTCTTGCGCAGGTCGGCATAACAGTCTTGCAGGCCATACCAGATAGCTTCGGTACTGTATGTCCACAGACCGTCAACAAGTTGGTTCTCCCATGTATGGCTACCTTGGGCTATTGGCTTGTTGTCGGCATCTATTAGGACAGCTTTTATTCTGGTGGAGCCAAACTCTATACCTAAAACGGCTTTGCCTGATTGAATTGTCTCTTTTGCAGTCATAATTTTAATTGTGCATTATGAGTTATGCATTTTGCATTATGCATTACGAATTACTTCAACGCCTTGTTTAACATATAATACAACTCGTTGTTCTGCAGCTCTTTCTTAAACTCGCTGATTGTTGTATTCTTGTTAATCTGTACGTATTCTATTCCGAGTATTTCTGCGAAGTCTTCCCAGTATTCTGCGTTGATATCATAAGAGAATGCGCTATGGTGTGTACCGCCGGCGAGTATCCAGGCTGCTGCTCCAACCTCGAATGTAGGCATTGGTACCCACAGGGCAGATGCTACCGGCAGGTTAGGCATTGGCTTTGGCTCTATGCACTCCACCTCCTGAGTGATGAGGCGGAAACGGTTACCCAGATCCACTACGGTAGCCTTTATGCCAGGACCTATCTTTGATGTAAACACGAGGCGGGCCGTTTGCTGCTTGCGAATGCCGATGCCAAGGAAGTGTACCTCCAGCTTAGGTTTATCAACTGCGATAAGCGGGCAAACCTCCAGCATGTGTGACTGCAGTATAGAGCTACGGTCACCAGCAAAGTTCAACGTATAGTCCTCAAGGAATGAGCATCCCTTAGGCATGCCCTGCTGCATCACCCACAAGGTGCGATAGAGGCAGGCTGTCTTCCAGTCACCCTCGGCACCAAAGCCGATGCCCTCAGCCATGAGTCGCTGTGAGGCAAGACCCGGAATTTGGTCAAAGCCCACGAAGTTTGGATCGTTGATGTCTGCATCACCCAGGTCGTCAAAGTTGGTTGTGAAGGCAGTTGCATTATTATCAGCCAGAACACGACGCAGGGCTATCTCGGCCTTTGCTGCGTTCCTAACCTTCTCCCAATATACTTCCTCGCCGGACTCATCTATCTTTATGGCGTACAGCTTTTTATACTCTTCCACCAATGCATCCACATCAGCATCGCTGACTTTCTTAAAGTACGCCATGAGCGATGACACGGGATAGTAATCCACATGATATCCCAGGCGCTGCTCAAACTCTACGCGATCTCCGTCCGTCACGGCCACATTGTTCATGTTCATGCCAAACATGAGGCAACGCACGTTGTGAGCGTCTGCTATACCTGCTGCTACGCGAGCCCAAACGGCAATCTTCTTCTGGGCATCCTCGTTCTTCCAGTATCCTACCACAACCTTGCGTGGCACACGCATACGCGTGCAGATGTGTCCAAACTCTATATCGCCGTGAGCACTCTGGTTCAGGTTCATGAAGTCCATATCCATCGTCTCCCAAGGTATCTCAGCATTATACTGCGTATGGAAATGCAGAAGCGGCTTGTTGAGTGCCTGCAGACCCTTTATCCACATCTTTGCAGGTGAGAATGTGTGCATCCATGTGATGATGCCTACACACTTGTCGTCGTTGTTGGCACTTTTCATCACGGCTTCCACCTCATTGCTGCTGTTGGCGGTGCCTTTGTAAACTATCTTTATAGGTATGATGCCCGACTCGTTCAGACCCTCTACCATTTTCTTTGAGTGGCCGTCAACGGCAACGACTGCATCGCCACCATATAGCAGCTGCGCTCCGGTGACCCACCATATTTCGTATTGATCAAATGAATTTCCCATTGCTTATTTCTGTATTTGATTAGTGATCAATTTGATTTTGATTGTTGTAAATTTTGATTATTATGTCCTCTCATGTGAGTGACCACATACATACCTTTGAGGGAAGTTACTCACATCCGGAAGGGAAGTTACTCACATCGAGAAGGGAAGTTACTCACATCCGGAAGAGATGTTACAAAGCCCCTCTTTGAGAGACTATTTTTTCTTCTGTCCGTAGTAAGCGTTAGGTCCGTGCTTGCGGTTATAATGCTTCTCCACGAGGTACGGGTTCATCGTTGTCATCGGGTTGATGGCAAAGCTGACGAACGCCATTTTAGCACATTGCTCCATTACCTTCGCGTTATATACCGCATTATCTGGCGACGTACCCCACGAGAACGGGCCGTGATTCTTCACAAGTACGGCGGGAGTATGGTCGGGATTGATCTTACGGATGTTAAGTATCTCATCGACTATCACGTTACCCGTTTCCAGCTCATACTGTCCTTCCACCTCTTCCTTTGTCATATCACGCGTACATGGGATGGCCTTGTAGAAGTAGTCGGCGTGTGTGGTTCCTATGTTTGGGATATCCTGTCCTGCCTGGGCAAAAGCCGTAGCGTATGTGGAATGCGTGTGCACCACGCCCTGGATATTCGGGAATGCCCTATAGAGCACCAGATGGGTCGGAGTGTCTGACGACGGGTTGAGATCGCCCTCTACAACCTTTCCCGTCTCCAAATCTACAACGACCATATCTTCAGCCTTCATCACGTCATACGATACTCCGGATGGCTTGATGACCACAAGACCTTTCTCGCGGTCTATGCCAGAGACATTGCCCCACGTGAATATCACCAGGCCTTGCTTCACAAGGTCCATATTGGCCTTGAATACTTTCTGTTTCAGTTCTTCTAACATTTACGTTCCGATTTTATAAGGTTGAAAGTAAATCTATTTCAAGAGAAATGTGAGATGCATGCAGGCTTTTTTCTTCGCCTGCATGCATTCTACATCTTTATCTTACCAGAGTACCCAGTAGAGTACCACAAGGATAAGGATTACGCCCAAAGCACCCAGGTTGAATGTGCGGTCGGTCTTGAAGATCTTGATGTCTATTCCGATAGACTTCACGTCCTCCACTTCGTCTCTTGCATTGCTGAGGAGGTAAAGGTATATGCAGAAGAACATTGTGGCCATGAAGAAGAATGCCTCAAAGCCCAAGTCACGCATTTCCTTGCTGAAGAATGTCTGCAGTCCCAGGATGAAGGCGGCGAACGCAAGTCCCAGGAAGATGTGTGCCCACTTATAGAGCACGCGTTTTGTCTTCTCGGGCAGTATCTCAGCAGGCTTGGTATTCTTGGACATGAATGAGAGTCCGAAGAAGAGAACCACGAGGCAGATGAACACGTAGCCCATACGAAGCAGGAATGGAACGTCAGGCAGGAGGAACTTGAACAGGATAGAGAATGCGAAGGTTCCGATAGCCGTTACTACAGCAGCCAGACCGCTGGCACGCTTCCAAAGCAGACCAAGGCCGAAGATTACGACGATACCCGGATATACGAAGCCTGAATACTCCTGTATAACCTGGAATGCCTGGTCGGCGCCGCCCATGATTGGGTAAACAGCAACGAGAGCCATCAGCAGGGCGCAGAGAGATGTGATACGGCCTACAGAAACCAGTTTCTTCTCTGAAGCGTTCTTCTCTATATAGTGCTTATAGATATCCATAGTGAATATGGTTGATGTGCTGTTGAACATCGAAGCCAGCGAAGATATCACGGCAGCTGCGAGGGCTGCAAATGAGAGACCCTTGACAAATACCGGCGTGAAGTTGCGGATCAGATATGGATAAGCATCATCAGAACGCTCGATGGAGCCTGCCAGATGTGGCAGCTGGTCAATAACAGGAACGCCATTATATGAGCCATTCATAATATAGAATGCGCAGACACCTGGGATACATACGATGAATGGGATAAGGATCTTCAGGAATGCTGCGAAGATCATACCCTTCTTAGCCTCTGCCAGCGACTTGGCAGCAAGACCCTTCTGGATGATATACTGGTTGAAGCCCCAGTAGCCGAGGTTCGTAAGCCACAGAGCACCTACGATAACCACAATACCCGGGATGTCAAAGTAAGGATCGGCACCTGGCTGGGTCTTGAGCACCTCACCTGTAGAGTTTATTATGCCGTCGATGTCAGGATAAATCTGGGTATTACGTTCCACGACAAGACTGAAGTGCTCGTCACCCTCTATGCTTCCCAGATGGGAATATATTTCAGAGAAAGCCCCCAGGGCTCCTCCATCGATATGCAGTTCTGAACCAATCACGCTCAACGCAGCATAGGCTGTGATTAGTCCGCCACCCACGAGGAATGTCACCTGCATCACGTCTGTCCAAGCCACAGAGGCCAGACCGCCATAAATAGAGTACAGACCGGCAATGAGGAAGAGTATCAGGATGATGGTGAGGAGTGTGAAGTCCACCTGCATTCCCAGCATATATCCCATTGAAGCAGGCAGGCCGAGGATCTGCTTGATAGCCAGAGCTCCGAGCCAAGCTACTGATGTAAGGTTGATAAACACATACAGGAAGAGCCAGAAGATAGAGAAACTCAGACCCACGCCGTCGTTATAACGGTCGCGAAGGAACTGAGGGATGGTAAACACCTTCTTCTCTATCATCAGCGGCAGCAGGAACTTACCTACAACGAGGAGCGTTGCTGCAGCCATCAGCTCGTAGGCTGCCATTGCTATGCCTGAATTGAAGGCTGAGCCGGACATGCCGATAAACTGTTCTGCTGATATGTTGGCTGCTATAAGCGAAGCACCCACAGCCCACCATGTGAGCGTGTTACCTGCAAGGAAATAGTCAGTAGATGATTTCTCTTCACCTTTCTTGCCACGACTCAGGAAGATACCCAAACTGATAAGAATTATGGTATTTTCGTTAAAAAAAAGATAGTCAATGGTTTCAAATCCATTGTTTTTAAGAGCTTCTAATATACTCATTTCTGTTTGATTTATATGGTTTAATTATTCTGTTATTTTGTTTCTCGCTGGAGCATTATCCCGTTGGCGTATTATCTATATATAGAAAAGGAATACATGATATGATACACCTTATTATATATTGCTCCTGCGATGCGGTTAGTTTATTTTACGGAGAATTTATATGCAGCGTGGCTGTAGTACTTCTCTCCTGGCTTCAGCGTTGGCTGAACCCAGTCTTTCTTGTTAGGGGAGTCGGGGTACTTCTGGCTCTCCAGACATACGCTGACATGCTTTGGATACTTCAATCCGTTCTTGCGGATGATGTCCTTGTCCTTGCCTACTCCCTGGAAGTTGGCTGAATAGAACTGTACGCCTGGCTCATTGGTGTACATCTCCATGAAGATACCGCTCTTAGGCGAGTAGAGAGATGCGCACACCTGAGTGTCATCGCCCTTACCGTCCTTGTAGGTATTCAGACACCAGTTGTGATCATAACCTCCTGCGTTCTGTATCTGCTCAAAGGCAGAGTTGATGCTGTCGCCTATTGCGTGTGGAGTACGGAAATCCATCGGCGTGCCCTCTACAGAGCGTACCTCGCCCGTTGGGATGTATGCTTTGTCTGATGGAGTGAAGTTGTCTGCATTCAAGTAGAGCACCTGGTCTGTTCCTTCCTTGTCCAACTCGCCGCTCAGGTTATAGTAGTTGTGATTTGTCTGATTTATGATTGTCTCCTTGTCTGTCTGTGCTTCCCATGTAATATCCAGGGTATTGTCAGCAGTTACCTTGTAGGTAGTTACGGCCGTCACCTGTCCGGGGAAACCGTTCTCGCCGTCTTGTGCCACAATCGTCAGCTTCAGTATAGAGTCACCCTGCTGCTCAGCATCATACACCTGGTTCATCCATCCTGTGGTGCCGCCGCCATGCAGGCAGTTGTCGCCGTCATTCTGCTTCAGCTGATATGCTGTTCCGTTGAGGGAGAACTTGCCACCCGCGATACGGTTAGCATAACGTCCTACAGATGAGCCGTAGTCGCTGGGGCTGTTCAGCGTGTCGGCATACTGATGAATGTTGTCAAATCCGAGAACCACGTCCGTGGGCTTGCCGTCCCTGTCGGGTACTACGAGCGACACAACTCTACCGCCATAGTTCGTGATACACACCTCCATGCCGTTAGCATTCTTCAGCGTGTAGAGCTTCACGGGCTTCTCGTTGATGATGGTGTCAAAGGCAGCAGGATCAAGACCTGACTGCAGACCCGTCGCCTCATCTGTTCCGCTGCCGCAAGCTGCTACGAGCATCGCCGTACCGGCGGCAAAAAATAATGTTTTTAAGTTAGTCATAATATGTTAGTTTAGTTATCTTAGCCTTAGCTCTTAACGAAAATTTGAGCGTAAAATTACTACATTTTTCCAAATTGGCAACATTTTTCCTTTTATTTTTTTGTGCTAAAGTGAAAAAACATTTAATTTCCAACTTTTTATTACCCCTACTTTGCATGTTTCGGGAGTTTTTGATAACTTTGCAGGCTGATTATACACATTGCTACAATTGACAAATGGCAAAGAAAAAAACATCCAAACCAAACAATTCTGGGCAGAAGTCATCATATTTTGATGCCATAGGCCTTAGCAACATATTTGCAAACGACAAGACAAACTTTACCGTCGGCATTACGCTCTTCGCCCTTGCCGTCTTTGTTTGTATCTGTCTTGGTTCCTACTTCTCTACCGCTGCGAGCGACCAGAGTCTGGTGCTGCACCCCATGCCTGGTGACTTTACCAACACAGGCCATGAGTTCAGTAACTACTGCGGCTCGTGGGGCGCATACATCAGCCACTTCCTTATCGCGATGTGCTTCGGTGTGCCGGCCTTCATGATACCGTTATTCATGCTGATATGTTCGCTCGCTTTCATGGGAGTATATAAGATAAACCTGTGGAAGTGGTTCTTCTCCATGATGGTCATCATGATATGGTCGAGCGTCTTCTGTGCCAAGTTTATCAACCCGATGTTTGATGACCTTGTCTTCAATATCGGTGGAGGGCACGGGGAATATATCTGCCAGTTCCTGGAGAACATTGTAGGTCCTCCGGGACTTACAGCCGTACTTGCGCTGACAGCCATATTCTTCCTCACCTATCTCACCTCTGAGACCATCACCATCATCCGCAATATCCTCAACCCGATAGGCTACATAACAGGAAAGGTGAAGTTCACGATTGCCAACATCGGTAAAGATGGTGAGAAGTTGGAGATTCCTTCTGATAGCGAAGCCGTTGCCGTCTATGATGACCCAGCAGCTCAGACCATCACCTTCGAAGACGACAGGATAGAGATCCATGATGACGGCTATGACAGAGGCGATTCTGACGACAACATCACAAGCAGAGTTGCCGACAAGCCAATAGCGACATCCTCTGACTCAGGCGATTCTGTAGCCTTCGACATCTCGCAGGGCGAGAGCGAAGAGGCCTTCGACGGCAAGAGCACCCGTGGCGACGAGGAACTGACTCCCTTTGACCCCAAGGCAGAGTTGTCACGCTATAAGTACCCCACTCTTGACCTGCTTAAGAAGTATGATACCGATGGCAAGTCATTCATCGACGTCGAGGAGCAGACGGCCAACAAGAACCGTATCGTCGAGGTTCTCAGCAACTTCGGCGTGCAGGTGTCCAGCATCAAGGCCACCGTCGGCCCTACCATCACGCTCTATGAGATAACCCTCGCTCCTGGCATCAAGATTTCTAAGGTGCGTTCTCTGGAGGATGACATAGCCCTCTCACTCGCGGCACTCGGCATACGTATCATAGCCCCTATCCCCGGAAAGGGAACCATCGGTATCGAGGTACCTAATGCCACGCCTCAGATTGTCAGCATGGAGTCTATCCTTAACTCCAAGAAGTTCCAGGAGTCTAAGATGGACCTGCCGCTTGCTTTGGGTAAGACCATCAGCAACGAGATTTACATGGTGGACCTCGCAAAGATACCACACCTGCTTGTTGCCGGTGCCACAGGACAGGGTAAGTCTGTAGGCCTGAACGCCATCATCACCTCCTTGCTATACAAGAAGCATCCTGCCGAGCTGAAGTTCGTGCTCGTAGATCCTAAGATGGTGGAATTCTCCGTCTATAAGTCATTGGAAAATCATTTTCTGGCACAGATACCACCAGAGAGCGATGCCGATGAGCCTATCATTACCGACGTAAAGAAAGTCGTCAAGACACTCAACTCCCTCTGTCAGGAGATGGACGACCGTTATAACCTGCTCAAGTTCGCCAATGTGCGTAAGCTAGAGGAATATAACGAGAAGTTCAAGCAGCGCAAGCTCAATCCTGAGCAAGGCCACCGCTTCCTGCCTTATATCGTTGTCATCATTGACGAGTATGGCGACCTGATGATGCAGGTGGGCAAGGAGATTGAGCTGCCTATAGCCCGCATAGCCCAGAAGGCCCGTGCCGTTGGTATGCACATGATTATAGCAACGCAACGCCCGACGGTAAATATTGTAACCGGAACCATCAAGGCCAACTTCCCTGGCCGTATGGCCTTCAAGGTGATGTCACAGATAGACTCCAAGACCATTCTCGACAGCGGCGGCGCCAACCAGCTCATCGGTCGTGGTGACATGCTCATCCTCGACAAGGGAGCTCCGGTGCGCGTACAATGTGCATTCGTAGATACGCCGGAGGTTATCGCAATCAACGAATTCATCGCCAACCAGCCGGGCTTCGGCGGACCGTTTGAATTGCCTGAGCCCATTAGTACCGACGAAGAAGGCGGTGGTGGCGGTAACGGCGCTGACCTGGAGAACCTTGACCAGCTATTTGCTGAGGCAGCACGTGTCATCGTATCTATGCAGAGCGGCTCCACGTCACTCATACAGCGTAAGTTCTCCATAGGATACAACCGCGCCGGACGACTCATGGACCAGCTTGAGAAGGCAGGAGTAGTAGGCCCCACTCACGGCTCCAAACCAAGGGAGGTACTCATACAAGACGAGAACACCCTACAGTCGCTCCTCAACACCCTAGGGTGTAGTTGATTGACCATTGAACATTGAACTTTCCG
>RHMF01001372.1_pt1 | contig 11093 bp, 20 predicted proteins | sample 5365151 | NCBI WGS metagenome assembly RHMF01 (sample SAMN10266501, study PRJNA497801) | feces metagenome | isolation source: feces | host: Bos taurus | place: China: Prairie of Fairy Mountain | collected 2017-08-14 | reverse complement strand
AAATATCTGGAATTTTATACTTCACAAAAAATCCCATTTTAATATTATTTTTTACACAAAATGATTGACTTTTTGTGTAAAAGGGTGTAAAATATAGACACTATCAAACAAGGAAGGAGAATAAACAATGAATAATATTAATCAATTAATTAAAACTTATGAACAAAAAAGAAAGACAAAAGAAAAGTATATAGAAAGTACAAGGCAATATTTAAAACTTATGAAAGAAGAAAAAGAAAAAGAAAATATTGAAAGCACAACAAAATATTTATACGGATTAATTTGTGAAAGTAACTTATATTATGATTTTATTAATGACTTAAAAGAAATTGAAAAGGAGTAAAAGAAAATGAATAACAAATTTTATATGAGTAATTTAGAAGATTTAAACGAGTACGAAAGACAATATAATAAAGTAAGTTATGAAAGACTATGCGATAGAGTATTTAATAGTATGATATTATGCAATAGTATAACTGAAGTAAGCCCCTATTTATATGATAATATAGAATGTGGAGAACTTGGAGAAGATACTGAAATATATCAATATTATTTAGTAACTTTTGGATTTAGTATTGATTATATAAGAAAACATTTTAACAACGAGTTAATAATTGCATATAGTAACGAGCTTGATTTATATGTTTTAATGGTAACTCATTGGGGCACTAGTTGGGATTATGTGTTGACTGATTTAGAACCAACTGAAGATATAGAAGCTATTTAAATAGCTTCTATATTAAAATTTAAGAAGGGGAGTTGATAAAATGATTATAAATGAAAATGAGTTAATAGAAGCCGTTCAATATTTTTATGGAGCTTCTATAAAGCAAGCTATAAAATGGATTGCGACTTATTCAGATAAAAGAAAAGAGGAATTAATAAAAGGATATAGGGAGCAATTAAAAAGAGCATTTTATGAGGATTAAAAAATCCATTTTAAGAAGGGAGCAATTAAAATGAAAGGAGCTTTAAGAGAAGCAAAAATAAAATGGTATAATGAAGAAAAAGGTTTTGGATTTATAGAATGTAAAGTTGATTTATTTTTTAATAGAAACAATTTACAAGATAATTATATTCCAAAAGAGAATGAAGCCATTTTATTATCATTTAAAGATGATGATATTGTAGGAAGAAGCCATTTAGAAGGTACAATATTTAAGAAGGAGTAAAAGAAAATGAAAATAAAAGAAAATGCAATAAATGATTTTAACGAACTTATAAAAAATAGCTGGACATATAATAGAATGACTAAAGAAGAAAAATTAAAATGGAATGAAGTATTATCAAATTGCTTTGATATTAATGGAAGTTATGACCAAAGAATCCATTGTCTGCATAAAGTTTATACAGCCTTTTTAATAGGAATAGGATATACAGGTTGGAAATGGAGAGAATAAAAAATTAAAGCAACCTATAGAGTAGCTAGCTATAGGTTGCTTTGGCAAGAAAATATTCTTGGGAAGAATTAATGAAAACATAAAAGATTTCATAAGAAAATTATACAAAACACCAAAAACAAAGTCAATAAGATTTAAAAGTTCTAATAGCTTCAAAAGCAAAATGTTTAACTTCTTGATTTTCAAAGTAAACCAAACCCCTATTGAAGTTATCCACAAAAGCTTTCCAAAACGAATATTTTTTAAGAGCATTAATCATCATAACGTTAGGAGAGAAATCCGACAAAGTAAGAGAGAAAGTCCTATTAGTTTCAGGAACATAATCAGAAGAAACGTACACTCTACCGATTTTTAAAATCATTCCAAACACCTAAAACTTTACCATTAAAAATAAAAGCAAAGCTAAATTTAGAGCTACCGGGTTTTCTTCTCAATAAAATCCTTATTTTTATCCAAAATTTCATTATACATAGCATAATTTTCATAGCGAGTTCCTTCCATAAGTCTACCGTATCAAGGTTTCCTTACGTTCCTTACGAAACTCTTTATTATCCATATATTGAACCAAAATCAAATTATTTTTAAAGAGTTTAATATCATTATTATAAGGAAGTTTAAGATTAAAGAAAGTAAATAACGGAGAGAACTCAAGACCGTTCAACAGCGTTCATCAGGATAAAGATTTTAATATTACTTCTATTTCTAATAACAGAATCAAAAACACCTGCAATAATCATACCTTCGTTAGGAAGGTAATAACGTTTATTTTTCTCAATAGCATATTCATCAAAAATAATAGTAGTAACTTTTTCAAAAGTAGACGATTTCAAATCTTGAGCTTCAGTAAGACGTTTAGCATATCCGAAAGACTTCTCCGTCACAAGAGAATTTACGTTCAGAAGCTTTAAGTTCGTGGTCAGGGAATTCGTGTTTAATATCATCAAAGAAATCACGAGCTTTAGAGTTATTACCGAACAGAGCTTTAAGTTCATTATCATATCTACGAAGATAAAGAAACTGTTCTCCGTTTTTTAAGGAATTTATTAATAACATATTTTTTAGCACCGTAGGACTTACCGAACGCCACGTTCTCCGATAAGAATATTTACAGGGCAATTATACGAGATTATTTTATGATAATCATAAAAATGCAAGGAAAGGACACCTTCTTTCAAAATAAAAATGCAGAAATAGAAAGTTACAAAACGGGATTCCACACCAACAAAGTTTAAAACTCTTTTTCAGAGTGGAAGCATTAAACTTTCATTTTGTATTAAACTTTCATTTCCGCAATACAATTTTAAAATAAAACAACAAAAAAGTCAATTTAGATTACATAAGTACAAAATTAAAGAAAATTTTTAAAAAAGTGCTTGCAATAAAATTAAAAATCAAATAGAATAATTTTCAAGAAAGGAAGGATAAGAAAATGATAAAAGTAGAAGTAATCAAAAGAGAAGGAGATTTAAAGTACATAAGTGTAGATTATGAAGTTTTAGAGAAATCAGAATTTGAAAGTGAGATTTCAAGTCTAATACAAGCATTAATAAATGATGAGAAATTAAGTTTAGCAGAGATAATAGCTGATATATACTTATCATTTATATTATGTGGTAAAGAAGCAGAATTTAAAGAAATTTGTAAACGATTAATAAATCTAGATATAGATAAATTAATGAAAGAAATTAAAGAAGGAGATAATGAAGATGACTAATGCAGAATATTTTTTAAAAGATGAGGTAAGTGCTAGAGAATTTAGAGAAAAACTAGCACAATTCATTTTTGAAGAAGTAGGATTTTATGAAGGAACAGAAGAAGCAATAGGAGATTTTTTAGATATGATTAAAAAGCCTACATTAACTGAAGTTGAAAGAGTTATATTAAAGAACGTTGAAAAGAAATATGTAACTGTTCGTAGAATAGGTTGGAATATACAAGTTGATACAGAAGATAAAGAAGAATTTGCGTGTATATGTGCATTTAATCATCTATTCAAATTTATAAAAGAAGGAGAAGAATATAATATAGAAGAACTTTTGAAAGGAGATAATTAAGATGAATGAAGAAGAAAAATTATATGATGAGATATTATCAAAGATAGGAATGTTAGACAATTTATATAACAATGATTTTGTAACTTTGGAAGAATATTGGAACATAAAAAACAGAATGATAGATAGATTAATTACAGTAAGAGATTATTATAAAGAAATAATAAAAAATGAAGAAGATATAAATGTAGATTAAAAAATCTACTTTATATAAATTAAGCACTTATGCGTTAAATAAGAGAAAGAAGGTATTGTTATGGAAGATAACAAGGAATTAGCAGTAGTAAAAGAAAATGGAATTATGGACTTCACACAAATTCACAATAATTCAAATACAGAAGTTCAAACATTTTCAAACATTAAGGACAAGAAGAAGTTATTTAATTTAGAATCACACGTTGACCAAATGTTAGTTGATTGTGTAGGAGAGATGATTAGAGTAAAAGAAATATTAATCAGAAAATTCTACAAACCTTTAGAGAATCCTGTAGTAGATGAAGAAACAGGAGAAATTTTAAAAGCTACAGAAGTAAAAGTAAGTTGTGTATTAATTGACGATTCAGGAAAGAGTTATGCAACAGGTTCAAAAACTTTTGTATTTAATATGTTGAAACTTTTAGGAGATTATAGCGGTTATACAATGCTTGATGAAGGAATAGATATAAGAATACTTAAAGTACCTACTCCAAATTCATCAAACAAAGCATTAAGTTTTGAACTTGTTTAGGAGTTGATTTAATTGAAAACAAGAAAAGGTATTTTTCTAGATTTAGAAGAAACAACATACAAGTATAGGTTAGGAGAATATACATTTTATTTTTCTTCAGAGCTATACAGAGAGAAGTTTATAAAACAAGTAAAAGATTATATGTTTTATGAAGCTATTAAATTTAAAAACAAATATAAAATGGAAGTAGCAGATACGTCATTTTTCTTATTTACTTTATATGGTAAAATTGAAAAAAGGGGATATAGAATAACGAAGAACAATGCTGAAGGTAGACCTATCAGAGTGATAAAAGATTATCCTATATTAATTTTCAATTTAACATAAAGAAGGTGGTATAAATGGCTCTACGAAAGATACGTTGGAGAGAAGAAGATTATAAGAATCTTCATAGAGCAGTAAATCATTTTAATAAAATAGTTGATAAGATAAAAGATGAAAGCATAGGTACTTTAGAGAAAATAGACTACAAAGAGATAAAATCTTCAATTTTAACAAGACAAGGACTAAAAGAAAAAATAGCAAGATTACAAAGGTTAAATGAAGAAAATGCAAAGAGTATAATAACAACAAAAGAAGGATTACAAGTAACCGAATATCATTTTGAAGAAGCAAGGCTTGCAGAAAGAAAGTATAAAAGAAGATTAAAGAAAGAGTTTAAGGAAGTTTCTACTCCAAAACCAGGAGAAGCAGGTTCAAGGCTTCAAATGGGAACATTAGAAGCAAGAAGAATTGAAGCAAACATAGCAGAAGATAACATTAAAAAGTTATATGAAGCTAGAGATACAACCGACTTTAATTTAAAATATGAAAGACTTTTAAATAAAGCAAGTGACGATATAATCTATCAAAAGACGATAGATTACAAAGAGCATTATCTAGATATGATAGAAGCAAGATATTCATCTTTTGAGAACTACGATAAATTTTACGACAGAGTAAAAAATATGACACCACAAGACTTTTACGAGTTTATGAAGAAAGACGAATTGACAGTAGACTTAACATATCAGTCAGACCAACATTATGGACAGCAAGAGTTCAATAAATTTTTACAAGATTTAGGTATACTACCAAATGAAACAGGAGAAATTGAAGTAATAGAAGCTACTTAAAAGGTGGTGGATTATGAAGAAATACACCGCAGATTTTGAGAGTGCGACTTGGATAGAAGATGAAACTTATGTTTGGGCTTGGGCTGTATGTGAGATAGACAATTCAGAAAATGTAATTTTAGGAAATTCAATAGATACGTTTATGGAATTTTGCAAAAATTCAGGAAACAGCAAATTTTGGTTTCACAACTTAAAATTTGACGGAGAGTTCATAATCTATTACTTATTAAAGAACGGATTTAAGCATATAGAGAAAAAAGGAGAAGCGGACAATAAAACATTCACAACCTTAATATCAGATATGGGAATGTTTTATGAGATAACGGTATATTTTTCAAAGAAGGGAAAGAAAGTAATAAAAGCTACATTTCTAGATTCATTAAAAATACTACCATTTTCAGTAGAGCAAATAGCAAAAAGCTTTAATCTATCCATATCAAAGTTAGAATTAGACTATTTAAAAGAAAGAGAGAAAGGACATATCCTAACTCCTGAAGAAGAAGATTACATTAAAAATGACGTAAAGATAGTTGCTCAAGCTTTACAAGTTGTATTTTCAGAAGATTTACAGAAAATGACAATAGGAGCAAATGCTTTAGGAAACTACAAAAAGATTTTAACAGCTCGTAAATTTGAACACTATTATCCAAACCTTGATAAAGAAGTAGACAAAGATATAAGGCAAGCATACAAAGGTGGATTTACTTATTTAAACCCTATATATAAAGAAGTAGACGTAGGAGCAGGAGTAGTATTAGACGTAAACAGTCTATATCCTTCTGTAATGTATGAATGCTTACTTCCTTTTGGGGACGGTGTATATTATGAAGGAAAATACAAAGAAGATAGAGTATATCCTTTATATATACAGATGATAACTTGCAGATTTAAACTAAAGAAAAATAAGATTCCTACGATACAGCTAAAGAATCACAGGTACTTTTTTGGAAATGAATATCTAGAAAGTAGTAATGATGAGATAGAATGTTTAGTCTTAACTTCAGTAGATTTAAAGTTATTTTTAGAGCAATATGAAGTTACAGATTTAACATTTCATTCAGGTTGGAAGTTTAAAGGAATAAAAGGATTATTTAAAGAATATATAGATAAGTGGATTACTGTAAAAAATGAAGCAACGTTATCAGGAAACAAAGGAAGAAGAACACTAGCAAAACTAATGCTAAATAGTTTATATGGAAAATTTGCAACAGCTTTAACTGCTTCTTCAAAGATACCATTATTAGAAGATGATATAGTTCATTATGAAATGGAAGAAGCAAAAGACAAGAAAGGAATCTATTTACCTGTAGCTTGTTTTATAACAGCTTATGCAAGAGAGAAAACAATACGAACTTCACAAGCAATAAAGGATTATTCGCTTAAAAAGTATGGAGTAGATATGTATTGTTATTCAGACACAGATTCCATACATACAACACTTCCACGAGAAGATTTAACGAAGTTTTGTCAAATATCAGATACAACACTTGGTTGGTGGAAAATAGAATCAGAGTTTACGAGAGCAAAATTTATAAGACAAAAATGCTACATAGAAGAATTTAACGGAGAGATTAATATAACTTGTGCAGGAATGCCGAAAAGTTGCTACAAATATGTAGAATGGGAAAAATTTAAGACAGGTTTCACTTGTGGTGGTAAACTTACATACAAGCACGTCAAAGGTGGAGTAATCCTAACTGAAACGGAGTTTACCATACGAGAAGAAAAAATGAGAAAGCAAATAGAAAACTTTTAAGAAAAAGCATATAATATTATCAAATAGAAAAAAGGAGATGATATATATGCTTTTTAAAATATTTTTAGAAAACAAACTATTAAAAGTATTAGTTGTAATAATAGTATTAGACACAATTTTTGGAGTATTAAGAGCAATTAGAGAAAGACGCATTAATTCAGGAATAGGAATTGACGGAATAATAAGGAAAGTAGGAATGTTAATATCAATTATCTTTTTCACTCTAGTTGATATTGTTATGGAAATAAATTTAGTGGGATTTTTACCACAGTCGCTAAAAAGCTTTTTAAATATTGATTCAATAGGAGTTTCTTTTCTATTTAATGTATTATTCATCATTTTTGAAATGTTATCAGTATTAAAAAATATGGTAAAATGCAAACTTCCTATTCCTAAAAAGCTCCAAATATGGCTTGAGAAAATACTTAATGAATTTACAACTGAATTAAAAGAAGGAGAAAAAGACAAATGAATAAATTAAAAGGAGTAGATATATCAGAAAACAACGGAGTAATAGACTTTGAAAAACTTTCTGAAAATGTAGATTTTGTTATGATAAGAGCTACTTTTGGAAGGTTCAAAGAAGATAGAAATTTCAAAAAGAATGTAGAAGGTTGTCTACTACATAATATACCTTTTGGAGTTTATTGTTATTCTTATGCTTTAAATGTAGCTCAAGGAATAGAAGAAACAGCTAACTTATTAAAAGTAATAGCTCCATATAAAGAGTATATAACATATCCTGTAGTAATAGATATGGAAGATGGAGATAACTATAAACAAAAGAACGGATTTCCAAAAGATGAAGTATTATCAGAAATATGTAATAACTTCTGCGAGAAGGTAAAAGAAAATGGTTACATTCCTATGATATATGCTTCAGCTTATTGGTATAAAGAAATCCTAAAAGATTTAAAAGAATATCCAAAATGGATAGCTTGGTGGGATATAAAAGAAGAAAATATAGATAGTACAAAATATCAAATGTGGCAATACACAAGTAAAGGAAGAATTAAAGGAATTGAAACAAACGTAGATTTTAACTACTCATTTATAGATTACAAAACTTTAACAACTTATTTAAGAAATGTTGAAAAAATAAGTTATATAAAATTTAGAACAGGTCTTGAAGATTTAACGATACAGTTTATGAGCTGTTATAAATATGGTCAAGACTTAATAAACAAAATTTACAAAAGATTAAAAGAAGCACCTATTAAAAAATCTTCTGACGAGATTAAAAATATAATAAAGAAAGAGTACAACTTGGAAAGTAAGACAATAACATTCTTATCATATTACTTATATGGAGAACCCTTATTTTTAAAGCTATATAGGGCAATATGTGAAGATGAAATCCCTTTACAAGAAAATAAAGAATAATATATAATGGAGATGAAGTTATGAACAAAGAAGAATTTGATTCAAAAATGTCAAGTATGTTAGACAAAATAGGAACTGATAATTCAAATCTTATTTTAGATGACGTTGCTATGTTTTTAAGTGATAATGAATCTATGAATAAAGAGATAGAAAAAAGAGATAAAGAGATTCAAGATTTAAAAAGTAGAAATGAAACATTACAACGTGTCAATGGAAATTTATTACAGCAAGTAGGAACTTCAATAGAATTAGATAAAAAAGAAACTATACCAAATAAACGTGATAATGCTGAAGAAAACAAACCGATTTTTAATATGCGTGACGTTTTTGATGAACGTGGTAACTTTAAAAATTAGAAAAAGGAGATGATAGTATGGCTATCAGAGAAGGTCTAATGACCGCTTTAAATGAAATCAGAGAAACGTCTATACAAAGTGATACACTTTATCACAGATATATAGACCAAATTTTGCCTGACACAGATATTGGAGCTTGGGCAACTCCTATTTTAACAAATCCAAATGTAATGAATGAATTTTTTGATATGTTAGTACAAAGAATCATTTATACAGCTATTGAAGTAAAATCATTCAATAATCCTTTAAAAATGCTTGAAGGAGATAGAATGCCTTTAGGAGCTGTAGGTCAAGAAATCGCATTCAACCCTATTAAAGCTCGTAAATTTAATGTGGACGATTTTGCTGGATTACTAGCAAAATATGAAGCTGACGTTAAAGTTCAATATATGCACTTAAATTCAGACTTACAATATTGTGTAACATACACAAGAGCAAAAATTAAAGACGCATTTACTTCTTGGGATAATCTAAACTCATTCATAGACGGTATTATACAAAGCTTATATAATGGAGCTTATATTGACCACTTCAGAATGACAAAAGATTTAGTTTCTTCTGCTTATAAAGGAAACAACGTACAATATAGAGTTATTACTGAACCTACAGACGCAGATAAAGCAAAAGCTTTTGTTAAATATGCAAGAGAACTTTATATGAATATGAGATTCCCTTCTTCTGAATTTAATGCTTGGAATAAAGTAGGTGGATATGGTAGAGCTTTACTTACTTGGACTGACCCTGCTGACATTGTGTTCTTGATTAGAACAGATATTTTAGCATTAATTGACGTAGAAGTTTTAGCTTCAGCTTTCAATATGAATAAAACTGAACTTATGGGAAGAATCTTACCTGTAGACAACTTTGACGTTTACGAAGGATTAGATAAAATCTATGACGGAAGTGCTATTATAGGATTTATGGGAGATAAATCTTGGTTCAGAATTAAAGAACAAGAAATGACAATGGACGAATTTTACAACCCTAATAATAGAACGTGGCAAGTATACCTAAATGACGTAAGAATGTATGCTTATTCACTATTCGCAAATGGTATTGTTTTTGCAACAGCTGAACCTTCAGTAGACGCAACAGCAATAGAATTTGCAAATGCTACTGTTACTATTGGAGCAGATGAACTTCTAGGTTCAAACACAATTATTACAACTCCATTTAATGCAACAGTAGAAGATATGACTGTAGCTTCTTCTGATGAAACAGTTGTTACTGTAGCAATAGATGAAGATTCTCCAAAAACAATTACTATTACAAAAGTGGGAGCAGGTACAGCAACTATTACAGCAACTCTAGGTAATTTAACAGCTACTTGTACTGTAACTTCAGTTGTTAATCCCTAATCCTGCCACTTATATGGAGTGGCTTGATGAACAGCAAGTTTTTGACCCTACAGTAGAAGATAATGTACCTTTAGTTTTAAAAGTACAGCCGACAGATTATGATAGCTCATTAATTACAATTAGTAGTAATTATCCTGAACGTGTAAGTTTTGTTAAAGATTTAGAATATGTTGAAGATGATTATTTAGTAATAGAATATATTCCTGAATTTTTAGTTACAAATATTGCTGACTATAATCTTACAGTTACAGCTACTAATTTTGAAACTACTGATAGTATAACTATAGAAGTAAAATATTTATATCCTTATAGTATGTCTTGGAATCAAGCAACTTTACAAGCAAGAGCAAGTGACGTTGTTGAAAATGAACTTACAATAGTTCCTGTTGATAGTGATTTAACATATTTAACAGTTACTGGTTCAGATAATGGAAGTCTTGTAACAATTACTCAAGATTCAGAAAATCCTAAAAAATTTACATTTACTATTTCTGATACTGTTGCAGAACCTACTGTTGTAACTATAACAGCAGGTGGATTATTAAATTCACAAGGAGAACAAATTAAAGCTACATTTAGTTTAGCTATTATGGAAAACTAACAGTATAAATAATGGGAAGGGATTATCCCTTCCCTAATTTTAAATAAGGAAGTGAAACAATGTATATAACACCTGATACTTATGTACGTTTAGTCCGTTTTGACGCAACTAAAGAACACCAACTTACTTTTCCTAATGAAAGCACGCAAAAACAATTTTTTGACGGATTAAACGGAGTTACTTTACTAAATTTTACTTATCAAAGAAAGGATAACGTAATTCGCTATCCTGGTTTATATGAAGATATAGAAAAATATAATTATGTTGTCTATTGTAATCAAGGTCAAAGCACTAAAAATTATTACTGTTATATAACTAATATGAAATATATTAATGATGAAATGAC
>RHMF01001453.1_pt1 | contig 11096 bp, 6 predicted proteins | sample 5365151 | NCBI WGS metagenome assembly RHMF01 (sample SAMN10266501, study PRJNA497801) | feces metagenome | isolation source: feces | host: Bos taurus | place: China: Prairie of Fairy Mountain | collected 2017-08-14 | reverse complement strand
TTTGCTGTGCCGTATGTGTTTACGTAAAGACCAACAGGCTCTGCTATTCCTATGGCGTAGGCTACTTGTACTAAGACCTCGTCGCACAATCCTGCTGCTACCATATTTTTTGCTATGTGTCGCACTGCGTATGCTGCACTTCTATCTACTTTTGAGGAGTCTTTTCCTGAGAATGCTCCACCTCCGTGAGCTCCTTTCCCTCCGTAGGTATCTACTATTATCTTTCTGCCTGTTAATCCTGTGTCGCCGTGTGGTCCTCCTATTACAAATTTTCCTGTTGGATTGACATATAAGGTGTAGTCTGCTTTAAACAAATCTTTTACGCTTTGTTTTTGTAGCTTTTCAATGACTCTTGGTATTAAAATCTCTTTTACGTCTTTCTTTATTTGAGCCAACATTTTTTCTTCTTGGTCAAAGTCATCGTGTTGTGTGGAAATAACGATGGTGTTAATTGCTTTTGGTGTGTTGTCATCGTTATATTCTATTGTAACTTGACTTTTTGAATCGGGACGAAGGTATTGCATTTGTTTTCCTTCTTTACGGATTTGTGCAAGCTCGTAAACTAATATGTGTGAAAGTTGTAACGACAATGGCATATAGTCTTCTGTGTCGCTACACGCATATCCGAACATCATTCCTTGGTCGCCTGCTCCTTGCTCTTCTTCTGTTTGACGCTCTACGCCTTGATTTATGTCGGGGCTTTGTTCGTGAATTGCAGAAATCACTCCACAAGAATTGCTTTCAAACATATATTCGCCTTTTGTGTAGCCTATGTTTTTTATTACTTTTCTTGCTGTGTTTTGCACATCAACGTATGCTTCTGCTTTCACTTCTCCGCTAAGTACTACTAAGCCTGTGGTTACTAAGGTCTCACATGCTACTTTTGAGTTTGGGTCTTGCGATAGAAATTCATCTAATAGTGCATCGGAAATTTGATCTGACACTTTGTCTGGGTGTCCTTCTGAAACTGATTCTGATGTAAAAAAATATGACATTTTCTTTGTTATTGTTTTTTATTAATATTCTACTACTTTTCTAAGCAAACAAAGAAATGGTGTGATTGATCAAAAAAAGATGTTAAAATGTTGTTTTAGCATTTTTTTATGTGGTTGCAATCAATCCAAATCTTTCCACTTAGGGGTTGCAAAATTATAACTTTTATTTTAATTGACAATTTTTCTCTTAAAAAAAAGTCGCACTGCCTCTTTGAGACAATGCGACTTTTTTGAATTGGATATTATTATTTTATCTTAAGATTTCCACAGAGCCTTTAAATTCAACATCTCTTATCGGTCCTCGTCCTATGAATCTATAGAAGTAGGTTCCTGATGGTGTGTTTGTTGCTGCTGGATCCCAGAAATCACTTTCGTTTCTCATATTTTGTATGAAGAATATTCTCTTTCCGTAACGGTTGTAGATAGAAAGTTCATTGTCAGGGAAGGCTTGTCCATCTATTAAGTTGTGAATTTCAAATACGTCATTAACTCCGTCTCCGTTTGGTGTGATTACGTTAGGGAACATCAAGTTATCGTTAATGATTGTAATGATTCTCGATATTGTATCATGACATTCGTATATGTATCCACTAGGTGCTAAGTTCACACTGTAAGCATCTAATAATATTGTATAGTCTCCTGCTACTGTTTCACCAGATTGTGGTGTCCAAGTGTATGATGGATTTGCACCAAATATGTTTTCTATCGCACTTAAATCGTTTTTGTTTGTTTGAATTGTCCAGTGATATTGATTTGTTGCGTCATTTGGTTCTGTAAGGTTTACAAGGTTTGCAGTAGGATTAGAAGCGTATGGGTTATTTGGTTCCCAACCAAAGTTTGCTGCAGGGTGACGATATACGTTTATGATGTCTTGGTATTCTATTGAGTCTTTACAACCGTGTTCTGAAGTTACCTTTAATTTAATATCGTATGTACCGTATGGGAATGTGAATGATGGATTAGGATCTGTTGTAGTTTCTTCTCCTACTCGCCATTCAAATGTTTGAGCATTTGTTGCTGTGTTTTGTAATTGGAAACTATAAGGTTCACATCCTTCTAATGGGAATTTATCTGAAGTAAAGGCTGCAATCGCTGCAGGGTGTACTATTAGGTTTACAGAGTCTCTTCCGTAGCAATAGATTGAGCCGTTGTATTCTGTTACTAACACTTCATATTTTACTATTGAGTTAGAGTTTGCTTCTGTTTGAGCTGTGATTACTCTTGTTGTATCTCCTGTAGGAGACCAAGCGTAAGAAGCTGTTGGTGATTCGTTACCAGCATCTAATTCTACGCTGTACATTTCACAAAGTGCAACGTCTGGTCCTAAATCAACAACTGGTGTTTGTACTACTGTAAGAGGTGATATTGTATCCCATTGACATCCGAAATCATCTATGATTGTAATGTCAAAGATAAATGTACCTGCACTATCGATAGGTGGAGCAATTGTTGCTGAAGTTGCAGAAGTAGGTGTATAGAATGAAACGCCACTCCAAATTACTGTATCCAAAGGAACTTGATAATCCCAAGTAGCTCCGCTATTTTGACCTAATTCCAAATCCCACCAGAACACATATCCGTTGTCACCGCCCCAGTCATCGCAAATTCTAATTGTCCATTCTCCGTTTAAAGGACAACCAACCAATCCTTGGAATCCATTCAAATCAACATCTGTCCAACTTGGACCAGGATTTGTACTGTAACTTGTTGCATTCTGAGCTGGTGTTTGGAAATAACCAACTGTATCTTCTGTATTAGTAGCAGGGATAGGACTGCTCATACCTCCGTCAATTACACCCATTGCTCCGTTAAGATATTGGTTTGAGAAACAGTATGTCCAACCCACACCTTGTGCATTGTTATTTGAATCACAACCATTATTAGAAGAATGGGGTTGTCCAAGGTCAGCACCTCCTGAGTGACAATTGTGTTTCAAAACTACACTCTGTCCGTTTGGACAAACAATTTGAAATCCTAAGTCACCTAAGAATGTATGTTCAATATTTATACAAACAGACATTATATCATCAGGACTACTCACTGTTGCACCAGCAGAGAATTGGTCAAAGAATACAGGAGATTCATAACATAGTGAACCATTGTTGGCAGTTGAACAAGGAGGACCATCTGGAATAAACACTGTTTGTTCAAATCTTTCTTTCGCAGCACGCGAGAAATACAATGAATCGACAATGATTGAAGAGTTCGCACCGTAACCAATATTAAGTCCTAACTCTGTTCCAGAACAAATATCAGGGATAGGAGTAACGGTTTTTATAGGGTTGATAGCAATTCTTAAACGTGTGTCAATAGTATTTCTACTTTTACAACCATCTCTACCAGTGTCTTCTACTGTCAGCATTAAGTCATATCCATCTAACTCTTCCCATCTGTGACCTGTTGCCAAAGGACTAAAATCCACAGTGTCCATTGTACCGTCTCCAAAACTCCAATAGTATCTACAAGTTTCTGAACCTTGATAGTAAGATGTGATTTCGTTAGGATAATATTCAGGGAAATTTGGTTTAGCTACCAAAACAACTGAGTCTCCTAAACAAATATCTACTGATTTAAAAGGTACATATATTTCTGTTCCGTCTTCTTGTACAAGAGTGTCCACTCCGTCTCTTACAGGTCTTACAGTCATGTTTCCTTCTGCGTCATATTTGTAGAAGAATGTGTCTAATGCTGCTTCTGGGTACTGACAATCTCCTGCACATTCTATTTGCGCTTTCCAACCTGAGGCAGAAGCTGTGTTGTTTGAAACTAATCTTATTGTTAAACAAGGAGAGCTCATCATCAAAGACGGCATTATTGTTATACCTAAAAGGTCTTGATTTTGGAAATAAGGTGTATTGTCTCCTGTTGTCATAATTGGCGCATTGATACCCACACCTTGATAAACAAAAAGGGTATCTGATGGGTCAATATCAAATTCCTCAAAAGTAAGAGCCGTTCTTGTGTTTGCACTCGAAGCAGGTGGACAAATCGTTACCCATCTGTCAATTTCGTTTGCATAATTGGCTGTTGATGAGTTATCATAAAAATAACCTGTACATCTTTCAACTGTTGTGTTATGCGTATTTGCATTAAGCATTACGTTTTGCGAATAACTCTTGTTCGCAAAAAAGGTCATAAATGCTACGACTAAGATTAGAAATACTTTTTTCATATCAATTTATTTTTTACGTTACAAAAATATATATTTAATTTCATTTTACCAAAGCTTACGCTATTTTTTTTTGCTTTTTACTATATAGACAAGAAAAAAGGCCATTTTGTTACAAGTCTAAGAAAAAAAATTTTTTTTCTTTGCTTTATTTTATTTTTTCAAAGAAATATTTTTCTAATCCTAAGAGAAAAAAAAGCTTTTTTTTCATATATTTGCAAAAATTAAATAAGCGAACTATGAATTACAAAACTGTAAAAGGCACAAGGGATTTTTTGCCTTCTCAAATGAGGAAACGTAATTATATTTTTGATACTATAAAAGAGGTTTTTAACGCTCATGGTTTTCAAGCAATAGAAACTCCCGCTATGGAGGAGTTAAATACTCTTATGGGTAAGTATGGAGATGAGGGTGATAAACTTTTGTTTAAGATTTTAAATTCTGGCGATTTTGTAACAGATAAATCTTTAAAGATTTCTGATTATAAAACTCTTACAAAGCAGATTTGCGAAAAGGGATTAAGATATGACTTAACAGTTCCTTTTGCGAGATTTGTTGTAAATCACTTAAACGAAATTTCTTTCCCTTTCAAGCGTTATCAAATTCAACCTGTATGGCGTGCAGATCGTCCTCAAAAAGGAAGATATAGAGAGTTTTATCAATGTGATGCTGATATAATTGGTAGCGACAGCCTTTTGAATGAGGTAGATTTGATGTGTATGATAGAAGAAGTGTTTAAAAAATTCTCTCTTCGTACAAAAATCAAATTAAACAATAGAAAAATTCTTTTAGCCATTGCTCAACATATAGGAAAAGAAGAAAGCCTTATTGATATTACTGTTGCAATAGACAAATTGGATAAGATAGGGTACGAAAAGGTTTGCGATGAACTACGAAGCAAGGGTTTTACAGAAGAGGACATTGAAAAATTAAATCCAATCTTTGCTTTGAATGGTGAGAACGAAAGCAAGATAGAAAATCTTAGACAGATCCTAAATTCTGAGCAAGCTACAAAGGGCTTAGATGAGTTGGAATTTGTGTTAAACAAATGTAAAATTTTAGGAATTGAAAATATAGAGTTTGATATTACGCTTGCACGAGGATTAAACTACTACACGGGAGCGATTTTGGAAGTAAAATCATTAGATGTTGAGATAGGAAGTATTTGTGGTGGCGGAAGATATGACAATCTCACAGGCGTGTTTGGTCATCAAGGGCTTTCGGGCGTAGGATTCAGCTTTGGAGCAGACAGAATCTATGATTGTTTGGAACAACTTAGCCTTTTCCCTGAAAGTATTTGTGCATCAAGCGATATTTTGTTTACAAACTTTGGAGAAAACGAAGCTATGTTTGCTTTAAACATTGCTCGCTCTTTAAGAGAGAAAGGTATAAAAGCCGAGGTCTATCCCGACAATGCAAAATTGAAAAAACAAATGAATTATGCTAATGATAAGGCTATAAAATTTGTGGCATTGATTGGCGAAAACGAAATAAAAGAAAACAAAGTTTCGCTAAAAAATATGGAAACAGGGGAACAAACTTCTGTTGAAATAGAAGAAATAGAAAATATTATAAGAAAATAGGAATTAACGTTTGAATTTATTCACGTTTGGTGTGGGCAAATTATATTTTTTAAAGATATTGTTTGCCCATATTTTATTTTCAGGTTTATACCAAAAGAAAACTCTATTTTGAATCTTCTTTGCTTCTGGGTTTCTTTCAACAAAGACTTTTTTTAAGGTGGTTGGCTCATAGCCTGTATAGTACATTTCTGTGGAAATGGTCATTGGCGTTGGCGTGAAGTCTTGTACTTGTTCTAACTTATAGCCTAATTGAGCTGTTTTTGAAGCTAAGATTGCCATATCCTTTAAGGTACAAACAGGGTGTGAAGAAATAAAATATGGAATTAGTTGTTGTTTTAATCCATATTTTGAATTTATGATTTCAAAACGCTTTTTTATATCAATAAATTGGTCAAAAGACATTTTTCTCATTGCTTTCAACACAGGTTCACTGCAGTGTTCTGGTGCAACTTTTAGTCTTCCTGAAACATGGTGAAGAACTAAGGTTTCAAAATATTCACTTCTGTCAAATAAATCATATCTCACACCACTACCTATAAAGGCTTTTTTAATATATGGTAGTTCTCTTACTTTTTTATAAAGGTTCAATAATGGGCGGTGGTCATTGTTCATATTTTTGCACAAGGTTGGATAAAGACATGAAGGCCTTGTACATTTTTTACAAAGATTTTCGTCTTTGCCTTTCATTAAATACATATTGGCAGAAGGTCCTCCTAAATCGGATAAGTAACCTTTGAAATCTTTGTCTTGAGATATTTGTTTTATTTCATTCATTATTGATTCTTCACTACGAGAGATAATGCGTTTTCCTTGATGTGCTGCAATGGTACAAAAGGCACAACCTCCAAAACAGCCTCTGTGAATATTGACTGAATATTTTATCATATCAAAAGCGGGGATTGCTCCTCGTTTTGCATATTTTGGGTGAGGTTTTCTCTCAAAAGGAAGTTTGTAAATGTTATCTAAATCTTGTGAAGAATAGGTTTGGTCAAAAGGATTAACAACTACTTTTATATTTTCTTTTTCATAAGATTGTATTAACCTCTCTCCTTCGTATTTGTTGCTGTTTTTTTCAAATATTGCTATACTTTCTGCTTGTTTTCTTTTGTCTTTTAGACATTGTTCAAAGCTTGGCAGATAAAGGTCTTTGTATTGTTTAGTTGATTCTACTTCTCCTTTTTCTATATATGCAATTTGTGGAATTTGTTTTAACTCTTCTATGCTTTTTCCTTCAAATAATCCTCTGCATATTTGCTCGCAGATTTTTTCTCCCATGCCATAGATTAACAAATCTGCTTTTGAGTCTAAAAGAATGGAAGGAAAAAGTTTATCTTCCCAATAATCGTAGTGAGCAAGTCTTCGCATTGAAGCCTCAATTCCACCAATCAAAACAGGGACATCGGGATATATGGATTTTAATATTTGAGAATAAACTACCGTTGCTCTATCGGGACGAAAACCTGATTGACCTCCAGGAGTGTATGCGTCATCGGCTCTTTTGCGTTTTGCAGCCGTGTAATGATTTACCATAGAATCCATCGAGCCTGAGCTGACTGCGAAACAAATATTAGGCTTTCCTAATTTTTTAAAGTCTCTTAAATCATCTTTCCAATTAGGTTGTGCAAGGATTGCTACTTTAAATCCACACGCCTCTAAGTGTCGCGAAATTACTGCCGCACCAAAAGAAGGGTGGTCAATGTAAGCATCGCCCGATACAAAGATTATATCGACACCATCCCAAGAAAGATTTTCTATTTCTTTTTTTGTTGTTGGTAAGAAAGCCATAAAAAAAAGATTTTTGGCTTTCAAATCTTAGCAAATTCAAAAGCCAAAAATCAATATTAAAGAATTATTGTTGATCTCTTAAAAAATCTATACTCTTATGTATTAATTCGTACATTACAACATCGTCTTGTACAAATGGTACTTTTTCTCTGTATGATTTAACAAAGTCTTCTATACATTTAGATGAAGAAAGACCTGTTTGTTGTTTACGGAAATCAAATGCTTGTGCTGCATTGAAAAGTTCTATTGCTAAAACTCTTTCTGTATTGTTTACAACGCGATATAATTTTGTTGCTGCATTTGAACCAAATGAAACATGGTCTTCTTGTCCTTGTGAAGAGTCGATTGTATCTACAGAAGCAGGTGTACAAAGTTGTTTAGATTGACTAACAACTGACGCTGCTGCATATTGAGGAATCATAAATCCAGAATTTAATCCTGGTTTTGCAACAAGGAATGAAGGTAATTCTCTCTTAGCTCCTATTAATTGGTAAGTTCTTCTTTCAGATATTGAACCAAGTTCAGCAACTGCTATTGCTAAATAATCTAAATTAATTGCTAATGGTTGTCCGTGGAAATTACCTGCCGAAATTACCATATCCAAATCAGGGAATACTGTTGGATTGTCTGTTGCAGAGTTGATTTCTGTTGTGATTACATTTGCAACGTGTGCAATTGCATCTTTACTTGCGCCATGTACTTGAGGAACACAACGGAATGAGTAAGGATCTTGTACATGTTTTTTAGGTTGTGCGATGATTTGACTTCCTTCTAACATTTCTCTTACTCTTCTTGCTGTTTCTATTTGTCCAGCGTGAGGTCTTACTTGATGAACTGGGTCAAAGAATGGTTCAATTCTTCCATCGAATCCTTCTAATGACACAACCATGATTTTATCTGCTAAATCTGAAAGTTTTTGAGCTTTGATTACACACCAAACTGCGAAAGAACTCATAAATTGAGTACCATTTAATAAAGCCAAACCTTCTTTTGATTGCAATTCTATTGGTTGCCAAGAAAATTCTTTATTTAATTCTTCTCCGCTAATACGTCTTCCTTTATAATCTACCTCACCTAATCCTAATAAAGGTAAGCACATGTGAGCCAAAGGAGCTAAATCTCCACTTGCTCCTAAAGAACCTTGTTGGTAAACCACAGGAAGAATATCATTATTAAAGAACTCTATCAATCTTTCTACAGTTTGAAGTTGTACTCCTGAATTTCCATAAGATAAAGATTGGATTTTATTCAACAACATTATCTTAACAATTTCAGCAGGCACTTCTTCGCCAACACCGCAAGCGTGGCTCATTACAAGATTCTTTTGTAATTGAGACAACTCCTCCTTAGAAATAGAAATATTACACAAAGAACCAAATCCAGTTGTAACACCGTAAATAGGTTCTTTTTGAGTTTTCATCTTATTATCAAGATATTCTCTACATTTTACGATTCTTTCTCTACTTTCTTGCGAAAGTTCCAATTTCATACCCTCTTTCAATATTTTATCCACTTGACCAAGTGTCAATAATTCAGGGCTTATTTTATGTACTGCCATTACTATATTATTTTTTTATTAATTTCAAACTGCAAATTTACGTTTTTTTTCTTTTAAAACAACTCTCCTTGTCCGCCTTTTACATTAAAACGTCCAAGATGTTGATATGCCAATGCGGTTGCTTCTCTTCCGCGAGCGGTTCTTTGCAAAAATCCTTCTTGAATTAAGAAAGGTTCATACACCTCTTCAATCGTGCCTGCATCTTCCCCAACAGCGGTTGCAATAGTCGTGATTCCAACAGGTCCACCTTTAAATTTATCTATAATACACGAAAGAATACGATTATCCATTTCGTCCAATCCATTTTTATCTACGTTCAACGCCTCCAAAGCCAGCTTTGAGACCTCCATATCTATTACCCCATTAGATTTTATTTGAGCAAAATCCCTTACTCTACGAAGTAAAAGATTTGCAATACGAGGAGTACCACGACTTCTACGAGAAATCTCCATTGCAGCATCCTCATGAATAGGAGTTTGTAAAATATTGCTTGAACGCTTTATGATACCAGCGAGAGTTTCGTGATCATAATACTGCAAACGACAAGTAATTCCAAACCTTGAACGCAATGGTGCAGTCAAAAGTCCAGAACGAGTAGTAGCACCTATAAGAGTAAAAGGAGCAAGTCCGATTTGCACACTTCTCGCATTAGGACCGCTCTCTATCATTATATCAATCTTATAATCCTCCATAGCAGAATAGAGATATTCCTCCACAATAGGCGAAAGACGATGTATCTCATCAATAAAAAGCACATCATTTTCTTCCAAATTAGTAAGAATACCAGCCAATTCCCCAGGTTTATCAAGCACAGGTCCAGAGGTCATCTTCACATTTACGCCCAACTCATTTGCAATTATGTAGCTAAGAGTAGTTTTTCCCAATCCAGGAGGCCCATGCAACAAGACATGATCCAAAGCCTCGCCACGCTCCTTTGCAGCCTGCACAAAGATTTTCAAATTCTCTTTAATCTGTTGCTGTCCTGCGAAACTATCGAAAGCAGAAGGGCGAAGAGCCTTTTCATAATCGCTCTCACTTTTTGTCAAACGCTCCTTTCCTGGATTCAAATTATCATTCATTCTATTATTTTTCTATGAAAAAAAATTATCTCTTTGAAATATTTTATTATATTTGCAGAAAATTGCAATCTTTATTCTGCAAAGTTAGCAATTTTTGTCAATTTTAGAGTACAAACCATTAAATAATAATTTTATGGATACAATCGTAGTAGGAATAGACTTTTCCAAATCTTCATTAACGGCAATGAAATTAAGTATTGACGTAGCCGCAAGAGCGAATGCCGATTTACATATTGTATGGGTAGAGACCGTGGAAATGGAATATGATAAAGCAGAGGAAAAATTAAAAGAATACGTTAGCAAAGCAAAAGAAAAATTAGTTGATTCTGATGTTTACTATCATATCCTACCAAAAGGGAAAGTATATTTAGCGCTTAACAAAGCAGTAAAGGAGTTTGAGGCAGATTTATTAATAATAGGCACTCACGGAAACAGTGGTTATGATGAAAAATTTGCAGGAGCCAACACCTATAAAACGATAACCGATTCACATTGTCCTGTTTTAACAATCAGAGAAGACTTCCACACCGACAAAGACTTAGAGGTGTTAATCATGCCAATAGACTTCACAAAAGACACCCGTCAAAAAGTTAGACACCCGTCAAAAAGTTCCTTGGACAATAGAATTTGCAAAAATGTTCCCTAACTCTGAAATATATGTCTTAGGAATATATTCAAGCACAAGCAAATCAATCAGAAATATAGTAAACAAATATGTTGCAAGCGTAGAAAACCTACTAAAATCAAAGAATATGCGATATAGAATCGACTTCATTGAAGCCGAAAACACCACCCTTTCAACAATAGAATACGCAAACAAACACAATGCCGACCTAGTTGTGATAATGAGTGAACAAGAAAAAACACTAAGCAACATATTCCTTGGACCATACGCACAACAAATGATTAACAACTCACACATTCCTG
>RHMF01001371.1_pt1 | contig 11099 bp, 8 predicted proteins | sample 5365151 | NCBI WGS metagenome assembly RHMF01 (sample SAMN10266501, study PRJNA497801) | feces metagenome | isolation source: feces | host: Bos taurus | place: China: Prairie of Fairy Mountain | collected 2017-08-14 | reverse complement strand
TGATAAGCGTGCTTACGCTTGATCTTACCTGTGCCGGTGAAAGAAAAACGCTTCTTTGCAGCGGCATTTGTTTTCATTTTTGGCATTGTTACAAAAGTTAAATTAGTTAATAATAGCGCGCAAAGGTAAAAAGAATTATTCAAACTGCCAAGAAATATTCGCCCGAAAAGCACATTATTCTTAAATCTTGATGCTAAATACTCCCTTTTACCTGCAATTTAGGCTGCCAAACGCGATGTTCGACAGCCTAAACGTAGTTTATATCCGTCGCGGACTACTCTCTGAGGAGCTTCAAGCGAGCCATCACTGGGAGGTGGTCAGAGAATGTAGCACTCTCATCAGCGCTATAGCTCTGAGTCTCGAGACCCTCGCTGCGAAGGATGTAGTCGATACGCAACATACCGCGCATAGGGCGGAACGTGTAGCCGTAGCCATTACCGCTCTCGACAAATACGTCATAGAGGTTCTCGCTGAGCTGGCCGTAGACATACGACATTGGGGTATCGTTGAAGTCACCGCAGACAATCTGGCGATATGGCGTGTTATCCATAATATATCGGAGTGTGTCGACGTGCGACGCGCGGATTGACGAGTTGTCGGCAATGCGGTTTACGATGCTACGCATACGGTCGCCATCCTGCAAAATCTTGCCACGTGCGATATCTTCGGTGTCGTCGGCCGAGATGCTCATAGTGTAGAGGTGGTTGTTGAACACACGCACGGTGTCGCGAATGATGACCACGTCGCACCAGTGCGATGTACCACGACCCTCACCCGCAACGCTACCAGAGCTGATGATTGGGAAGCGGCTATAGGTACGCACAACATACTCACCACCCTCAACAGCCTCCGAGACGAAGTATTTGCCGCGGAAGTTCTTAGCAAAGAGTGAGTCGATACGGTCGATGCCACGAGCCTCGCGTGGGAACTCCTGGATGCAGAGAATGTCGGGCAGTGTACCCTTTGAGAGGTAGTCTACATAGTCGCCCACAACGCGCTTACCCTCGTCGTTGTAGAATCCGCGCACGTTGTGCGTGAGGATTGTAAACTCGCTCTTATCCTCAGGTATCTGCTTCTCGACCATAATGGCAGTATTGTAGAAGTCGCCAATGTAGAATACACCAGGAAGCAGTAGCACAAGGGTTATGAGTACCATTACCCAGCGACGCATAACTACCCAGAGCAGCGCACAGCAAGCAACCATAAGGTAGAGAATAGGGGTGAAGAGACCCACGATTGTAAACTGACCAAAGAGTGCTGGTGGCACGTGAGGTGTTAAGTAGGCGATAATCAGCGCAAGGCTAAGCGAGAGTGTTATTGCCAAAAGAATGATGCTGAAGAGTGTGGCCAAGAAACCTCGTTTCTCTCCGCCTTTTGCAGACCCGAAAATTCCGTTGTACTGCGATTTCTCTTTCGATGACATATTATTAAGTTTTAGTTAGTATCCAAATCGCTTTCTGTCCTGATGTCTCCACCACACAAGTAGCAACCAGCCCCAGAATATACCTCCGAGGTGGGCAAAGTGGGCGATGCTATCAAAGCTACCCGTAACGCCAAAGACGAGCTCGATGAGTCCATAGACGATGACAAACCACTTGGCCTTCATTGGGATAGGTGGAATAAGGAGCATTATCGTAGCGTTAGGGTGCAACATACCAAATGCAAGCAACAGACCAAACACAGCACCCGAAGCACCTACAGTAGGTGTCCATAGATACTGCTGGTAGGCAATCGACTCCGTAGGCAAACGCAATAAGTCGAGCTCGGCAGTGCCAAGCTGCACTAGCGCAGCGCCAATACCGCAGACAAGGTAGTAGGTAATAAAGCGCTTAGTACCTAGGTCGTACTCCAAGCCTCGTCCAAACATCCATAGTGCGAACATATTGAAGAAGAGGTGCGAGAAGTCGCCGTGAAGGAACATATAGGTCACTGGCTGCCAAATCTCAAACCAGGGGCTCTTTACCGGAAATAGCGAAAATAGCTCGTAGATGCGCTCTATGTCTAGTAGCTTCATTGCCAAGAATGCTACGCAGTTGGCAATGAGCAGGTTGAGCACCGCAGGGGGTGCCACTTGTTGGTATCTATTTAAGCTCATAACTATCTATGTTTCGAATTAGTATTTCGCAAGTTTTGCTCTCAGGTCGTCGGTCGTGAGCTCAGCCATAATAGGCGCTCCTGAAGGTGTAAAACTGCGGTTTTCACACTTGACAAGTAGTCGTAATAGCTCCTCGGCATCGCTCGTGCGTAGCTGACGGCCATAGCCTGCACTACCACGACGTGCCATAAGCTCAGCCAGTCGACGACGCTCCTCGGCAATTGGCATCTCTCCATCCTCGATGCCGTGCAGAAGTTCGTAGAGTAGCTCGTCAAGAGGCGTGTTGCTATCAATAAGTGCTGGGCGTCCGATGACCGAGATGTGGCAGTTGTCGCCATACTCTACGTCAAATCCCAGTGCTGCAAACTCCGTTGCGTGGCTCTCCATAAGCTCGTACTCCTGGGCTGATAGTGTCAGCTCCTCGGCAAAGAACATTCGCTGCGAGGGCACAGCACCCGAGAGTGTCTGCGACAAGATCTCCTCAAATAGCACGCGCTCACGCGCACGACGTAGGCTTACCACTACGCAGCGACCGCCATATAGAGCTATGGCATAGCCACCACCAGCTATCATAATATCGGTAAAGGTAGCCTCGTCGACCTGCATCTTCGACTCCACATAGTCGAACGATGTCTGCTCGGCCTCCTCCTCGTCGATATACTCCACGATGCTCTCAGGGCTTGCACCCGAGCTAACCATCGTGTAGCACTCGTCGCTCTCGCTCACAAGCTTCATACTTGGCACCTTGCTACGCTGCTCAAGGCCATCGTAGGGCACGTCGAAGCCCGTAAACGGGATGTCGGGCATTGTGGCACTTGGGTCGATATACTCCTCCTTGAAGGGGTTGTACTCGCTATTTGTGCCGATGCGTGGCTCGTGGTAGATGGTCTGCTGGTTGGTGAATGTCGGAATATCGAGGCGCCCCTCATCCGAAAAGTCCATCAGAGGCACAGCACCAGTCTTTGCCAGAGTCTCGCGTATTGCCGCCTGGAGAATCTGGATGATAACCTCCGTGTCGGCAAACTTAACGGTGGTCTTCTGAGGGTGCACGTTGACATCTACACGCTCAGGGTCGACCGTAATATATATAAAGTATGAGGGCATACATCCCTCAGGTATCAGCTTCTCGTAGGCACGGATGATGCTTCGCTGCATTGTCTGCGAGTAGAAGTATCGGCCGTTGACGAACAAGTACTGCTCGTTATTGCGCTTCTTGGCTGCTGCAGGGCGACCCACAAAGCCCTCGATACGCACTACCGAGGTGTCGACCTCCACGTCGAGCAGGTTGGCCTTGATGTGCTTGCCCACAACATCGACAATACGTCCACGACGGTTTGTAGGCTTTAGCGAGTAGAGTAGGGCATCGTTTTGGCGAAGCTCAAACTCCACCTCAGGGTTGCAGAGTGCCACACGAGTAAACTCCTGCTTTATCTGCGAGGCAAGGCGCGAGTTGTCGCCATCGATAAACTTACGGCGCGAAGGCACGTTGTAGAAGATGTTGCGCACCAAGAACTGCGAGCCCTTAGCGCACGACACTGGGGTCTGTGAGCGGAACTCACCACCGCTGATAAGCGTCGATGTTCCCACCTCGTCGCCCTCCTGACGTGTGCGTAGCTCAACCTCCGAGACCGCAGCAATCGAGGCGAGGGCCTCGCCACGGAAACCAAAGGTGTGGAGCTGGTAGACATCCTCAATTGACTGAATCTTGCTTGTTGCGTGGCGGTCGAAGGCCATACGGGCATCAATTGCCGACATTCCGCAGCCGTCGTCGATAATCTGGATTAGCTCCTTGCCACCATTGCGGAAGTTCACCTTTACACACTTCGCCCCTGCATCGATCGAATTTTCCATCATCTCCTTGACGACGTTCGACGGTGCGTTGACAACCTCACCAGCGGCAATCTGGTTGGCTACAATCTCGGGTAGAAGTTTTATGCGGTTCATCCTCTATTATCTATTCGTTGGGCACAATCGTAATACGCTTGTATCGCCACTCGTTCTCCTCTATCTCCTTGAGTACATCGTCGTTAAGAGTCTCGATGCCCTCCTGGTTTGCAATGTCAATACTCTCGTTGATGACAAACTCCAAAGGGTATACCTCACCCTCCGTAGTCTCACTCTTTGACGTGTTTACGCCACGCTTCTCCTCATCAGCCTTGATGATAAAGTCCATAATGCGAGGCATAAGCCACAATATGCCCACGCCAACGACTACGGCAATTACTACCAAGCCACGAAGCTTACCGATACCTGCGCCACGATCGCTTTCGCGTGCAGCGTCGCGTGCCTCGCGCTGGGTGCGGACATACTTACCAGGGGTATACTCCTGGTCTTCGGTATCCTTCGATGTGCCGTGCAACTGCTTACGTCGCTCGTTACGCTCGTCGATGACGGGGTCGTAGTAGCGAGGTATATAGTTGAACTGACGTGGTTTACTCTTATGTGGACGAAATATTGACATACTATATTTTATCTGAAGAAGTTCTTCATTCGCTCGAAGATGTTCTGGTTCTCGACAGTCGATGCCTGCTTGAAGTTAGGCTGCTCGGCAAGCTTCTCCACAATCTTGCGCTCCTCCTTGGTGAGCTCATCAGGGATTGTGATGTCTACGACAACCATAATATCGCCACGACCATAGCCATTCACATCGGGCAGACCCTTGCCACGAAGACGCAACACTTTACCTGCGTGAGTGCCCGCAGCAATCTTGATGCGAGCCTTACCATCGATAGTAGGCACCTCCACCTCGCCACCAAGGATAGCCGTAGTGACAGTGATGTTCATATTGTGAATCAAGTCGTTACCATCGCGGATAAGGAGTGGGTTGTGCTCCTCCTCAATGACAACGAGCAGGTCGCCACTCACGCCACCATTGCGTGCTGCGTTACCCTTGCCACGCATTGTGAGCACCATACCGTCGCCCACGCCAGCAGGAATCTTAACCTCGATAACCTCCTGACCACGCTCTGTACCCTCGCCGCCACACTTCGAACATTTATCCTTGATGATGCGGCCACTACCGCCACACGATGGACATACGCTCTGAGTCTGCATACGACCAAAGAACGAGTTCTGCACCGAGATAACAAAGCCCGAACCGTTACACTGCGAGCAGGTTGCATACGACGATGCATCCTTAGCACCTGTGCCACCACACGTGTCGCAAGCTACGGTCTTATTAATCTTGAGCTTCTTGGTAACGCCCTCGGCAATCTCCTGCAACGAAAGCTTTACGGTGATGCGGATGTCGCTACCACGGTTTACCTTGCGGCTGCGTGTTGAGCGGCCTCCACCGAAACTACCTCCGAAGCCTCCAAAGATGTCGCCAAACTGCTCGAAGATGTCCTCCATAGAGAAACCGCCGCTCGAGAATCCTGAGAAGCCACCGCCACCACCAGCTGCGCCACTCATACCTGCGTGGCCAAAGCGATCGTAGCGTGCACGCTTATCTTCGCTCGAGAGTACGTCGTAGGCCTCAGCAGCCTCCTTAAACTTCTCCTCGGCCTCCTTGTCGCCAGGGTTCTTGTCAGGGTGATACTTGATGGCTGCCTTGCGGTAAGCCTTCTTTATTGTTTCGGCATCGGCATTGCGTTCAACGCCCAACACCTCGTAGTAATCTCTCTTCTCTGCCATAATTCACAATTATTCACCAACGACAACCTTAGCATAGCGAAGCACGTGGTCGCCAAGCTTATAACCTCGCTGCACGCAGTCGATAACCAAACCGCGCTTATCCTCACCCGCAGCAAAACGTGCTACGGCCTCCTGCTCCTCCTCGTTGAAAGGCTTGTCGATGCAGTCGATAACCGAGATGTTGGCAGCCTGGAGCACGCTCTCAAACTTCTTCATCACGAGCTCCTCGCCCTGACGCAATGCCTCGATATCCTCGCTCTTCTTCGAAGCGGATACTGCACGCTCCATATCGTCGAGAACAGGAAGAATCGACTTCCAAGCACCCTCGCAACCACGCTCCACGAGCTCCATCTTTTCCTTGATGGTGCGCTTGCGGAAGTTGTCAAACTCGGCCTGGAGGCGGAGATACTTGTCGCGCCACGCGGCAATCTGCTCCTCTAACGTAGGCTCGACTGACACATTGTCTGCCTCAGTTGTCTTTTCGTCTGCCACTTTGTCCGATGTGACCTCAGTGTTTGGCTGCTCAGGAGCCTCCTGAGTAGTCTCATTCTGCTTCATATCTTGTTCAAAATCAGTTGTTTGCTTCTTCATAAATCTGTGAATATTAAACATTACAGATATATATTAATCAAATTATATGCCTAATACAAAAATCGTTGGACGTTTCTCGATATTTGGCACCTTAGTCCTCTGCCACTCCTCTATAGTGCGCGTCACGATGAGCTCATCGCTCGATGTGATGTCGGCAGCAACGGTAAGGCGCATCTTTGGAGATAGGGTCTTGCTCAGCGTGTCAAAGAGCTTGATGTTGCGATAGGGTGCCTCGATGAATATCTGCGCCTGTCGCTCCTGCTGTGCTCGTCGCTCAAGGGCCTTGATAGCCTTGCCTCGCTCTGGCTCCTTAACGGGGATGTAGCCATTGAAGGCAAACGACTGTCCATTCTGGCCCGATGCCATCATAACCATAAGTATCGACGATGGGCCAACAAGTGGCACTACTCTTACGCCGTGGCGATGTGCTAACGCCACAATATCTGCACCTGGGTCGGCAACACCAGGAACACCCGCCTCAGAGATGACACCTGCCGAGCGACCTGCAAGTACAGGGCGAAGCATACGCTCGATATCTTGCTGCGATGTGGTGTGCTCGTTGAGCTCCACAAACTCCAGCTCGTCAATCTTGCGCTCGATGCCCGCCTTTGACAAGAAGCGACGTGCCGAGCGGGTATTCTCGACGATGAAGTAGTCGAGCGAGTTCATAACCTTAAGGTTTGAGCTCGGAAGCACCTCCCACACCGACTCGTGGTCGGCGATAGGGCAGGGAATCATATATATCGTTCCAGCCATTATCTCTCTGTATAAATACGTTTTACACGTGCCGATATCGAGGTCATAATCTCATACGATATTGTGTCGAGCACCGAGGCCATATCCTCGAGCGTGAGTCCTCGCTCCGCTGAGAAGATGGTCACCTTGTCGCCCACTGAGATACCCTCGATGTCGGTGATGTCGATCATCGCACTATCCATACATACTCGTCCGATGATTGGTGCACGCTTGCCCGCCACGCTCACCTGCCAGCGACCATTGCCCAGATGGCGATCAAGACCATCGGCATAGCCCACAGGGATTGTAGCCGTTACTGTGTCGCGCTCAAGGCGTGCTGCGCGACCATAGCCAACCGACTCGCCCTTGCGTAGCTGCTTAATCTGCACGATGCGTGTCGAGAGCGTAGCTACGGGGATAAGCTCCTCGTTGTGCTCAAAGCCATAGCCGTAGAGACCAAGACCCAAGCGACACATATCGTAGTGTGCCTCCTTGAAGCGCACGATGGCTGCAGAGTTGGCGATATGACGCAGTGGCTTGTAGTCGAGCCACTCGATAAGCTGCGAACTCATATACTCAAACTTCTTGAGCTGCGAGCGTGTGAACGCATCCTCCGTGGGGACATCGGCACACGATAGGTGTGAGAATATCGATGCTATGCGTAGCGATGTGTCGAGGTGTATGGCACGACCCAAGAGGTCGACATCATCCTCGACAAAGCCCAAACGGTGCATACCCGTATCGAGCTTGATGTGGATAGGGTAGTGCTCGCGTCCTGCGCGGTGCACAGCACGACGGAACTCGTTGAGCGACTCGAAGCTATATATCTCAGGCTCAAGGTCGTGCGACACCATAACATCGAAGCTGTCGTGGTCGGCATTGAGCACCACAATAGGCATAGTGATACCCTTTGAGCGGAGCGTGATACCCTCATCGGCAAAGGCAACGGCGAGGTACGCTACGCCCTCGTGCTGCAACATACGGGCAACATCCACATCGCCCGTACCATAACCCCACGCCTTGACCATAGCAATGACGGGGTGCTGGTGAGGCATATGACGACGGAAGTAGTTCAAGTTCTTCTTCATCGCCGCGAGGTCTACCTCCAGAGTCGTTGTGTGTGTTCTGCGCTCAAGAAGGCGTGTGAGGCGCTCAAAGCGGCTGTCGCGGCTACCCTTGACAAGGATAACCGAGTCGGCCCAGCGCTCACGACCAAAGTTCTCGATAAGCTCGTCGGTGGTGTAGTAGAACGACGAGTTATAGTCGAACAAGCTGCTATGCTTGGCAATCATCTCGCCCACACCAATAAGGTGGTCTACACCTGCGCTACGCACAGCATCTGCCACACGACGGTATAGCTCCTCCGAGGCCATTCCGCTCTGTAAGATATCCGAGATTACGGCAACCTTTCTGCGTCCCATAGCCTGGCGGTGTAGGGCGTCAAGGGCCACAATCACAGAGTTAATGTCGGAGTTATAGGTGTCGTCGATAATCATCGAGTTGTCGATACCCTCCTTGAGCTCAAGGCGCATAGCGACATTTGCCGAGAATACTGCTCCGTCAACACCATATCCCAGCTTGCGCATAAGGGCACTCACGTGCGAGGCATCGACCGAGAGAGCATCGCTAAGCTCGAGGATGTCGTCGAACGACTCCGAGCTGCTGTCGATGAGTTCGCGGTCCGAATACTTTGCCTTGATCTTCTCGCTAAGCTGGCGGTACTCCTTACTATATATAATTGTCTTGGCACCGAGAGCCAAGTGTAACTTTTCGTCGATCTTTGCCTCGAGGCTTGGGAAGTTTGCCGAGTGAGCATCGCCAATCGAGGTAAATACAACAATCTCTGGGCGTATCATACGCTCCAGACGCTCCATCTCGCCCGACTCCGAGATTCCAGCCTCGATGAATGCTACCTGCTCCGAGCCCTCGAGCATCAGTAGTGAGAGTGCCACGCCAAGCTGCGAATTGTAGCTCTTGGGCGAGGCAAACGAACGCACAGTGCTCGGCATTGAACGTGCTGCCCACTCCTTGACAATGGTCTTACCATTGGAGCCAGTGATGCCCACAACACAACCCTTGAACTGGTCACGGTGGTGTGTGGCAAGGGTCTGAAGTGCTGCGATTGTAGAGTCTACAACAACAAATGAGCACTCCTTATCCAAGTCCACAACACGCTCAACGATAAATGCCTTGACACCACGCTTGGCCATACGCTCAACATAGTTGTGACCATCGTGGTGCTTGCCGTTGATGGCGGCAAAGAGCGTATCCTCGTTCGAGGCTATGCTACGCGAGTCGGTGGCAACCTCTCGAACACGAAGGTCGCTACCTTGAAGCTTACCACCCACAATCTGGGCTATTTCGGAGAGTAGATAGTTCATCTATATTAGTCTTGTACAAATGTAACAATCGTAATTCCTGCACCACCACGGTCGGCGTGGTCGTCGGCAATCTTCGCTACGTTAGGCACTGTGCGTAGATAACGGCGAATCTCCTCCTTGAGGGCTCCTGTGCCCTTGCCGTGGAGGATGGTGACGCTCGACACACCCACCATCAGAGCATCGTCGACAAGATCCTCGACAGCTGCCAAGGCCTCGACAGCACGCATACCACGCACGTCGATATTGTCCTTGAAGTTGAGCTTGCGCTCGCGAATGTCGACCGACACGACAGTACGTGCAGTCTCTGGGCGTGTGGCACGCTTGAACTCGGCCGAGGATACACCCTTTAGTCGGCTCATCTCGACCATCATAATCATTTGGCCAAAGGCTACTTGTGCCTTCTTGCCCTTGATCATCTGCACCACGCCAGGGATCTCCTGACCCTCGATGCGTACCTTCGAGCCCACCTCAATCTTTAGTGGCTCTGGCTCTGGTGGTCGCTGTGCCTCGATGCGCTCCTCACGCTCGCGTGCACGCTGCTCGCGACGCTCCCTGCGACGTGCCAGGCGCTGCATCTCCTGCTCAAGGCGATCCTCGTGGGCCTTCTGGTCGAACTTCACCTCATCGGCAAATGTGGTGAGCTCCTTACGTACGGTGCGCGTAATCTCCTTCTCGGCCTGTGTCTCGCGAATGGTGCGGATGGTATTTTCAATCGTGCGGTTAGCCTCGGCAATAAGCTCGGCAGCCTCACGACGTGCTTTTTCGATAATCTCGCGACGCTCATCTTTGATGCTCTGCAGACGGTCGGTATATGTCTGCTCAAGCTGCTCTACCTTGCGGTCGGTGAGGCGTATGCGGTCGCGCTTTTCGGCCCAGTAGCGCTTGTCGCGAGCAATCTCGCGAAGCTGCTTTTCGAGGTTGATATGATCCTCACCCGCCTTCTCTGTAGCGTTGCGAATGATATCCTCTGGAAGTCCTGTCTTGCGGGCAATCTCGATGGCAAACGAGCTGCCAGGCTTACCCATCTCAAGGCTAAACAGAGGACGTATGTTCTTGACATCGAACGACATCGCTCCGTTGGCCACACCCTCGTGGCGCGAGGCGAAGTACTTGATGTTGGCATAGTGCGTGGTGATAACGCCATAGGCCTTGCGCTCCACAAGGCGCTCAAGGATAGCCTCCGAGATAGCACCACCAATCGTAGGCTCAGTACCCGAGCCAAACTCGTCGATAAGAATGAGCGTATGCTCCGAAGCCTCCTGAAGCATCGCCTTCATATTCATAAGGTGCGACGAGTAGGTCGACAAGTCGTTCTCGATAGACTGCTGGTCGCCAATGTCAATAAGCAGCGAGTCGAATATCGGGAACTCCGAGTTCTCGAGTGCTGGCACAAGGAAGCCGCACTGCACCATATATTGTAGTATGCCCGTAGTCTTGAGGCATACCGATTTTCCACCTGCGTTAGGGCCAGAAATCACCAATATGCGACGCTCGGTGTTGAGCTCCATATCAAGAGGCACAATCTCGCGCTGCTGTGCACGCAGTGTCTGCTGCAAGAGCGGATGACGAGCCTTGCGAAGCACCATACGACCATCGGTTGAGATGATTGGGCGTACAGCATCGTTGTCGATAGCCCAGCGAGCCTTGGCACGCAGCACGTCGAT
>RHMF01001722.1_pt1 | contig 11101 bp, 11 predicted proteins | sample 5365151 | NCBI WGS metagenome assembly RHMF01 (sample SAMN10266501, study PRJNA497801) | feces metagenome | isolation source: feces | host: Bos taurus | place: China: Prairie of Fairy Mountain | collected 2017-08-14 | reverse complement strand
GACTAATATGGCACAGCAGGTCATAACTGTCACCCAGATCAATGAATATATTCGCTCAATGATGGATGGAGATCGGCTGCTCAATAACCTGGCCATCAAGGGCGAGATCAGTAACTACAAGCTTTATCCCTCAGGCCATCATTATTTTACCCTAAAAGACGAGGGCGGCGCGTTGCGCTGCGTGATGTTCAAGGGCAATGCGACCAAAATGAAATTTCGCCCAGATAATGGCACGAAGGTTATTGCTATGGGTAAGATCTCTGTGTTTCCAAGAGATGGCGCCTATCAACTATACTGTACTGGGCTGGTGCTTGACGGCGTTGGTGATCTGTATGCTGCTTTTGAACAGCTCAAGGCGAAACTCCAGGCTCAGGGTTTGTTTGACTCCGCTCATAAGCAGCCGCTACCCAAGTTTCCCGGCACAATTGGTATCATCACCAGCTCTGCCGGCGCTGCTGTACACGATATGCTACGCATCCTGCGCAAACGCTATCCGCTGACAAATGTTCTTCTGTTGCCGGTGCGCGTACAGGGTGTGGAGGCTCCGGGCGAGATCGCCGCTGCCATCCGCTATGCCAATTACTACCGATTGGCCGATCTGCTGATAGTAGGCAGAGGCGGCGGTAGCATTGAAGATCTGTGGGCATTTAATGAAGAAATTGTGGCCAGAGCTATCTATGATAGCAAGATTCCAGTTATTTCTGCAGTTGGTCACGAGCCGGATGTGACGATTTCTGACTTTGTTGCTGATCTGCGTGCAGCAACACCCTCCAATGCGGCCGAACTTGCTGTGCCGGATCAAGATGCTCTGCAACAGACATTGGATCAGCTTTCTTCTGCTATGGCTACCGCTATGACACGACAGATCAAAATGCGCAGACAGCATTTGGCTGTTCTTGCCGGCTCTGCGGCGCTTCAAAGTCCGGAAGGATACCTTCAGCACCGCACAAAGGCGGTGGAAATGTTGCAAAACCGCTTGATCTCTGCACAAAATATGCAGCTTTCACGGAAAAATCAGCGCTTCATCGCTTTAACGGCCAAGCTGGATGCTATGAGTCCGCTAAAAGTTCTGTCCCGTGGCTATGCGATGGCGCAGACAGAAAATGATGCAATTATCCGCTCTGTTACCCAGGTCATGCCGGGTGAGCGTGTTCGCATATCCCTTGCTGACGGCGGTTTTAACGCTACTGTCACCGAAATAAGGAGTGAGCATTATGAACAAGGAAAATAAGACCTTTGAAGAAAACCTGCAGCGTCTGGAGCAAATCGTTCGCACAATGGAACGTGGTGAAGCACCACTGGAAGAGAGCTTGAAGCTGTTCCAGGAGGGTACTGAGCTGGTGCGCCGGTGCGGAAAACTATTGGACGAAGCGCAACTGCAAGTAAAGAAAGTGATGACCGCCGCCGATGGTACGCCTGTGTTGGAGGAATTTGCCGATGAAGCAAACTGATCTGTATAAGCAGCATATTGAGAGATTTATGCGGGATTGGTATAGGCGTTTTCATAGCGAGCCTCAAAGTGTTTTGCTGGAAGCTATGGAATACAGTCTTCTTGCGGGCGGTAAGCGGTTGCGGCCGATTTTTGCATTTGAGTTCTGTCGGCTATGCTGTGGTGATTGGCAGAAGGCTACGCCTTTGGCTGCGGCTGTGGAAATGATCCACACTTATAGCCTGATCCACGATGATCTTCCTTGTATGGATAACGATGATTTTCGTCGAGGCAGGCCCACCAATCATAAGGTATACGGCGAAGCAATGGCTGTGCTTGCCGGTGATGCTCTGCTGACGGATGCTTTCACTGTTGCCTCAACCGCCCATTTGGAGGGTAAGGCTATGGCTGATGCAATTGGTGTCCTCTCTGAATGTGCCGGTTCTCTCGGTATGGTTGGCGGCCAGGTGTTGGATATCTTGAGTGAGGAACGCGAATGTACCGAGGCGGAGATCTTGGCCATCCAAAGTCGCAAGACCGGTGCCCTGATCCGTGCAGCCTGTGCGCTTGGCGCCGTTGCCGGTGGTGCTACTGAGGCGCAGTATGATGCCGCCTGCCGCTTTGCTGCTGCACTGGGCTTGGCCTTCCAAATCCGTGATGATATGCTGGATGTTATTGGCACACAAGAAGAAATGGGAAAGACCGTGGGCACGGACGAAACCAAGAATACCTTTGTTCGCCTATATGGTTTGGAGAAATGTGAGCAACTGGTAAAAACTTATACCGAGCTTGCTCTGGATGCCATTTCCATTTTTCCCGAAAATGACCTGCTGGCACAGCTGGCATTGGGGTTGACGACCAGAAGGACATAAAAGATCGGGAGGGGATAACCCTCCCGTTTCGCATTATTTAAGCAGAAGACGCAATTTTTCGGCCTTATCTGTGGCCATTTGCCCCAAAGGAAGCCGACACTTTCCACAGTCAAAGCCAATCTCTTTCATAGCTGCTTTCACAGGAATGGGATTGACTTCACTGAATAGGGCATCAATCAGTGGGAGCATACTGCACTGCAGCGCTGAAGCGGTGTCGAAATCTCCATCTAAAGCGGCTTTTGCCATAGCCTGTGTCTGCGTAGGCAATACATTGGAAAGAACGGAGATCACGCCTTGCGCGCCCAAGGACATAGCGGCCACAGCCTGATCGTCATTGCCGCTCCAAATAGGCAAATTGCCCCCGCAGGCATTACGGATGCGTGTGATTTTCACGGTGTCTGTGCTCGCTTCTTTGACACCTGCAATATTTGGAATATTGCTCAGTTGTCTGTAAATACTGATCGGCATATCTAGACCTGTTCTGCTCGGTACATTATATACGATTACTGGGATATGTACACTGTGCGCGATGCTCAGATAGTGAGCAAGCAGGCCATCCGGATTAGCTTTGTTATAATAGGGTGTTACAACCAGTAGCGCATCTGCGCCAGCCTCCTGTGCGGCAATACTGAGCTCCATAGCGTGCTTGGTGTCGTTGGATCCAGTCCCGCAGATGATCAAGGCTTGATCACCTGCAAAGTCCTTTCCGTGCTTGTATAATTCCAGTTTTTCCCGATCTGAAAGGGTAGATGCCTCCCCGGTGGTGCCACCCAGAACAACTGCGTTAATGCCACAGTCTATCTGCCGCTGCAGCAAGCGCTCTACCATAGGGAAATTTACCTGACTACCTAAAAAAGGTGTCACCAGCGCTGTACAAGCGCCTGTAAACAAAGCTTTTTTCATACACATTACCTCCTTGCCAATCTATGCACCTACAGAGTATTTTGCTTGTTGCAAAATTTGCTATATTCGGCTATAATAGTTGATATTTATTAGGAGGTGTTGCTATGAAGATCAGATTCTGCAAAGTTTTATCGTTTCTGTTGTTCGTATGTTTGCTGATGAACACGATGTCCGGCGTTTATGTTACGGCGACACCGGATGTGGATACGCAATACTATGGCGAGGCCTACTATGATTTGAAAACGGAAGAGCATAGACTGGCTTATCGTTTGCTTGAAGAAGGCATTGCCGGTTTGGCCCCTCGCATCGAGTTTGAGGGGATCGTAAATATCAATTATAAGCAAATGTGCGATGTGATCCGTGCTGTTTGTGTGGACCATCCCCAGTATTTTTGGTTTTTGGAGGAAGGTGGGTTTACCTATGGCGATGTATCCCATGGTGGATATATCGTAAGCTTTGACCCTAAGTATATTCTTGACGGCAAGGAGGTTGCCGTTGGCTCACAGGCGCTTGCGGACGCAATGTATGCATTCCATAATAAGGTGCAGCAGATAATCCAGTCTATTCCTGTCAACTATACCACTGAATACGAGATCGCGCTGTATTTGCATGATTATTTGGCTCAGCAGGTCACCTATACACTGGAGGGAGAACACCCCAGTGCCTATGCAGCGCTGATTCACGGCGAGGCAGCCTGCTATGGTTACTCCAAAGCATATCAGTGTTTACTGAATGCGGCCGGTATCCGCGCCCGAACCATTACAGGCACCAGCGATAACGGGGATGGTAAATTGGAGGGCCATGCCTGGAACCAGGTGTGGATCAATGATGAATGTTATTATGTGGATGTGACCTGGGATGATCAAAATATAGTTACGATGCATTCCTACTTTCTCATCCCATTGAGCGATATTTCCAAGGATCATTTTGCCGGTAGCGAATTCATTTTGCCGGAATGTAATCATAAGGAAATTGATATTACAGCTGCTGGAAATGGGATTGCGTATGCTGATTATACCACCAGCGCAAAGCAGGTTGCTCCGTCTTTCTACCCCATTAGCAAAACAGAGAATGCGGTTACATTTGTTTGTGAGATCAAGTATGATGGCAATAATTTCCTTGATTGGCTGGATTGGATTGGGATGGATCTTCTGAATGAACTAGGCCTTTCCAGAACGACCAGTGCTTACTATTACGACCTGTATGATTCTTATTACCTGCAACTGGTGGATAACCATTATAATGGAAAGACCTCTGAAGTGATTACAATTGTGCTGGAGGAATCACAGATCATCCTCAGTGGTGCCGGCAGACAATACCAGCTGCAACCGCAGATTCAGGCAGAAAGTGCTTGGACTCCGGATGTGATCTACACTTCTAGCGATGATACGGTCGTAAAGGTGTCTGAGAGCGGATTGATCACAGCCATAGGCCCAGGTACTGCAGTCATTACTGTGACAAATGAGGACGCAACTGTACAGGCAAGCTGCACAGTTACCGTTGAAGAGGCACCTGCCCATATCCACACGATGCGTCTGTTTACTGAAAAACAGCCTACATGTGTCCAGGATGGTTATCAGACACACTACCTCTGTGTTGGTTGTGGCATACGTTTTTCTGATGAACTCGGCACAACGGCACTGATGAAAACTGCTGATTTTATTTTCCCTGCCACGGGTCATCAGCAATATTCTTGGGTGAAGAAATTGGACTATCACGTGGAAACCTGTGCCTGCGGATATGAAAAACCCAATACCACAGGAAATCACATCGATAAAGACAGCAATGGAAAATGCGACATTTGTGAAGGTGTGATGCCAAAAGGCGATACTCCTGTGCATACAAAACCCGAGCTGATCGGCAAGGAACAAGCAACTGCAAATTGGCTGATACCGACGGTGATTGTGGTAATTCTTGTTGTGGGCGTCGTTGTATTCCTACTGATTCGCAAGCGGCGTAGAGATAACGCCATCAAACCCTTTGGAGGATAATCATTTGAAAACATCTGACTTTTGGTATGATCTGCCGGAAGAGCTAATCGCACAGACCCCCCTGCAGCAGCGGGATGGTTCTCGTCTGCTGGTGCTGGATAAGGAAAGCGGCGAAATTCGCCATCGGCATTTTTATGATATTTTGGACTACTTAAAGCCCGGTGATTGCCTGGTGATGAATGACAGCCGCGTGCTGCCTGCCCGGCTTTTGGGTCACCGCCCCACCGGCGGTGCTGTAGAGGTGCTGCTGCTCCGTGACCTGGGAGATAAAAAGTGGGAGTGCCTGTGTAAGCCTGGCCGCAAAATGCAGGTAGGAAACCAGGTGATTTTTGGCGATGGTGAGCTGACTGCCACTGTGGTGGAGGTGCAAGAAACCGGCAACCGGGTGGTGGAATTCCACTACGAGGGCATCTTCCTGGAAGTGTTGGAGCGTCTGGGCAAAATGCCCCTGCCGCCCTACATTAAAGCTGAGCTTGCTGACCAGGAGCGCTATCAAACGGTATACAGTAGGGAAGTAGGCTCTGCTGCCGCACCTACTGCCGGACTACATTGGACGCCGGAGCTGTTGGAGAAGGCAAGAGAAAAGGGTGTGAAGACTGCCTTTGTGACCCTGCATGTGGGCCTGGGCACCTTCCGACCAGTGCAGGTGGAGGATGTCCTCAATCACCATATGCATGCAGAACTGTGTATGATCAGTGATGAAACTGCTCAAGTTCTGAATGAAACCAAAGCAGAGGGCGGTCGCATTATCTGCGTGGGTACTACTTCCTGCCGCACACTGGAAAGCCTGGTAAAAGAGGACGGAAGTTTTGAAGCCGCCTCAAAGTGGACAGAGATATTCATCTATCCTGGCTATACCTTCAAAGCTATGCAAGGTTTGATCACCAATTTCCACCTGCCGGAAAGCACCCTGGTGATGCTGGTGTCTGCTTTTACGGGTAAGGAGCATATTATGAATGCCTATGCCGAGGCTGTAAAAGAGCGTTATCGCTTCTTCTCCTTCGGAGATGCGATGTATATTGGGTCATTATGAAAAAATTGCTTCCCATTCTATTTTGTGCGACACTGATTGCTGTGCTTGCTTGTGTGCGCATTAGCACAGATAGGGTATATGATGCCAGCAAGTATGGAGTTTTGCCTAGTAATGATGGAGAAACAAATAGCAAAAATTTGCAGGCGCTGATAGACAAAATCAGTCCTAAAGGTGGTATTATCTATATTCCCGAAGGAAAGTACCGTTTTTCTAAAAATGGTACGCAGACCATCGGCGAGCATTGCATCAAAATGCGATCCAATATAACGATTCGCGGAACGGGAGAAAAAACAGTGCTGATGCCAGAAGGCCAGAGCCAATACGGTCTGGATATGTTTTATTTTAATGACTACCTGGATCTTGGTCTTGGAAATTACCTGGAGAACTGTAATTTTGAATATTTTGTGATTGATGCAATCAATACTTCGTGTGAGAATTATACCTCTGCCGGGAAAGGTTTTATGCTGAATTTGATCCGGAACTGCCATTGGAGGAATGTCACCGTTAATAATACCGACGCTACTGGTTTTGGTGTGGATTGTCCGGTGTCGTGTAGCATTACTGATTGTATCGCAATAGGATGTGGTAAAGCTGCCAGCGAGGAAGCCACAGGCGCATCTGGGTTTGGCATTGGTTACGGTTATGCATCAGGCGAGAATATGAGAATTAGCAACTGCATTGCACTGGATAATCTAAAATTTGGTTTCTTCTTTGAGCATCAGGGAAGATTTGATGAGAAGCGTTATTGCCTGACAAATCGCGGGGAATTTTATGTTTTTAACTGTACTGCAGAGAATAATCTTTATAATTTTGGCGGCATTTGTGCCGAAAATGTAAGGTATCGGCAGTGTGTTTCAAGTAACGCAAGAAAACAGGAAATATATTTCCAAGAATGCAAGAATTGTACATATAACGATAGTAAGGCGGGAGAAAATGCTGAATAGACTGAAAGCAAATATTCTTTTTGAAGTTTTACTGAAACGCCATGATATCAATAAGGCTTACAAAATGGTAGGCCCTGAGGATAGCTGGTATGATACTATCAGCACGGTTCACAAATCTTTGGCAGAAATTCAGAAGCTGCCCCACGAGGATTGGCAGATCACCAGTCATGATGGCCTGAAGCTGAAGGGCATCTTCTATCCAGGTAGCAGCAACAAGACTATGATATGGATCCACGGATACACCAGCCATGCAGAGCGGGAATCTGCTTTTCCCGGACTCTTCTATCACAGCTTGGGCTTCAATGTGCTGATCCCATATTTGCGAGCACACGGCCCCAGCGAGGGTAAGTACATTTCCTTTGGCGCGCTGGAGCGGATGGATCTGCAGCGCTGGGTGGAGAAGGTCAACGATAGAATCCCACAGGGACAGATCCTGCTCCATGGCCTTTCTATGGGCGGTGGCATCGCGTTGGATCTGGCGGTGATGGAGATGGAAAACGTTAAGTGCCTGGTGGTGGATGCCCCAAGTCACAGCATTGAAGGTTTTTTCTCCGGCGTGGCACAGCATACCTGCAAAAAGAACCCTGAAAAGGTATTTACTCAGTTGTGTAGCCGTTTCGAGAAGGAGTTTTCTGCAGACCCGATGGTCTTTGATCGGGTGGAAAATATCAAAAACGGTCGTTATCCGCTGCTGTTGACCGCTGGTAGTATGGAGGAGCAGGATACGCTCCTGAATAAAATTAAGGAAAATAATCCGCAAAATTCCGCAGTTCTGATCCTGCCTGGTTGCAACCACGGCAACGGTATGTATAAACAGACCCAATTGTATCAAAATGCGATCCGCCAGTTGATTGCGGAGAATATGACGAGGTAATGTATGTTCGAACTAAAGAAAACTGAGGGCAAGGCTCGTCGGGGCGAATTTACCTGCGCCCATGGCACGGTCCAGACCCCTGTCTTTATGAATGTGGGCACCCAGGGTGCCATCAAGGGCGCTCTCAGCGCTGAGGATCTAAAAAATATCGGCTGTCAGGTGGAGCTTTCTAACACCTATCATCTGCACCTGCGTCCTACCGATAAAGTGGTGCGGGAAATGGGAGGTCTGCATAAATTTATGACCTGGGATGGCCCGATCCTTACCGATTCTGGCGGATTCCAGGTGTTCAGCCTGTCTTCCCTGCGCAAAATCAAAGAGGAAGGCGTGTATTTCTCCTCCCATATCGATGGTCGCAAGATCTTTATGGGCCCGGAGGAGAGTATGCAGATCCAGTCCAATTTGGGCAGTGATATCTGTATGGCCTTCGACGAGTGCATCGAAAACCCTGCACCCCGTAAGTATGTGCTGGACAGCGTTGCTCGTACCACTCGCTGGCTGGAGCGTTGCAAAGCAGAAAATGCTCGACTGAACGCCATGCCCGATACCGTCAATCCCACCCAGCAGTTGTGGGGTATCAATCAGGGTGGCGTATACCACGATATCCGTATCGATCATATGAAGCGTATCGCCGATATGGATCTGCCTGGTTATGCCATTGGTGGCCTAGCGGTTGGCGAAACCGCCCAGGAGATGTACGATGTCATCGAGGCAGTTGAACCCCATATGCCCAAGGATAAGACCCGCTACTTAATGGGTGTGGGCACTCCTAGTAACATCATTGAGGCTGTTGCCCGCGGTGTGGACTTCTTCGATTGCGTTATGCCTGCCCGCAATGCCCGTCATGCCCGACTCTTTACCTGGGAGGGCGCCATCAATCTGAAAAATGCCAAGTATATGCTGGACGAAAGTCCTATCGATCCCCAGTGTGATTGCCCAGTTTGCCGACGCTACAGCCGTGCCTACATCCGCCATTTGTTCGTCGCGGAAGAAATGCTGGCAATGCGATTGGCTGTTATGCACAATCTGTATTTCTATAATAAACTAATGGAAAAAATCCGCAATGCTCTGGATGAAGGTACATTCCAGCAATTTAGAGCGGAATATTCTGAAAAATTGAGTCGCAGGATTTGATTTTGCCCTTGCTTTTTATTGGAAGAATGGTATAATAGCCAAGGATATTAAATAAAAGGAGTTCTTTACCAATGCTTTATTTTCTGGAATCTACTACCAATACTACTGACCCCGCTGGCGGCGGCATGTCCATGATCATTATGCTGATCGCTATGGTCGCTGTTTTCTACTTTATGATGATCCGTCCTGAAAACAAGCGCAAGAAGGAAGCTGAGACTATGCGTTCTTCTTTGAAGGTGGGCGATAAGATCACCACCATCGGCGGCATCGTTGGCACTGTTGTCGACATCAAGGAAGACAAGTTTGTCATCGAGACCAGCGCTGATCGCGTCCGCATGGAACTGCAGAAGTGGGCTCTGAGCACCAATGAATCCGGTGCTGAGCGCGCTCGCGAAGAGGCCAAGAAGGCTGAGGAAGCCAAGGCCAAGGCTAAGGCTGCCAAGAAGGCTGGCAAGTAATTGCATAGAAAAACTCCCCTCTCAAGCGCGAGAGGGGAGAAACTTTTATTCGTAATCCAGGATCTCTTTGGCAATATACACAGGGCGATCCTTGCTTTGCTCAAAGGTACGGCCTACATATTCACCGATAATGCCGATGCACACCAGCTGGATGCCCCCCAGTAGCAGGATCAAGACAATGATGGTTGCATAACCGGGTACTGCAATACCCCAGATCAACTTTTGCAAAACCACCACGATCAAATAGAACATTGCAGCTACGGCAGTGATGCCGCCTAAACAGGTTGCCAGCCGCAGAGGGGCGGTGGAGTAGCCGATAATGCCCTCGATAGCGTAGTTTCGTACCTACCAACAGTTACCCTTTGTGGCGCCGTCGCGCCCCTCACCGGCTGTGTACGGGATGCACCTGGTCTCGTAGCCTCCCCAGGCAAAAATGCCCTTAGAGAAGCGGTGCTATTCTTTCAACTCCAAAATGCTGTCACGAACCGAACGGCGGAAGGTACGAAAATCGCTGGCATCCGGCTGTAGCTGTACCTTCGACAGCTTGTTGATAATGGCATAGAAACTCTTCTTAAAGAAACTGAGGACCTTGCCTTCGCCCCGACGGTCCTGATAGGCTGCAACTACATCGATGGAAGGATCTTCATACAGCATTCGCACCATATCCCGCACGATCTCTGGCCGCTGTTGCAGGTCAGCATCGATGAGGGAAATATATTCGCCCCTGGCATATTCCAGACCGGCGTAGAGGCCTGCTTCTTTGCCGAAATTACGGGAGAATGAGATTACTCTAGTAGGGCATTTTTGGTCCTTATGGAGCTTTTTTAGGTTGTGCAGGGTAGCATCCCGGCTGCCATCGTTGATAAATACGATCTCATAATCATAGCCACAGCCATCGAAAGCATTGATCACAGCATCCCGGAACGCAGCAACATTCTCTGCCTCATTATAGCAGGGGACAATTAAGGATAGTTTCATAGAACTCATCTCGCATTTCTTCTAAAGAAAGTTTCGTATATTATATTTCATTTTCTATCGACCGTCAAGAAATATCTTTTCTTATTGACAGTTTGCCGAAATTATGCTATTTTATTAGGGTCAAATGCGAAGAAGGGGAGTTTCCGCCCGTATTTCATCACAGAGAGTTGCCGGTTGGTGCAAGGCAATGATGGGTTGTGCGGATTGTCACCCCGGAGCAGGTTTTCTGAAATTCAGTAAGAAAACACGGGTAAGCCCGTTACAGCGTTTGAGTGCCGGTCAAACCGGAATTCAGGTGGTACCGCGGATTTATTCGCCCTGAAGTCTAACGACTTCGGGGTATTATTTATTTCCGTCCTGAAGCCAAACTCAAACTAAGAAGGAGAACACAAAATGGCAAGAGAATTACCCAAGATCTATGAACCCCAACAGGTAGAAGATCGTATCTACAAAATGTGGGAAGAGGGCGGCTATTTTAAGCCTCA
>RHMF01001369.1_pt1 | contig 11105 bp, 7 predicted proteins | sample 5365151 | NCBI WGS metagenome assembly RHMF01 (sample SAMN10266501, study PRJNA497801) | feces metagenome | isolation source: feces | host: Bos taurus | place: China: Prairie of Fairy Mountain | collected 2017-08-14 | reverse complement strand
CACATTGATAGAAAGATTCGGAGGCTCGACGGCACTTCTTCTCCTCGGACTCGTCTTCGCAGGGATCACAGTTCTCAAGACCGGCTGCTACTTTGCATCTTCAGCAGTCATGGTACCATTGAGGACAGGTATCGTACGCGACATCAGGACGATGGTATATAACAAGCTCCTGAGCCTTCCTATGGGCTTCTTCTCGAAGCAGAAGAAAGGAGACATCATAGCCAGAATGAGCGGTGACGTCACAGAGATAGAAGTTTCGATCATCAGTTCTCTGGATATGCTGATCAAGAATCCTATCCTCATCATATGTTATTTCTCAGCACTCATATACCTCAGCTGGGAGCTGACACTCTTTACAGTCACAGTAGTTCCCGCCATGGCCTGGGGAATGAGCGCCATAGGAAAGAAACTGAAGAAGAAATCTCTTGAAGCACAGGAGAAATGGAGCGATACGATGGCACAGCTTGACGAGACCCTGGGAGGACTGCGCGTCATCAAGGCCTTCATCGCAGAAGACAAGATGAAGGACAGGTTCAAAAAGACTGCAGATGAATACAGGAGGGCTTCAGCCAGAGTTGCTGTCAGACAGGCATCGGCCCACCCTGTCAGCGAGCTTCTCGGATCCATCATGATCATGATCGTGCTATGGTTCGGAGGAACTCTCATTCTCAGCGACAAGGCTCCGATCGATGCGCCTACATTCATCTTCTACATGACTATCCTTTACAGCGTACTTGCTCCTCTCAAGGAATTCTCAAAAGCCAGCTACAATATTCCAAAGGGACTGGCTTCGATGGAAAGGGTCGATAAGATAATGAATGCAGAGAATGACATCAAGGAGATCGCCGAGCCAATAAAGATAAAGGGCTTCAATGAGATGATCCGTTTCAAGGGAGTATCATTCAGTTATGAAGAAGGCAAGGAAGTGCTTCATGACATTGATCTTGAGATTCCGAAAGGCAAGACCGTAGCCCTTGTAGGTCAGTCAGGTTCAGGCAAATCCACGCTCGTGGATCTTATCCCGAGATATTATGATGCCAGCGAAGGCTCGATAACACTTGACGGAACGGATATCCGCAATCTTCGCGTAAAGGACCTTAGAAGCCTTATCGGAAACGTCAACCAGGAGGCAATCCTTTTCAATGACACGATATTCAACAATATCGCATTCGGAGTCGAGGGAGCCACCATGGAACAGGTAATAGCTGCTGCAAAGGTTGCCAATGCCCACGACTTCATAATGGAAAAGGAAGAAGGATACATGACCAATATCGGAGACAGGGGAAGCAAGCTTTCAGGAGGCCAGCGGCAGCGTATCAGCATTGCACGTGCAATCCTTAAGAATCCTCCTGTCCTGATTCTTGACGAAGCGACTTCCGCACTCGATACTGAATCAGAAAAGATCGTTCAGGAAGCTCTGGACAGACTGACTTCATCAAGGACTACGATCGCTATCGCCCACCGTCTTTCAACCATAAAGAATGCAGACGAGATCTGCGTGATGCATGAAGGCAGAATCGTTGAAAGAGGCAGACACGAAGAACTCCTTGCAAAAGACGGTTATTACAAGAAACTTAACGACATGCAGGCATTGTAGGACTGATGCAGTTGAAAATGAGGCACATATCAGCATTGGCACTCTGCGTTTATATCGCAGCGGTAGCGGCTTTGTGCTTCATGAAACCGTCATCACTGCCTCAGGTTGAAATGGATTTCTTCGGAATCCCTATGGACAAGGTGGTCCATTTCCTTATGTTCGCTCCATTCCCTATACTGGCATACATGACATTCTGGCCGGCTGATGCAGGTAAGATAAGAAGACTCGCAGTGCTTTTGGTTATAATCGCATTCGGTGCAGGAATGGCGGTTGCTACAGAAAGGATACAGGCCATGACAGGATACCGGAGTTGTGAGATCAAGGACTTTGCTGCGGATATGGTCGGGATATTGTCCGGGGCAGCAGTGACAGCATTATACATTCTACTGAAAACAGAGAGAAAGGACTGATGAAAAGATTATTCATAATAACAGCAATACTTACTTCATTCTGCATAAATACCTGGGCACAGGGCGCTATAGGAAAAGATTTCAAGCCGGTATGCGATTCGTTGGATGTCCTCATCAAGGAGAGACATTCCATCAATCACGGACAGCTGAAGATCAAGAGCATAATGAAGCGTGGGAATGTGCTTGACTTCTACTTTACCGAATCGCTCGGAGACTATCCCTGGCGAAAAGGAGAGCCTGCATGGTTCAGATCGACCCTCAGGAAAATGTTTCCTGAAAAATATACCGGCTATCAGATCGGCAACATATACAGCAGAAATGTCATACTGGAAGATCTTGTAACTCCGGAACTTGGCTTCAATGGCAAGCCATCAGCTACCGTACATACAAGGATAGCGGAAAAATCGATTCCCCTAGTCAAGGAAATAGGCTCGATGTCATTCAGCAAAGGGCTGAGTGACAGAAACATAGCAGTCTGGCAAAGCCACGGAAGATATTTCGACAACGGTGCTGAGCAATGGAAATGGCAAAGGCCTTGTCTGTTCCAGACAGTAGAGGACATGTTCACACAGAGCTTCGTGCTCCCCTACCTTGTTCCGATGCTTGAAAACGCCGGAGCTTACGTACTTCTCCCTCGTGAAAGAGATACACAGATTAATGAAATCATAGCTGATTTTGATGTGATACACGAGGCATACGGTACTGCCTACTATAAGGAAAAAGGTCAATGGAAAGATGCAGGCAGCGGATTCGCAGCATTGAAAGCCGTATATACAGGTATTGAGAATCCGTTCCAGACCGGTTCTGCCAGAAAAGCAGAATGCGTAGCATATGCAGGCAAAGGCATGTCCACTGCTGAATGGAGGCCTGAAATTCCGGAAAGAGGCGAATATGCGGTATATGTTTCATACAAGTCTTTACCGGAAAGCACGACACACGCACATTATACCGTACACCATCTGGGAGGCAGAAGCGAATTTGCCGTAAACCAGAAGATCGGTGGAGGAACATGGATATACCTCGGCACATTCGAATTTGAGAAAGGCAGCGAGGGATACGTGACACTTTCCAACGTTGCTCCGGACGGATATGGACATGTTAGAGGAAGCATAGTGACAGCAGATGCTGTAAGATTCGGAGGAGGAATGGGAAACATCGCCCGTAAAGGCAGCAGAAGTGATGAAGAGGCTGTCGTATCCGGACTTCCACGTTCAGCGGAGGGAGCTAGATACTGGCTGCAATGGGCAGGTGTATCGCCTGAAATCTTCAGTCAGAACGATGCTGACAATGATTACAGAGACGATTTCATGTCCAGAGGTGACTGGGTGGAATGGCTTAGCCGCGGATCAGCCATGAACCCTGATGAGAAGGACGGCAAGGGTATTCCGATCGATCTGTCATTAGGTTTTCATTCTGACGCCGGCATCACACCGAACGACTCCATAGTAGGCACCTTGGCCATATATACCCTGAAATCCGATGGCAAGACCACACTGCCGGACGGAGAAAGCCGAATGACAAGCAGAGAATACGCTGACATGGTCCAGAGCCAGATAGTGCATGACCTCAGAATGGAATATGATGAGGATTGGAGCAGAAGATGCATCTGGGACAGGTCATACAGGGAATCCAGGACCCCGTCAGCACCGGCGATGCTCCTTGAGCTTCTTTCCCATCAGAATTTCGCAGACATGAAGTACGGTCTGGATCCTACTTTCCGTTTTACAGTAGGCAGAGCAGTTTACAAAGGTATGCTGAAGTATCTGAGCAACAGATACAGGGTCCCATATGTCGTACAGCCCCTCCCTGTTGGAAGCATGGGAGTCCGTTTCACAGAAAACGGCAAGGCAAGAATCAGCTGGACCGCAACAGAAGATCATCTCGAACCGACAGCTGTGCCTGACGGATATATACTTCAGACCAGGATTGACAACGGAGGATTTGACTCCGGAAGAATAACAGAACATTCAAAGGATGCTGACGGTGTATTCAGCACAGAAGTAGAAATCAAGCCTGGACATATCTACAGCTTCAGGGTCACAGCATTTAACGAAGGGGGAAGAAGCTTCCCGTCCGAGACCATCAGCATAGGCATGCCGACCGGGAACATTTCAGAAAAGAAAGTCCTGATTGTCAACAACTTCGACAGAATCAGCGGTCCTGCTTTCATTGACACTCCTGTCTATGCCGGATTCGACAACAGTCTCGACAGTGGAGTTCCGTTCATCAAGGACATAGCATATATCGGAGAGATGTACCAGTTCCGCAGATCTTCTGAATTCATTACGAACGACAACCCGGGATTCGGAGCATCTGACTCTGATTATGCCGGAAAGACAGTAGCCGGAAACACATTCGATTACCCATATGTACATGGAAAGGCAATTCTCAAGGCCGGTTATCCTTTCTACTCATGCAGCAACGAAGCCTTCTGCAGCGACACGACATTCCGCAGCGGTGCATGGAGCGTTGACATCATATGCGGAAAACAGGTCACTACAGCTGTAGGAAGCAATCCGGAGCCTAAATATCAGATATTCCCTACAGAACTCCAGAGCGCATTGAAGGCATATACTTCGGCCGGCGGAAATGTCCTTGTCAGCGGTTCCCATATCGCCACTGATGTATGGGATCAGATATATCCGGTCCAGCTTGACAGTGCATATAGAGCTGAGACCAGGGAATTCGTCAGAGATGTACTCGGTTACAAATGGGTGACGAACTATGCCGGCAGAAAGGGCAATGTTGCATTGGTTAAAAGTACCAGAATAGGAGTGGAGCCTTCCGGGAAGTGGGATTTCCATAATAAGATAAACTCTGAATGCTACTGTGTAGAGACACCTGACGGCATATCTCCGGTATCTCCCAAGACAGGCAGCACGTTCATGAGGTATCCGGACACAGGCCTTTCTGCAGGAATCTGCCATGAAGGAAAGGGATACAGGACCGTATGTCTGGGATTCCCTATCGAGACATTGAAAGAAGAAAAAGACATAGACCAGATAATCAAGATAACCTTACAATTTTTCAGCAAATGACCGCACGTGAAGCCGAGATCATCGAACTGATCAGAAAAGAAGTCAAGCCAGCTCTAGGCTGTACCGAGCCTATTGCTGTCGCCCTCGCTGTTGCCAAGGCAATGGAGATCATTGAAGAAAAGTCCGGAACGGAAAGCCCGGAATGGCGTACAGACGGAGCCTGCTCTCTCAAGATCGAAGTCAGCGGAAACATACTTAAAAACGGAATGGGAGTAGGAATTCCCGGCACAGGCATGGTAGGTCTTCATATAGCCGCAGCCTTAGGAGCCGTATGCGGTAAATCATGTTATGGCCTTGAAGTGCTCAACGACCTTGACGATGCATCAATAGCGAAAGCGAAGGAAATGGTAGAGGCTAAGGCTGTAAATGTAGGACTGGCAGTGACAGACCATAAGCTCTATGTCAAGGCCACTGTTACTGGCTGCGGATCTCACAACGCATGCGCTGTCATAGAAGATGACCATGATAACATTGTAGAGACCTGGTTTGACGGGACACAGCTTACCTCTGCACACAAGTCGGAAGGAGCAGAAGCGTCATCACAGAAGTCAACCCTCGATTATAGACTGACAGTCAAGGAAATAGTTGACTTTGCTTCAACCGTAGCTTATGAGGACATAAGTTTCATACTTGAATCACGTACCCTTAATCTTGCTCTTGCTGAAGAAGGTCTCAAGGGTTCATATGGTCTTAAAGTAGGATATGCTATCAGTCTGGGTGCGAACAAAGAGGTTTTCGGAGAGGATTTCCTGAGCTACGCCATGTCTCTGACTGCTGCAGCTTCAGACGCAAGAATGGCAGGATGTACTCTTGCAGCAATGAGCAATTCAGGCAGCGGCAATCAGGGCATCACTGTAACAATGCCGGTAATCGCATATTCGCTGAAATATGGCACAGACGACGAAAAACTGGCCAGAGCATTGGTTTTAAGCCATCTGGTCGCTATCCATATAAAAGGATATCTCGGCAAGCTTTCTGCCCTCTGCGGCTGCGTAATAGCCTCCACCGGATCATCATGCGGCCTGGTATATCTTCGTGGCGGAGACTATGAGCAGATATGTGCAGCGATCAAGAACATGATCGGAAACATCACCGGAATGGTATGCGACGGAGCCAAGGTCGGCTGTGCAATGAAAGTGGCTTCAGGAGTGTCCAGTGCCCTACAGTCAGCCGTACTTGCCCGCGAAGGAATATGTATTTCCGAGCATGACGGCATTATCGAGAAAGATATAGAGAAGACCATACAGAATCTCGGACGTATCGGATCGGTAGGAATGCAGAATACAGATAACATGATCCTGGACATCATGGTCTGCAAATAGACTTAAAGAATAAAGGAAAGGATATCCTGCCATACGCGTTCTTTACCGATTTCATTAAGAATCTCATGACGCATGGCAGGATATGTCATTATTCCTACATTCCTGTAGCCGGCTTCCTTCAATGCGCAGACAGCCTTATCCAGTCCTGCAGGACCTCCCATGCAGGAATCATCTTCTCCTGAAAGGAACATGACCGGAAGATCCGGCTTCGACACATTCCACCCGTCATGGCTATAAGCCTCCAGCATCAGTTCTGTCAGACAATGGGCACCATTGACAGTAAATCTGAAATTCGTTTTCGGATCAGACGCAAATTCCTGTCTTACAGCAGGATCAGAGCATATCCATGCCTGTCTGCCTTCTGAATGGAAATCATGATTGAAACCTGCAGACATCAGTTTCTGTATGAGTTCAGGACGTTTATGCCCCAGACCTATCTTCTCCAGAAATCCAGTCAATCCTTTTCCCGTAAACGCAAAAGGATTGTAGGCAGGACTACCGCAAATCAGCAATCCTGACAAACAATCATCATACTTTTTCAGATACGCTCTTGCAGCAAGAGATCCCATGCTATGACCAAGAAGAAATATTGGGATTCCCGGGTATTTCTCCTCTGCTATCCATGTAACTTCCCTCATATCCTCTACCAATGCCTGAGCTCCACCTTCATACATATATCCAAGATCATCTTCTGAACGGACGCTGTCCCCATGGCCTCTATGGTCATTCGCGATGCATACAACACCATTCTCTGCCATATATTCCATAAAAGGCGTAAATCTTTCCTTGCAGCCGCACATTCCATGTGCAATCTGAAGAACCGCCTTTATCTCCCCTTCGGGGCAAATGTTCATCACACTTATATCAAGTCCGTCATAATGAGACGAAAATTTCAGAATATCCTTCATATCATGTCCGTTTGATGAATTATTTACCAAAAATCATGCAAGCGGCATGGTAAAATAACTCAAAAACAGAACGACATAAATATGAAAAGATACAAGCATTTCAGGTGAGCCTGTACCTTCAATATTCATCACATCTCATTGACGTTCAGGTACTTTGAAAGTTCATCCAGCATATATTCTCCTCGTATATCGCGACGGACGATTATGCCAGTCTCGCAGTCTATGAGGACATTGTCAGGAATTCCTACAAGACCATATAGGGTCCAAGGCTCTATCCTATGCCCTTTGCCTTCGCAGACATTCAGCCAGCTCAGATCTTTCTCATTGACGTAATCAAGACAATCATTGACATCATAATCGCATGATACACCCAGGATTTCCAGCCCCTTATCATGGAACATCTCATAGGCCTTGACAAGATTCGGGAGTTCTTCCCTGCATGGTCCGCACCAGGTAGCCCAGAAGTCCACCAATACATATCTGTTGGCAGGATTGTCAACTATAGATTTCAAAGATAAAGGTTTCCCTGCAAGGTCATTCTGAGTAAAATCAATATAGTATGGAACGATATCAGAGCCTTCTACCTGAGGCTCTGTCTTAGCCCTGTTTTCCAACTGATTCTTGAGTTCATCGGTTTTCTCGAGTGATTGGTATTCTTCCGACAGTTTTTCAATCTCGTCAAGGAGCAATGCAGATGGATATACCATCGTCTTATTCTGAATAAACGCAAGTCTGCATGCATCAGTCAGGTCCCCTTCAAAAATAGCCCGCATTAAAGAGTGAGACATTTCAGCAGCCTCCGGCCTTGGATAATTCTTGTATAACTCAGATGTCTTCTGTCTGTTATTACGTATGATATCATTCATAGGACTGCCTGTCACGCCGGACCACCTGTCAGACATAAGGTCTCCTTCTACTTGAATGTTACCGGGCTCCAATAGGAATCTTCTGAAATCCATTACTTCATCCGGATCCTCATCAGGCATATAATCCAAACACACAAATGTCTCAAAGTCCACATTGTCAATCTCAAATCCAAATCGTCCGTTTTCATACCTGACAGAGTCCAAGACTTTGAAATCGTCCCAGACATCCTTAAGCAATATCCAGCCTTCGCCTTCCAGTCCGGATACATTTCCAGTGATTGTACATCTGTCGTTCGTACATGCGCACAGACATGCTATGCCAATGAATGATATAAATCTGTTTAATGCTTTCATATTCAGTGATTATTGCTGTTCCATGAATTTCTCCTGCTTCACATATTCTATGCTTTCCTCGACGAACATGTATCCGGCGCTGCCCGGTTTGCCAAGCTTGATATACCGCTCATAATACTCCAGGGCTTTCGTATAATTCTTGAGCCTCTCATAGCAGTAACCTATTGATGATAATGCAGATATGTTTTTAGGATTGTACTTATAGCTGAGTTCGTAGTATTTGATTGCATCTTCATAATCCTCTATCTTATGGCGTGCCATAGCCATGCTTCCATATATGTTATGCATCATTGCCGGAGAGGGCTGAAGCATCTCCAAGGCTTTAGAGAACAACCTTTCAGAGTCAGGATTCAAACCTCTGGAGTCCATGCCTGTCATAATCTGAATATGACTTTTTGCATGAGCCAGCTGATATACCAGGGTCACATCGGACGAGTCTATCTGATATGCCATTTCGAGTTCTTTTACCGCTCGCGGCCAGTTATTCATCATATAATGATTCAGTCCGATATAATAGTGAACTGCATATGAATCGTCGCCTAATTCCCGCTGATGTTCGAACTGCTCGATTGAAAGAGGATAGCTGCCCTGGAGATGGAGGGCCAGACCATATATCGGAAGCATTGTCATATTGTCTGGATCATTCTTTAAATATTCCCGGCTCATCTCGATGACAGGAATATATTGTCTGGCAGCCAGCAATATGTCAGCCTTCTTATTCATTGTCGGCACATGACAAGGCCGTAAGCGTAGCACGTGTTCATAATAAACCAGAGCAGAATCTGCATTCCCAAGATTCTTATATGAGTCAGCAATCATGGACAAGATCTCCGGAATACTGTCCCGGGCTGTAACTTCCTTGCATAAGGATATGCTTTCCCCGTACTGTTTCTCTCTGTACAATATACGGGCTTTGCATATCTTGAAATATGGATTGTCCGGCTGCATCTGCGAAAGAATTCCGTAAAGATTGAAGGCATCCATAGTATTTCCCGCCTGCAGATGTGATTCAGCCAGATCAGCCATCAGTTCTATATTGAACTGATCCAGATACAGCACGTCAGTCAAAACCTCAACAGATTCGTGCATACGATATAATTTGCGCAGACATCTTGCCTTATGAAGTGCAAGATCGATCACTGTCTCGCGATTTTCAGCAATGGCTGTACTGTCCGTTCCGATCTCAGCAATAAGACTGTCAATCAGGCTGACTGCTGTCTTGTAATCATATCTGTCCAGCAGTTCCTGAAGTCTATCCTGCCCATTACATATGATAAAGGGAAGAGAACAGAGGATAATGCATATCAAACGTTTCATATTAAATGGGGATTATGGTTATCTAAGCATGAAAATTATCGGGAAAGTAAATGTCACAGGTGCTGTTGTGCCCTCCTCTGTCTGTCCCGGTGTCCAAAGTGGAGATTCATTGACGATACGCATCGCTTCTTCATCCAATTCCTTACACACTCCCTTCAACACTTTTACATCGCATACTTTACCTGCCTCATTTACAGTAAATTGCAAAGTCACCCTTCCTTGAATCCTTTCTTCTATACATCTGGCAGGATAGTCAAGATGATTATTGACCCATCTTGAAAACTTGGTGACATCTCCGCCATCGAACGAAGGCTCCTGATAAATCTCACTGGAAGGGAACAAAGTCCGATCACGAGACAGGTCCCGCGACGGATGCTGAGTACAACAGCACATAGCCCCAATGAGTATAGGTATGCAAAGGATATATGCACAGCGCATCCATTTGTTTGTCCTGGCCTGATGCATCATATCTATTCGATTTTTCAGTTTAGAATGATTGAAACCATTTGCCAGTCGGAAACGCTTTTCACCTACAGACTTTTTTATCAGTAACAATTGATACTGATAAGGATCAACACCTGCATCGATCGTAAGATCATCTACTTCATACTCATGGAGCATCTTAAGTTCTTTACGGGCAATCCAGACTAATGGATTGAACCAATGCATTATCATTACAACTGCGAAAATCATCAAATCAAAAGAATGCAGACTTCTGACATGCATTATCTCATGAGTAAGGATAGCCGGATTCTCATCAAAGTCTTTCCGACTGATCATAATGACATTACCCCAGCTGAATGAAGGCATATCCGCATCTGACAATTTTATCTTTATGCCATCTATGATTTGTGTTGAAAATTCATCAATATGAATCCGCATACGTATGAACGAAAAAGCCAAACCGGCTATTACGAGCATCGCCCCTATAATATAGACCGTACTTAAGGACATCAGCAGGATGTTCCGCCCATTTTCTTTGTCCGAACCTCCGAAAGTTGCCTCAGATACTGTCAAGGCTGCCTCTATCGTCTCTATCGGCGCTATGGACATTTGAGGCAGAGGAAGATGCAGCATAGGCAAAACGAGGCACAACGCAGTCGAAACAAAAAAGACGATACGATTGAATCGAAAGAAAGTGGTTTTCCTCATGACAAGCATATAGAAAACATAAAAGACAGACAAGTATATTGTGCTTTTGATTATGTATATAAGGTAGCCGATCATTTCTTTCTGCTTTCAATCTGCTCGATAAGAGCTTTCAGTTCGTCAAGATCCATTTTCTCCTCTTCG
>RHMF01001626.1_pt1 | contig 11110 bp, 6 predicted proteins | sample 5365151 | NCBI WGS metagenome assembly RHMF01 (sample SAMN10266501, study PRJNA497801) | feces metagenome | isolation source: feces | host: Bos taurus | place: China: Prairie of Fairy Mountain | collected 2017-08-14 | reverse complement strand
TATGTTACTCGTATTCTGTGACAATGGAGACATCATAAGCTTCAACGACCAGCACAGGAACACACCTATACACATACAGGTGCCTAAGGAGTATAAGGTGACCAGTTACTACTACCAGAGCAGAGAGCAACGGCACATTGCAGGCGTAGAGAACGGTGATATCTATATATATGACAACAACGGAAAATGTCTCACAACACTCATAGGACACTCCGGACGCATAACAAGCATTGATATGTTTGACACGTTCCTCGTAACATCATCCTATGACAAGAACGTAGGTATATGGAACACGAGCGACATCACCGCACTGATGACGCCGATAGAGATCTCCTTCAAACAGTGGCCGCTGAGCTTTGCACTCGACAAACCGGCACAGACACTGCAGGTGGGACTGGGTAACGGAGACATTGAGACCGTGCGCATCTCTATAGAAAAGAACGTGGAGAGCACACGACGCAATATAACAAGAGAGTTCACACCGCAGGAATGGGACTACTACATAGGCAAGAATGTACCATTCATTAACTTCAAACAACAATGAGACAGCATAGCCGATACATACTATTGTTACTCTGCTCCGTGCTCGTCTCACTCGGCACACAGGCGGAAAACAGAGGAATGCCCTACCTGCAGAACTACACTGCAGAGGACTATAACGCACACAACCGAAACTATGACGTAGTGTGCGACAGTCACGGCACCGTCTATGTGGCAAACTTTGAAGGCCTGCTCTACTTTGACGGAGCCACATGGAGAAAGATACACACCACTGATATCAACCGTATCACAAAGGTAGCACGCGACAAGAAAGACCGCATCTGGATAGGAGGATACAACGTCTTTGGATACCTGGAGGCAGGAAAGAATGGCCAGCTGGCTATCAAGTATATCGATTCCAACGGAGGCAAGAATAACTTTGGAGAGATTAACGACATCGTGTTCAGTGATGAAGACGTCTTCTTCTATAACACTGAGAACGTAAGGTATGCCCTGAACGGCACACACATACAGCAGTCGGCAGTGCAGGACCGCAAAGGTATGCCCACCGATACCGTCAGCACACTTACCATTGGCAAGACAACACTGCAGGCAGCACTGCGCGGCGGTGTGACGGTGCGCGAGGGAAAGCTGGAACAACACATCACAGTGGACGACGGACTGTGCAGCAATAGCGTCACCAGCATCGCGTATGACGGCAAGCACACCGTATGGGGAACCACTGACAAGGGAATCTTTGCGCTGGAGATGCCTTCACCATACACACATCTGACAGAGGCACAGGGACTCAGAGGAGAGGTGTACAGCATAGCACAGTCGGAAGATGTGCTCTACATCGGAACCACACAGGGGCTCTACAGACTGGTGAACGGCAAGGTATCACTCGTTCCCGGCATTGACGTAGCATGCTGGCAACTGCTGGACATAGGCAACTCCACACTCCTGGCAGCCACGTCAGTGGGACTGTACAAGATACACGGACAAACGATACAGCGACTGCTGGACAGCAATTGCACCGCCGTGTGCCAAGATAAGGACAAGACAATATATCTCTGTGAGCTGGATTGCGTCAGCAAGATATCGCCAAACGGGCAATATAGCAAGATATCAGAGATAGAAAAAGGTGCCAAAGTACATATCCTTAACGGTGTCCTGCATGTAGAGACGCTCTTCGGTGAGTTGTGGAACATCTCCATCAACGGGCGTCACGTCTCCACACTGGTGCGCAAAACGGCTGATGTGAACGCTCCGATGCTGGACATTGTAGATAAGGCGGGACGGCACTGGCTGACTGATGCAGACGGAAAAGGACTGACACTGGACAACCAAAGCAAAGCAAAAAACAAGGCTCTGCAACAGTGGATCACCCCTCTGAGCAACACAATGATACGGGCAATGGCCTTGACCAATGACGAATCGCTGTGGGTGGGCGGTGAATATGGAGTGGTACAGTGTGCTATCAGCAAACTGCAGGACAGACACTACAACGCCAAGAAGGCTCTGCTATATATACGTGAGGTGACGATTATGAATGACTCCGTCATCTGGGGTGGTTACAAGCAGGGGTCGCTAAGCCCCATACAAAGGGTGAAAGACATCACGCTGGATCCGGAATACCACTCTATCACCATACATTTCTCAACGGCAGACAATTCTATCTTCTCACCGTCACTGTACAGATATCGCATCAATGGCGGCACTTGGAGCAACTGGACCACAGAGACCTACGCACGGTTTAACAATATGGCCTACGGAGATACCAACTTCGAGGTAGAGGCAATGGACCTCTTTGGCTATGTATCAGAGCGCGCTTCCGTAAACTGGACACGAGAATATCCTTTCTACATGCGCTGGTGGGCTATGCTGCTGTACCTTGTCATTGCGCTGTTCCTTATAAAAAGGTTTATGGCCTATCGCACCAAACAGTTGGAGAAGGCCAAGAAACAACTTGAGAGCGTGGTAGATGAACGCACTGCAGAACTGTCAACGGCTCTGGATAATCTGGAGGAGAAGAACCGCGTGCTGAAACAAACGCAGGACGAACTCATCCGAATGGAGCGCACCGCTACGGCCGGTAAGCTGACACAGGGACTCATAGACCGCATCCTGAACCCGATAAACTACATCAATAACTTCTCAAAACTCACCAACGGACTGGCTAACGACCTGGCCGATGACATAGAAGACGAGAAAGTAAACATGGCTGAAGACAACTATGATGACTGCATGGACATCATAGACATGATACAGCAGAACCTCAACAAGATAGAGGAACACGGCGTGAACACCACGCGAACACTGCGTGCCATGGAGGCAATGCTCAACAATACCGTCGGCACACCACGCGAGACAAATATCTCACAACTGTGCAAACAGGTCGTAGAGGTGACCAATGAGTATCACAAAGTGCAGCTGGAAGCGATGAAATTCAGCATCAAAGCCGTACTGCCGCACGAGGATATCACGATTATGACAGATCCGGAGTCTATCAATAAAGCCTTTATGGCACTGCTGAACAATGCCGTCTATGCCGTGACAAAGAAATTCCAGCGCGAGGCATACGATGCAGAAGTCACGCTGACACTGTCCAAACTGGATGACAGACACGTGGAAATAGTCATCCACGACAACGGCATAGGAATGGAAGAGGCTATCCAATCAAAGGTGTTCGACCCGTTCTTTACCACCAAACCGACTGGCGAGGCATCAGGCGTAGGACTCTATCTGGTAAGAGAGATCATACAATCACTCAACGGAGCCATCTCTTTGCAGTCACGCAAGGATGAGTTCTGCAACTTCCTCATAATGCTTTAAAACAATCATACCACCCGCCTTTAAACTCATCATACCACACCTTTAAGTTCATCCACCCTATCTTAGAACAAGTAAACCACCCACCAAATAACAACATATCATGACCGAAAGCGAGAAACAACAACAGAAACTGGCCTCTCTGGGAATGCTCAGCGCCGGCATAGCACACGAAATACAGAATCCGCTGAACTTCGTCATCAATTTCTCCAAGATGTCTGAGAAGCTCCTTAAGGACCTGAAAGAGATTCTTGAGGACGTCTATGATGATATTGACAAGGAGGATGCCGAGGACATGACCGATATCGTTGAAGACCTTTCCACCAACCTTCAGAAGATACAAGAGCATGGAGAGCGCGCCATCGACATCATTCAGGGCATCCTGCTCATCTCGCGCGGTAAGGAAGGCGAGCTCCTGCCCACCGACATTCCCAAGTTGGTGCACGAATACATCTGGCTCTCCTATCATGCTATGCGTGCCAAGGACAAGAGTTTCAACGTCTCAATCCATGAGGATTATCCCGCTGACATGCCACGACTGATGGTGGTACCGCAGGATCTTTCACGCGCCGTACTCAACGTAATGAACAATGCCTGCTATGCCCTGAAGTGCAGACAGACCGACGAGACCGGCAAGGGGAACAAGGCATTCACGCCCACAATAGATGTTACCGTGAGATGCAAGGAGAACAACAGCGACAGTAGCGAAGGCGGAAAGAAACCCTATCTGCTGTCCATATCAATAAAAGACAACGGATGCGGCATCCCTGACAACGTGAAGGAGAAGCTCTTTCATGAGAATATCACGACTAAACCGGTGGGCGAAGGTACGGGATTAGGCATGCAGATAACCCACGACATCATCGTTACGAACCATCATGGCGAGATACTCGTTGATACTGCCGTAGGCGAAGGGACCACCATAACATTCCTCATTCCTGCATCAAAGATATGAGACACCTTATTAATATATATATAGTAGCGCTGCTACTGCTATGCGCGGGCACCTACGACGCTTATGCCCAGGCCTCTCAAGCAGATGCGCAAGAGCTGTACAACCAGGCATTGCAGGTGTATAACGAAGGGCAGTTCAGCAAGTGCGAGCAACTGACACTGAGCATGCTACCCTCTGCTGACGGTATGCTCAAGACCAGCGGCTATCGTCTGCTAGCCCTCTGCAGCCTCGAACAAGGCAACACAGAGGCGGCAAAGCAGTATGTGGAGAAGATGCTGAAGAACGATCCTTACTTCACACCCTCCCTCGGTGACCCACGACGGTTCATGGATCTGGTCTCTGAGATAAAGTCTGCCGAGGCCGGCATCACCACCGCATCACGTCAGGCAGAGACGATAGAAGAGGCTCCAGTGCCCGTGACACTCATCACCGAGGACATGATACGCTATTCGGGAGCCACAACACTACAGGATCTGCTTGCCCTCTACGTGCCCGGCATCACCATTGCCGAGGGTATGGAGACTAACATTGCAATGCACGGCATCTACTCTCTTACCCAGGATAAAATACTCTTCATGCTTGACGGGCATCGCCTCAACTCTTCATCCACCAATGCCGAAGCACCGGACTTCCGTTCTTCCCTCGACAAAATCAAGCAGATAGAGGTGCTCCGAGGCCCTGCGTCATCACTCTATGGAAACGTAGCCCTTACCGCTGTGGTAAATATCATTACCCGTAAAGGTGCAGAGCTCAATGGCGGCCGCGTCTCTGCCACTGTCGGCACAGCCGATACCTACGGCGGCTCCTTCGTCGTAGGTGGTGGAAACAATGTCGTTGACATCATGGGATGGGGCTCATTGCAATACATGAAAGGCTTTCCACAAATTGTGGACAACAATATCGGGGGCACCACAACACTCTATTCACACGGCTTTCGTGGAAGGCCTGCCTATGATGTAGGCATCAAGGCACGCTGGCAAGACTTCACCCTGTCCCTGAACATACAGCGTTCCAAGCACACACCATACATAAACGTAATACAACTGCCCAGCAATCAGCTGCTTTTTGATAATTCACAGAAGCCGAACTTGGATGCTTTCCGCAACTTCTCTTACGACAAATATGCCGAGATTGGTGGCATCACACCCGGCGTGTCTCGCTCAAACAATCGCATCAACCTCGACTATTCCCACTCCTTCGAAGGCTTCGACATCCAAGCCTCAAGCTATATCTCACTTGAGAGCAGCTCACTCTATAATGCCCTTGGCGACTCTATCAACCAAAGTTTGGGAGCCGCCATGCTCCTCTTGCTCGCTCATGTGACGAGAGATGCCGGCGACATGGGCGATGAATTCATAAAAGCCCTCTCTGCAGTAGCAGAAAATCCATTCACACAAGGTGCTTACCAGAAGATGGATTGGGATGGTGTCACCTATGGGTTCCAGGCACAGGGACTTACCAACTACAAGGCACTCGGCGAGGGTTCGCTGGTTTTTGGCGCACAGTACGAACACTTCGTACTCGCCAATGGCAACCTTACCCTTGGCGGTAACTTCAATGCTGCAAGCGCTTTGTCCTCCAATGCTATCTTCAGAGACGGCAGCGAGACATCCATGTCCGGTTATGCCCAGGTGAAACATCTCTTCATGCCACGCACAAGGAATCTTATCTTCAACGCCGGCCTGCGCTATGATCACAAGCGACGTTTCAATAACCAGATTCTGACACGCTTATCGCCACGCTTCTCGCTCATCTATAAACTTTCAGACCACTTCTCGCTGCGCGGCAACTACAACTACAGTTTTGTGGATGCGGCATACATTTATCGTGCGAGCATTCTCACCATCTTCGGTGGAGGCAGCGAGATGAAACCTGAGACGATGCGCTCGCTCAACATCGGAGCATCGTACCACAATCCCCGAAAGCATCTCAATGCAGAAATATCTGCCTTCTACAACATACTGAAAGACCTGTCAGTGCTCAATGCGAGCATGAGAAACGACAAAGAACATGAGGACTATATGTTTATCAATGCAGGCAAGGTACGCCTCCTGGGCGTTGATGCCTCTGCACAATACAACCACAACAATCTGTTTGTGAACCTTAATGCTACGTGGCAGCGCATCTTAACGTCCGATAACTACATAGACTATGATTCCCAGACCTTCTCCACTCCTGAGTTCCATGCCAACATGACGGTCTCAGGATGCTTCTGGCATAATCCAAACCGCAATCATCAGTTGTGGGCACGTAGCACTGTACAGTTTAGTACCGCTACGTATTACCAGTCCTTAGACCTTATACGGACGTTCATCCATTCTAAATTCGTATCAGAAATGTATCGCGTCAAGCCACAATGCAACATCGGACTGGGCCTCAGCTATACGAGTAAAATCTTTGAGGTTGACCTATCACTTCGGAACCTGCTGAACAACAAATACAAGATTGGTTCGATGCTCATCGATGGTGTACCACATGCAGGTCGTCAGTTTATTGGCAAGGTAACGTTTAAGTTCTGAACAAGAAAAGTGAACATCCCCGTACGCGCATTGCATAATTCGTTAATTTGTTAATTCGTTAATTCGCTAATTTGAATTCCGTTTATACCACTGAAGCAGTAGAACTTCTGAAGCGCCTCATCGCCACCCCGCGTGTCAGTCGCGACGAGAAGGCCGCTGCCGACATACTTGAAGAGACCATCCGCGATTATGGCTACCAGCCCGAACGGCTTGGCAACAACATCTGGATAAAGTCCGCTGACTGGGACGATGCGCGCCCCACCATAATGCTCAACGCCCACATCGACACGGTGAAGCCCGTGGCCACATGGCAGCGTGACCCCTTCACACCCTCTATAGAAGATGTGGAGGTGACCGACAACGATGGTAACACCCGCACTGAGCAACGCCTCTACGGACTGGGCAGCAACGACTGTGGCGGCGGGCTGGTGAGTCTGCTTCAAGTGTTTCGCCAGTTATCTGCGCCCAAACAGACTCAGGATGATCGGCATAATCAGAGTGAACCGAAGAGCCTTCCCTTCAATCTCATTTACCTTGCCAGCTGCGAAGAGGAGGTTAGCGGCAAAGACGGCATCCGCGCCGTGCTGCCTATCCTGCCCCCCGTCAGCGTGGCTATCGTTGGAGAGCCCACAGGCATGCAGCCCGCCATTGCTGAGCGCGGCCTGATGGTAATCGACGGCATTGCTCACGGCAAGAGCGGACATGCAGCACGCGGCGAGGGTATCAATGCCATCAACGAAGCTCTGGACGACCTACTATTCCTACGCGACTACAGATTTGAGAAAGAGTCATCCCTGCTCGGACCTACCAAGATGCAATGCACCGTCATCAACAGCGGTACACAGCACAACGTGGTACCCGATGAGTGTCGCTTTATCATCGACGTGAGAACCAACGAATACTATACCAACGAGGAGGTATTTGACTTCCTTCAGAGCAGGATGAAGAGCGAACTGAAGGCCCGCTCCTTCCATCTGCACTCCTCATCCATCCCGCAGGAGCATCCGTTGGTGCGCAAATGCATTGAGATGGGCATGACGCCCTTCGGCTCCCCCACTCTCTCCGACCAGGCACTGATGCGGTTCCCGTCGCTGAAACTCGGCCCCGGACAGTCCGCACGTTCTCATTCAGCAGACGAATACATCTGCCTCCACGAGATAGACAACGCCATAGAGACCTATCTCACACTGCTTGAGAGCCACTGAACCCGCATTTTTTTATTTAATAATTCGTTCGCTTGACCTTTAAGGGAACGCTTTTTTCTAAAGATAAAAAGAAATCATTTTGGCTGAACTTAAGAAAAACTACTTCGCTACACAGATAGGTAGCATCCTTGCTACAGCCGGAAGTGCCGTCGGTCTCGGCAACATCTGGCGCTTTCCCACCGTGACAGGTCAGAACGGCGGGGCGGCATTCATCCTCATCTATCTGTTCTTCAATCTCTTTCTCGGTGTCAGCTGCATGCTGACAGAGTTCATCGTGGGCCGCAATGGCAAATCTAATCCCATGAGATCCTACATCAAAGCTGGCAATAGCAAACTGTGGGGTGTCATGGGATTAATTTCTTTCCTGTGCGGTTCACTCATCCTCAGCTTCTATAGTGTCGTGGCCGGATGGTGCGTCTATTACCTCTACCTCGCCATAACGGGCGGCGTACTCGGGTCCTTTGACCACATACAGTCCACCTTCTCCGCACTTGTCGGAGATAAAGACGTCTATATCTGCTGCGCCATCTCAGTGTTATTTATCGTTATCACCCATCTCATCGTTGTTCAGGGTGTACGGAAAGGCATAGAGAAAGCATCCACATACATGGTGCCGCTTCTCTTTCTGCTGCTCATCGCGCTGGGCGTTGCATCGTGCTCACTGCCCGGAGCGTGGAAGGGATTGGATTTCCTGTTCAAGCCCGATTTCTCCAAAGTCACCATACACACCTTCTATGAGGCAATGTCAATGGCCTTCTTCTCGCTGTCGTTAGGCACAGCATGCCTTGTCACCTACGCCTCATACTTCAGGAAAAAGGCAAACATCGGCAAGTATGCCCTGCAGATATCCATCATAGACATCTCTGTCGCCATCCTTGCAGGCCTCACCATCTTCCCCGCAGCCTTCTCTGTGGGAGTGCAACCCGATGCAGGTCCCAGCCTTATCTTCCTCACCATCCCCAATGTTTTCACCAACGCCTTTTCGCCGACAGCAGGCTATTACCTGTCTATCGTATTCTATTTCCTCCTCGTCTTGGCTGCACTGACGTCCACCATCTCCATGCACGAGATAGGAACATCGCTCATCAGCCAGGAGCTGAAGACCTCGCGCGCCGTTGCCGGCACCCTGGTCACCATCTTCTGCTGCATCATGGGCACCCTCTGCGCATTGTCATTCAGCCGTCCTGAGATAGGAGTGATGGGTAGCACGCTGTTCGATAACCTCGACAGCGTGACGAGTAAGGTATTCATGCCCATCGGAGCCTTTGCCACCTGCATGCTCGTAGGATGGGTCATGTCAAGGAGAACAGTCCTGAAACAGCTTACCTCCAACGCCATATACCCGCTGCCCCACTCCCTGATACACCTCTTCTTCATCCTCGTCAGGTTCGTCTGCCCCATCCTCATCGGCATCATTTTCGTTGTTAACATATTCTTCACGAATTAACGAGTTAACGAGTTAACAAATCAACGAATTATGATTACCAACATAGTATCCCGCATATCAGAACTCTCCCCCCTTGAGGGGAGCCGGAGGGGGGCTGAGAGTTGGAGATGGGCTATCCTTGATGACATAAACCTCTCCGCCGAAGAACTGGAACCTCGCCTGTTGTCATTGCCCCACTGGCGTGAGCTGCAGGCGCGCGCCTTCAAGCAGCTGCAGGGCAAGAAGGAGTGTACCATCGCATACGAGCTGCTGTACCAGATGCTGCGCGAGGAGTACGGCATTCAGCAACCGCCCGCCTTCGCGTATGGCAAGCACGGCAAGCCGTTCCTACAGGACTACCCCGACATACATTTCAACCTCAGCCACACACGCCGCGCCATAGCCTGTATCGTTGACAGCAAGCCGTGCGGCATTGATGTGGAGAGCCTCGGACGCTACAAAGAGGCAGTGGCGCGCTACAGCATGTGCGACGAAGAGATGGAGCAAATCCTCAGTGCCGAAGACCGCGATGTCGTCTTCACCTCGCTTTGGACCCAGAAGGAAGCCCTCCTGAAGCTCACCGGCGAGGGCATCACCGACGACCTCAAGACCGTCCTCCGCTCATCGAGAATGGATGGTGTGAACATGCAAACCTTTGTAAACTCTGACAAGGGTTACTGTGTAAGCATTGCCACCACAGTTACAGCAAATTGAGACTTTTCACTTCACTATTTGTTAAAAAGTGCTCAAAAACTTGTGTAATACATTTATTATCACTACCTTTGTGCGCTTTTATGTGGCAAAGTGCCACATTTTGATGTAATTAGGTAATTAGTTAAAACAATAAAGATCTTAAATGAACGTAATCACAAAGACCGTCTCACTTCCTGATGGACGTACCATCACCATAGAGACCGGAAAGTTAGCCAAGCAGGCTGACGGTTCTTGTACCCTGAAGATGGGCAACACCGTACTGCTGGCTACCGTTTGTGCCGCCAAAGACGCAGTGCCTGGCACAGACTTCATGCCACTGCAAGTAGAATATCGCGAGCAATATGCCGCAGCCGGACGTTTTCCCGGTGGCTTCACAAAGCGCGAAGGCAAGGCTAACGACGATGAAATCCTTACATGCCGTCTTGTTGACCGTGCCCTGCGTCCGCTCTTCCCAAGCGACTACCATGCAGAGGTGTATGTAAACGTAATCCTCTTCAGTGCCGATGGTGTCGATCAGCCCGACGCACTGGCTGGCTTCGCCGCTTCTTGCGCTCTCGCATGCTCTGACATTCCTTTCGAGTGTCCTATTTCTGAGGTGCGCGTAGCTCGTATCAACGGCGAATATGTCATTAACCCCACCAAGGCACAGATGGCCGATGCTGACATGGACCTCATGGTAGGTGCCACAGCAGAGAACATCATGATGGTGGAAGGCGAGATGAAAGAGGTGCAGGAGATAGACCTGCTCAACGCCCTGAAAGCAGCCCACGAGGCCATCAAGCCTATGTGTGCCCTGCAGGAAGAGCTGATGAAGGAACTGGGTACCGACACCAAGAGAGAGTACTGCCACGAGGTAAACGATGACGACCTGAAGGAACAGGTGCGCACCGAGTGCTATCAGAAGGCCTACGACGTAGTGAAGCAGGCTCTGGAGAAGCAGGCTCGCGCAGAGGCTTTCGAGGCTATCATCACCGAGTTC
>RHMF01001368.1_pt1 | contig 11110 bp, 11 predicted proteins | sample 5365151 | NCBI WGS metagenome assembly RHMF01 (sample SAMN10266501, study PRJNA497801) | feces metagenome | isolation source: feces | host: Bos taurus | place: China: Prairie of Fairy Mountain | collected 2017-08-14 | reverse complement strand
CTTTTTATCATCAATCCTGCGGCGGGCAGCCGCAACCGCACCGACGATTACAGCACCGAGATCCATCGCCTGTGCCGGGAGCGGGGGCTGCAATATGACATCCGCGTATCCACCGCCCCCGGCGAATGCACCCGTTTTGCCCGGGAAGCTGCCGAGACCGGCGGGGAATACCGCATCTATGCCTGCGGTGGCGACGGTACTCTGAATGAAGTGGTGCAGGGCGCGGCGGGTCACAGCAACGTGGCGGTGACGGTGTTTTCCGGTGGCAGCGGCAATGATTTTGTGAAGATCTTTGATGATCCCCAGGCCTTTTTCTCTCTGGAACGGCTGCTGGATGCCGAGGAGGCCACCTTCGATCTGATCCGCTGCAATGAGGACATCTCCCTGAACATCTGCTCCGTGGGCCTGGATGCCCGCATCGGCACCGATGTGAGCCGCTATAAGCGCCTGCCGCTGCTGCATGGCTTTCGGGCCTATGCGGCAAGCACCGTGGTCAATGTGATCAAGGGCGTGGCAGAGCACTATGTGGTGGAGATCGACGGTGAGCGCATCGACGGCAAGCAGACCATGATCTGCGTCTGCAACGGCCGGTTTTATGGCGGCGGCTTCAACCCGGTGCCGGAGGCGGACCCTGCCGATGAGCTGCTGGATGTGCTGGTGGTGAAGAAGGTGTCCCGTCTGCGGGTGCCAGGCGTGGTGGGCAAATATAAGGCCGGCCGTTACAGCCAGCTTCCCAAGCTGGTGCGCCATTTCCGCACAAAGCAGGTGAAGATCCTTTGCGATAAACCGACGCCGGTGAATCTGGACGGCGAGCTGCGGATGGCGCAGGAGGTGTGCATGTCTGTGGCGGAGGAGAAGCTGCGCTTCTTCTATCCCAAGGGTCTGGTGTGGAGACAGCAGAAAGATACATAAAGAAAAAATGCCAGCGGGTTTTCCGCTGGCATTTTGCATTCATTCATTGAAAGTCAAATTTGTGTTAGTCGATGCGGTAAAGGCGCTTGCCGTTTTCAGTGGTGATGCGCTGGATCTCCTCTACGGAAAGACCACGGAGCTCAGCCAAACGCTCCGCCATACGGTAAAGCTTGCCCGGGTCATTGCGCTTGCCCCGGAAAGGCTCAGGCGCCATATAGGGACAATCGGTCTCCAGCACCAGCCGTTCCAGGGGGATGGAGGAGGCTACCTCGACGGCCTTGCGGGCATTTTTGAAGGTCAGAACGCCGGTAAAACCGATGTACCAACCCCGGTCGATGAGCCAGTTGGCCATTTCCAGGGAGCCGGAATAGCAGTGGAACACACCGGTGACGGTGGGAAATTCCGAAACGATCTGCATACCGTCTGCGTGGGCATCCCGCTCGTGGACAATGGCGGGCAGATCCAGCTCCGCCGCCAGGGCCATCTGCCGGCGGAAGGCATACTGCTGGATGTCCCTGGGAATGTCCTCATAGTGATAGTCCAGGCCAATTTCGCCAATGGCTTTGACCTTGGGATTGTCCTTTGCCATGCGGCGGTATTCGTCGATGACAGCATCGTTTACCTCGTCGCAGGCATCGGGGTGGGAGCCAACGGCGGCATACAGATAGTCGTACTCCCCGGCCAGGGCCACCGCATTGCGGGAAGAGGCAAGGCTGCAGCCGGGATTCATCACCAGGGAAAGGCCCTGGTTGGGCAGGTCGGCAAGCAGTTGCCGGCGGTCGACATCAAAGGCCCGGTCGTCCATATGGGCATGGGTATCAAATAACATAAAGCGCCTCCTTGGTGCAGCAGCAGCATTTTGTTTAGTATAGCTTCAAAATACGGCGGTGTCAACGGCACATATTTTTCCTGTCCGGCACATAGATTACTGCAGCAAGGAGGGAAGGCTATGGAGCAAGAAGGACTGCTGCCCCACAAACTGACGCTGTCAGACCGCAAGGGCCTGACCCTGACCGGTGTCACCGAGGTGATCCGCTTTGATGACACGGCAGTGATCCTGAAGACCGGAATGGGCATTCTGAACATCCACGGCCAGCAGCTACAGCTGAAAAGCGTGTCGCTGGAAGGGGGACAGGCAGCGGTGGAGGGTCATGTCTGCGCCTTGATCTACGAAGAACCCAGAAAAAGCGGCGGCATGCGCCGGCTGTTTGGATGATGCCCCCGGCATTGGCGGCCCGGCGGTTTCTGATGGCGCTGTGGGTGGGGGCAAAGCTGGGAATTTTCTATGGATTCCTGCGCCCCATGGGGCTTCGCCACCGGCACTTGGCGGATGTGATCTTTGTGCCGGTGGCCCTATGGGCCTGGATCGTTCTGACCTTTGGCATCTGCCAGGCGGATCCACGGCTGAGCTACACCGTCGGCATGATGCTGGGCACCCTTGCGTGGGAACTGACCCTGGGCAGGCTTTTGCGGCCGGTGTGGCTGGCGGTTTGGCGGTGGATGGGCCGGTTTTTTGCCATTTTATTCCTGCCAGTGAAATTTTTGTGGAAAAATTCCACAAAAATTTGCAAAAAAGTATTGGCAAGCGGGAAAAAATGGTTTACAATGGTATGGATTAGTTGCCGCGATAAGCGGTGCAGATCCGGAGGTACAGCCGATGGCAAGAAAAGAAAAAACCACCGTGCGGATCCGCTTCAAAAAGGGAAGTCCGCTGGTGAAGGCTGTGATACTGATCGCGGTGGTGCTGTGCACCGTCACGCTGGTGACCCTGCACGCAAGCATCGAAAACGCCCGCAGTCAGTATGAGGCCATGCGCATCCAGGCCGCTGTGCTGGTGGAGAGCAACGCCATGCTCGACGATCGCATCAACGATCTGGGAAGTGTGGATTCTGTGATCCTGATCGCTATGGAGGAGTTGGGTCTGGTCCTGCCGGACACCACCATCTTTGACCAGGGAAACTAACCGCATCGATTGATTTTTGGAAGGAAGCATAACAAACTATGGAGTTAACCGTCGGCGCAATTTTAGAAGGAAAAGTCAAAACCATCACCAATTTCGGCGCATTCATCGCCCTGCCGGAGAACAAGACCGGCATGGTACATATCTCTGAGGTGGCCAATGCCTATGTCAGCGATATCCGCCAGCATCTGACCGAGGGTCAGGATGTGAAAGTTCAGGTCATCGGCCTGGAAAACGGCAAGGTAAACCTCAGCATCAAGCGGCTGCAGCCCAGACCCCAGCGGGAAGGCGCTCCCAAGCGGGAGTTCCGCGGCGCGCCCGGCGGAGAGGACCGTCCCCAGAGACCCCGTCCCGCCCAGAATCCTGCCCCTGCCACACCCCCTGCGCCCAAGACGGCAGATCAGCTGTTTGAGGAAAAGCTGAAGGCATTCATGCAGGAGTCTGATGCCAAAATCGCATCCAGCCGCCAGTATGCCGACCGCTCCAGAGGCCGCAGAAGAGGTTAAATAGAAGGGCTGCTGCGCGGCCCTTTTTCCACATATTTGATTCAGAAAGCGAAATTGTTGTTTATATGACTCGCGCTTACAGCGCCCATGGCTTCCCCCCGGGGAAGGTATGTGCCGCTTCGCGGTAGGACTGTCGAGGACGCCGGTCCCTACATAAATCCCAAATAACAATTTATCGTTCCAAGGAGGGAAAACCATGGCCAATGTAGTCATCACCGGCGGAAGCCGGGGCATTGGCGCGGCAGCGGTGGCTGCCTTTGCCGCCCGGGGTGACCGGGTCTGGTTTTTATATGAAAAAAATCACGGAGCCGCTGCCCGGGTGACCCAAACCACCGGCGCCACCGCCATCTGCTGCGATGTGGCCGATGGGGAGGCGGTGGGTCAAGCGTTTTGTCAGATCCCGGAGGTGGATGTGCTGGTCTGCAATGCCGGCATCATGCACTTTGGCACGCTGAATTCCATGACGGAGCAGCAGTGGGACCGGATCTTCCAGGTGAATGTCAAGGGCATTTACCACTGCGTCAATGCCGCTATGCCGGCGTTTTTGCGCAAGCAGGCCGGCAGCATCATCACCGTCTCCAGCATGTGGGGTCAGGTGGGCGCATCCTGCGAGGCAGCTTACTCTGCCACCAAGGGCGCCGTGATCGCCCTGACCAAGGCTCTTGCCAAGGAACTGGGCCCCAGCGGCATCCGGGTCAACTGCGTGGCGCCCGGCGTGATCCTGACAGATATGTGCGCCGGCCTGGAGCCGGAGATTTTGGAGGGCCTTGCCGAGGAAGCACCCGTCGGCCGCAACGGCACACCGGAGGATGTGGCAAACGCCATGGTCTATCTGGCGGAGGCATCCTTTGTCACCGGACAGGTTCTGCCTGTCAACGGCGGATTTATTATGTAATAATGTTATCTTCGGATAAACAATGTATTTAATAAAAGGAGATATAGTATCATGAGAATTTCCATTGGCTGTGACCACGGCGCTGTTGCGCTGAAGGACAAGGTGGTTCTGCATCTGCAGAGCCGTGGCTTTGAGGTGGCAGACTTCGGTACCTATACCAACGAGAGCTGCGACTACCCCGATTTTGCCGCTGCCGCTGCTATCGCTGTGGCCCGCGGTAACTGCGACAAGGGCATCGTGCTGTGCACCACCGGCATCGGCGTTTCCATCTGCGCCAATAAGGTCGACGGCATCCGCTGCGCGCTGCTGAGCGATGTGCACTCTGCCGAGATGACCCGCCTGCACAACGACACCAACATGATGGCACTGGGCGCCGGTGTGGTCAGCGAGGAGCTGGCTATGCAGATCGTGGACAAGTGGCTGGACACCCCCTTCTCCAACGAGCCCCGTCATCAGCGCCGCATCGACAAGATGATGCATCTGGAAAAGTAAAAAACAAAAACCAGAGCCGATTGGCTCTGGTTTTTTATTATACATTGCAGACGGTCTGCGTGCTGCGGCGGCAGAACAGCCGGCGGACAGCGATGGGGATCATCAGCATCATCCAGGCGGCAAAGGAGAAGACAATCAGATAGATCAGCAGACTCACGGGGTAGGGCAGGGCGGCCTGCACCAGGGAAAACACCGGCAGATGGCCTTCCAGATAAGGGCTGATATAGAACATATTGAAATTGTGGTTTTCCAGCAGGCCGGTGCGGTATGCCACTTCGTTGAGGATCATGGCGATGCCCACGGTGCAGGCAAACACGGGGATGGCCTTCAGAACGGTTTTGCCTGCCAGCTTCACATGGCCGCTGGCCAGAAGATAAGCGCCGATGACGATCATGGAGCCGTGGCAGATCACCGTCTGGATGTTGATGCCCAGGGTTTCCACGAACACATCGCCGGGATAGAGCATCACAGCCAGGCCGGCGAATACGGAAAAGGTGGAAAGGTAAGCGCACAGAGCGTCGTGGAGCTTACCGGGCCTGGTCAGGCCTGCCAGCAGACCCACATACATGGGCGTGGAGCAGAACTGCCAGGGGAAGGCGTACCAGCGGTAGTAGGCGGTGATGCCGTCTTCATAGGAAAAGGTATAGTTGATCTGCTTGTAAACTTCCAGCACGATGACCATGATGGCGGTCAGCAGCACCACCTTGCGCGCACGGTCGTCGCTGTGGTTGCGGCCATAGCGGCAGAGCAGCACCGTCACGGCCACGGTGAGGATCAGACAAACAATATGGTAAATGCCGAAAACAGCAGGCACGGCGGCCTGAAAATCCAAAAAACGCAAAACGGAAGACCAAAATTCCATGGCGCTCCCTCCTCTCAACCGGGATACTATAGCACACCGGTCTGCAATTATCATGAAGCAAATGTAAACAACTTTAACTTTTTGACACTTTTTGTTACAAGCTGAAGAAAAGCAGGGGGAAAATCCCGTTGACCTGGGGAGAAAGTTTTTATATAATAAAGAAAAAGTGTTACAGGAGGGCCCATATGAAACAACAGAATCCGTTTACAGCGGAGCAGCTGCACTACCTGAAGCTGCTGGCCAGACGATATCCCACCATCCGGGAAACGGCCACAGAGATCATTCGTCTGCGGGCGATCCTGGGCCTTCCCAAGGGAACCGAGCATTTTATGTCCGACATCCACGGCGAGCATGAGGCGTTCCTGCACATCCTCAATTCCTGCTCGGGCGAGGTGAAGGTGAAGCTGCGGGAGCTGTTTGGCGCGGTACTGCCCCGCAAGCAGCTGGAGGATCTGGCCACGCTGATCTACTATCCCCGGGCCAAGCTGGCCCAGCTGGCAGATGAAGAGCAGACCACCGATGCCTGGTACTATGATACGGTGCTGCAGCTGGTGCAGCTGTGCCACTATGTCAGCGATAAGTATACCCGCGCCAAGGTCCGTGGCGCCATCCCCGAGCGGTACAAGACCGTGATGGATGAGCTTTTGCACAGCCACACCGATGATGAGGTGCGCAGAGGCTATTTTGAGGAGCTGATCCACAGCGTGATCCTCACCGGTCAGGCACCGGTGCTGATTGAGGATCTGTGCAGCCTGATCAAGCATCTGGTGGTGGATCATCTGCATATCGTCGGCGATATTTTTGACCGCGGTCCCCGGGCGGACATCGTTATGGACTCCCTCATGGCCTGCCACAGTGTGGATGTCCAGTGGGGCAATCACGATGTGCTGTGGATGGGCGCCGCTTCCGGCTCCCGGACACTGGTGGCCACGGTGCTCAGCAACTCCATTCGCTACAACAATCTGGATGTGATCGAGACCGGCTATGGCATTTCCCTGCGCCCGCTGAGTATTTTTGCCAATGAGGTATACAAGGATTGCGATCTGGACTGCTTCCGGGTGAAGCTGACCGACAGCGATGACCACCGCTACACAGAGAAGGACAAGCTGCTGTCTGCCCGGATGAACAAGGCCATCACCGTGATCCTGTTTAAGCTGGAGGGGCAGAAGATCCTGCGCCATCCGGAGTACGGCATGGAAGACCGGCTGCTGCTGGACAAAATCGACTATGAAAACAAGACGGTTGCGATAGACGGCAAGATCTACCCCATGGAGGATTGTGACTTCCCCACGGTGGATCCGGCAGATCCCTATGCGCTGACGGCGGAGGAAAGCCACGTGATCGACCAGCTCACCGATGCCTTCCGCCATTCCGAGAAGCTGCAGCGCCATGTGCGGTTCCTGTATTCCAGAGGCGGTCTGTACAAGATCCATAACGGCAATCTGCTGTTCCATGGCTGCATTCCCATGACGGAAGACGGCCGGCTGATGGAATTTTCCCTGGGTGGCCAGATTCGCAAAGGCCGGCACTTCCTGGATTACGCGGAGCAGACCGCCAGAAAGGCCTACTATGACAAATGGGGCAGCTATGAGCGCAAGCTGGGCATGGACTTTTTGTGGTGGCTTTGGGCCGGCCGCAACAGTCCCATCTTCGGCCGCGACAGGATGACCACCTTTGAGCGCCGCTTTATTGTGGACGAGAACACCTGGGCCGAGCCGAAAAATCCCTACTATCGCCATTATCACGATGCCCGGGTCTGCGAGATGCTGCTGGGTGAATTCGGCCTGGAGGGACCCCACTGCCATATCATCAACGGCCATGTGCCGGTGAAGGTGAAAAAGGGTGAAAGTCCCATCAAGGGCGGTGGACGGCTGCTGGTGATCGATGGCGGCTTCAGCAAGGCCTATCAGCATACATCCGGCATTGCGGGCTATACCCTGATCTTCACGTCCCGGAATATGCGCATGGTGTCCCATCAGCCCTTTGCGGGCAAGCGGGCGGCCATTACAGAAAACCACGATATCGCCAATGAGAGCCGGGTATTTGAGGATATGGGCGGCCGGATCACCATTGCGCAGACCGACCAGGGCGTGGGTCTGCAGGAGCAGGTGGAGGATCTGCAGCGGCTGCTGGAGGCCTACCGCGCCGGTGCTTTGGCAGAAAATCATAAGGATTGATTGACTACAACCCCTTGTGTACGGACGGACGTCCGTACACAAGGGGTGTGCTTTTTTGATAGAAAAGACAGGGTTTGACCCTATTTTCAGAATAAATGTAAGGTAAAAAGTTCCAGAATTTACAAAAAATTCTTGATTATTGCATCAGGGTGTGCTATGATGTACGCGACTATGTGCCCACATGGTCTGCTTTCTATGCAAATTTTCCGTTTCGATGGTTTTTAACTAATTTACGAAAGGACAGTTCTTTCATGCACAAGAAGCTTCTGCGTCCGCTGGCCCTCCTGCTGGTCCTGCTGCTGACGCTGACCCTCCTGCCTGCTGCATCCCAAGCTGCTCAAAATGAGCATCAGCGGATCGAGCAGCTTGGTGCAAGTACATATAAGAAGGCACTTCGAAGAGCCGGAAGAAGCTCCTTCCACGGCTGGTGCGGCGCATCGGTGGACTACCAGCTCAGAGAGCTGGGCATCATCACCAAGATTATTGGCGCCAATGGCAACAATCAGTTTGATCTGTATAAGAACGAGGAATACACCTCCGGCGGCTACCGCGTCCGGGGCGTCTACTCCTCCAAGGTCTATACCCTGAAGCAGACCCTGGACACCCTGACCCAGAACGGCACCCGCAATGTTTACAATGTTCTGGTGGGCTTCCAGCGGACCAATACCTCCGCAGGCCGACTCTATGGCCACGCCTGCTTCATCTACGGCATCATCGATGGCCGTGTCTACTTCACCGAAAGCTTTGCCACCTCTTTTGCAGGCAAGTATTATGATGAGGGCGAAGTGATCAGCGGCACCATCGACCAGTTTGTCAACTACTACAGCAGATGGACCACCTTTGACGGTGTGATCCATTTCGGCCTGAAGTCCTACAGCGACGGCTGCGACTACTACTCTGCCTACCTGGACGCCACGGTGATCCGGGACACCCAGATGTATGCCCAGCCCTGCCTGCCGGAGATCGACAGCCAGTCCCAGCCCCAGCACGTGCTGCGCGCCGGTGAGCGGATCACCATCACCGCGCTGTTCTGCAACACCGAGGGTGAGTACTGGTACCAGGTGGAGGATTCCACCCTGGGCTATATCCGGGCAGAGGATGCCCAGATGGTGGCCATGCGCTATGATGACCTAACGGTGACCGGCATCAGCGCCCCCGCCCAGCTGCGCAAGGGTAACGTGTTTGCCATCCGCGGCCGGATCAATGCTACATACAACAACATCTGCTCTGTCCGTGCCCAGGTGTATGCCGTGGATGAAAACGGCATGGAGCACAAGATGACCACCTCCGCTGCCATTGACAGCAAGAGTTTCTCTCTGTACAACACCAGCGTGTGCAACCGGATGACCTTCCGCCTGCTGGAGCTGGGCAACTACCGCTATGAGCTGGCGGCAGTGGTGGGCAACCACTACTTTGCCGATGGCGCGCTGCAGGTGCAGTGGGAAACGGTGAAGCTGTGGGTCTCTGATTTCCAGGTGGTCAGCCAGAGCGGCAACACTGTCAGCGTCAAGTATGATGCCTGCGGCGGTACCACCAGCCTCAATGCTGCCCAGGTGCAGCAGGGACAGACCCTCAACAGTCTGCCCACCGCCAGCCGGGACGGCTATATGTTCGTCGGCTGGTACACCGATCCCGAAGCCGGCGAGAAGGTGGAGGCAGACACGGTGATCGAAGACGATATCACCCTCTACGCCCGCTGGATCGAGGCAAAGCACGTCAGCGGCTGGTTTGAAGAGGACGGCCGGATCTACTACATGGAAGACGGTGTGCGGGTACGCGGCTTCTTCCAGGTCCAGGACGTGACCTACTACCAGAGCGGCGATGGCTATCTGCACACCGGCTGGCTGAATCTGGGTGGCGTGCGGTATTACTTCAATGCCAACGGCGCCATGGCCATCGGCTGGCGCGACATCGACGGCGACCGCTACTACTTCGGTGTGGACGGCTCTCCCGTGGTGGGCTGGGCGGAGATCGACGGCCAGACCTACTATTTTGACAACGACGGTGTCATGCTCAGCGATACCCAGAACATCGAGGGTATGGACTACAATTTCACCAGCACCGGTGAATTGCTCCAGCGATAAATGCCATCATCCCCGCGGCGAAGGCCGCGGGGATCTGTTTGTTTTGTATGCTGTGGACATCTGTACGCCCGCTGTTCACAAAAATGTCGTTTTTTGTTTTCAATTCCGTTAAGCGCTGTTCAAAAAGCCGCAGTATGCTGTTGGTGTAAAGGATGTGTGGCAGCCGTGAGCCCGCAAACTTTTCCGCAAATGCAATTTTCATTGCAATCCTCTTTTCTACCTCTCTTCTTTCCAAACCCTTTCGCGAAGAACCCCGCTGCTTGGCTGCAGCGGGGTTTTTCCTGTTACAGGGTTTCGTCGGCAGCGGTGCCGGCCGCACGGCCGGTGGGGGTGGCGCCGAAATGGCGCAGGTAGGCCCGGGAGAAGGAGCTGTAGCTGCCGAAGCCTACATGGAAGCAGCTTTCCGTGGCGCTCATGCCCCGGCTGATCAGATCCCGGGCCAGGGTCAGCCGGCGGGTGGTGATGTAGCTGCCAATGCTTTGGCCGGTCTCGGAGCGGAACAGACGCATCATGTGGTACTTGCTCATGTAGCAGTGGTCTGCCAGGTGGTCGATGGAAAGGTCGTCACTGATATGGCTGTCTATGTATTCCAGCAGCTCCAGGATCCGGTTGTTGCTGGGACGGATGGGCGCAGGGCGCTGGGCATCCTGGCGATGCAGCTCCCGGCCGATCTCCACCAGCATTCGAAGCAAAATGCCGCCGGAGAGGATGACCCGGCCGTAGGCCTCGGTGGAAAGCTCCCGTTCCAATGCCAGGGCCAGGTTGCTCAGCCGCTGCCGCAGGGCGCTGCCCGGCCGCAGCACATGGCCCTGACTGCCGGAAAAGCATTCCAGCAGATCACAGTCCGGCGTGGAGCTGCGGCGGAGAAATTCCGGATCGATGTAGAGAATGATCCGCTCATAAGGCGCCTCGGGGTCAAATTCCGGGCGGTGGACGCAGCGGCTGCCCAACAGCACCACGTCGCCGCTTTGCAGAAGGTAGCGATGCCCGTCGGCGCTGTAGCCGCCGGTACCGGAAACCAACAGCAGCAATTTGCAGAATTCATGGTAGTGAAATTCTGCCTTTACACCCTGGGCACCCCACAGATGGAACAGTCGGAAATCTTCCAGCAGATAGCCTTTTTTTTCGTAGGATGTATCCTGCATGTTTATACCTCCTGACATCTGAACGATAATAGCACGATTTGCAATAAGTATAGCATAAATTGCGTTTACTTTGCAAG
>RHMF01005671.1_pt1 | contig 11118 bp, 8 predicted proteins | sample 5365151 | NCBI WGS metagenome assembly RHMF01 (sample SAMN10266501, study PRJNA497801) | feces metagenome | isolation source: feces | host: Bos taurus | place: China: Prairie of Fairy Mountain | collected 2017-08-14 | reverse complement strand
AACAAAGCTTTCAACATTGCTTCGTTTACTTTACGATAATCCTTTGTTAAGGACATATTTTTTTCTTCGTAAATGGTTTCTAATTCTGTATGAAACAATCTCAAAACTGGATTAGCAAAACGGTCTGCTTGAATCTTAGCCCAATTTTCTAATTGATTAGAAGGAATATCTTCTTGATAGAATGTGTAATCGTTGCTTGTTGCTGCGTTTGTTCCTTGCGAGCCTATGAAACTCATCATTTTGTCATACTCGTTTGCAATAGCAAATCCCGATGCGATATACGACAAAGAGTCTATTTCTGCATACAATCCTTTTCTTTTTGTAGGATCTTTCTCTTTGCGATACACCTCATACAAATCTTCTATCTTTTGAATGTATTCTTTTTCTTTTTTCCAATCGCTTGTACCAAACTTTTCACTTCCTTTAAACATCATGTGCTCAAAATAATGTGCCAATCCTGTTGTAGCACTTGGGTCATTCTTGCTTCCAACCCTTACAGCGATGTAGGTTTGTATTCTCGGCTCAGATTTATTCACCGACATATAAACTTTAAGTCCATTTCCCAAAGTGTAAATCCTTGCATTCAAAGCATCGCCCTTTACACTTTCATACTTAAATGTTTGAGCAGAAACGTTCAAAGAAAGAACTGCACAAGCCAAAAAAGTAATAAATAATTTGATTCTTTTCATTTTATAAATACGTATTAAGGTTTCTAAGGTGCAAAGTAAAGAAAAATATGCGAAACTACAAAAAAAGAAAAAGGTTCTCCTTGTTTGGAAAACCTTTCTTTTCAAACCCCTGGGTGCGAGATGGGATATGGGATTTGAACCCACGACCCTCAGGACCACAATCTGATATTCTAACCAACTGAACTACTCGCACCGTATTTGAGTTTGCAAAACTACACAAAAAATTTAATACCACCAAATTTTTATTCATTTTTTCTTATCTTTGCACTCAAATTCAAAGAATGATTAAAAACATACTACATACTATTTTCACAAAATTCTCATCGGCAGGACTTGGCTTTTTGATTATCATTTTAATCTCGCAAGTCCTTGGAGCCGAAGCGAAAGGAGAGCAAGCAATATTGGTATATAATATCAATCTTATGCTGATGTGCTTTACGCTTATAGGCAATTCTACCCTTATTTATTTAGTTCCAAGAAAAAACTTTAATTCTTTAATAATTCCCTCCTTGCTTTGGGTTGGAATATGTGCAATAGGAGCTGGAATTATCTTTATTTTCTTTATCAAAGCCGAAGTTTTCCTTTCCATAATCTGTGTATTGATAGCAATTCTCGCCTCAATAAGCGAAATAAATCAATTCATTCTTCTTGGAAAACAAAAAATATCACAAGCAAACACCTTAAAACTGCTCTATCCTCTTATTTGCTTTTCCTATATGTTAGTTTTGTGGTTTTTTGACCGCTTTACAAAGATTGAAGACTTTATAACAGCAATGTTTATTGCATACATTGTGTCTTTATTCTATGGAGTTTTTGTTCTAAAAGACGAATATAAAAACATAAAATTCCTATCGACAAAAGAGTTAAAGGCAGATTTTAAAAATCTTTTCAAACTTGGCTTCACAAAACAAATAGGCTACATTGCTCAAAGTATGAATTACAGGCTTTGTTTCTACATTTTAGGCTTTTATTGTGGAGAAAGACTTGTAGGGATTTACTCAAACGCAGTCAGCCTTAGCGAAGCTGTAATGCTTTTTGGCTCTTCGCTCGCCTTAGTGCAATATTGCTCACTCTCAAACAACAATAACGAAAAATCCTCCAAAGAGTTTTCTTGGAAAATGTGTAAAATAAATGGTGTATTCACTGCTTTGGCTCTATTGGTGTTGAGTTTGTTGCCAGCAGAGTTTTATTCTTTTGTTTTTGGTAAAGGATTTGAAAACATAGCTCAAGTAATAAGGCTTTTAAGCATAGGAATATTACCTCTAAGCATTGCAAGCAATTTCACACAGTACTTTTACGCAAAAGGAAACTTTAAAATCAGCACCTACGCCTCGCTAATAGGGTTGGTTGTTACTATAATATGTGGACTAATCCTTATTCCAAAATATGCAATCACAGGAGCAGCCCTCACAGCCTCGCTTTCCTATCTAACAACATTTGCAATCGAATTTTATTTTTTTGCTTTGAGAAAAAAAGTCTAAGGATTAAAAAAATATCTCTTAGCTTTAGAAAATTTTTTCTTAGCTTTAGAAAATTATTCCTTAGAGTTTTTAAAGTACTCCATAAGATACTCTGGGAGAGGCGTTAAGCTTTCTTCATAATCTTGAGCAAGGGAGTAGATATTTTGCAGTTGTGAAATGATATTTTGCATTTCTTGCAAATAATATTCTGGATTTTCTTTCATTCTATCGAATTGTCGTAGAGTGATTTGCAAGTATTGGTTTATCATTGTAAAATATTGGTCGGCAAGATGTATGCGTATATGCTCCAATCCCCAGTCTTGACTTTGCAAAAGCAAGCGATACCAATTGTTTTCTAATCTTTGTAGGCGTATTCTGTCTTGTGCTTGTTGCGAGGTGTTGAGTGTGAAGTATTGTCGCATAATTTGCGAGAATTGTTCTGTGGCTAAGTGTATGTATTCTTCGGATTTCTCCTCTTCTCCCAAAAGAGCGTAAATTATTGCTAAGTCTGCTGTTGCTTCGGGATAGTAATGAAGTGAGAAAGGTAGTTTTTCTGAGAGCGAATTGCAGACAATGAGTGCTTTGTCCGCTTTGTTAGTTTGCAAAAGCTTGTATGCCAAACAGATTGAATTGTCATAGTATTGTTTTACAAATTCTCGTTCTGTTTCGTTGTAGTAAAGATTTGGTTTATTGAAGTTTTGCCATTGGAATTTGAGAACAAAATTCTCATACATCTTTTCTTCGTTTATTCCGCCTGCTTTTAGGGCTATGATTTCTTGATTTGCAACAGGCTTCCCTTCAAGTTTGTAGGCAAAACCTTCTAATTGAAGATATTTTTCTAAGCCAAAGAAATCATCAATCGAGTATGCTGAAAAGTATATAGGACGTTTTTCTATGTTTGCGGCTATTATGTCTAAGGCTACAAAGGTTGCTTTGCCTATTTCTAAGGCGTTGTATTGCCAATGTAGAGAATCGTTGTCTTTTTTAAGGTAGTATTTATTGGTGTTAAGTATATGTATTTTTTGACCAAAGAGTGTGTCGGTGAAGGTGTAGGAATCTTTTATTGCCTTGGAGAGATTTTCTCTTTCAAAGCTTGGAAAAATTTGGTTGTATGTGTATTGGTTTTTATATTGCTTTGGTGTGAGGTTGGTTTCTATTGGAGAGGAGTCATATTGTTTTTGATAGAGTTGTTTTATGTTTGAGTCGTCATTTAGAAGTTGGAGATTGATTACTCTAACATCGGTGCGGATTCCTTCAACGTTTTGAACATACCACAAAGGGAAGGTGTCGTTGTCGCCATTGACAAAAAGGATTGCGTCTTTTTCGCAACTTTCAAGCATGGAAACGGCAAAATTTCTTGCGGTGTATTGACCTGCGTGATTGTGGTCGTCAAAGTTTTCTGCAAACATATAGATTGGTAATGCAGCGAAAAGAGGTGTTATAAAGATTGGGCGTCTTAGTCTTAGAATGTTGGCAATGGTTTGAGAAATTGAGAATATTCCTATGGTAAGCCAAAGGATTAGTGAGGCAAAGGAAAGTAAATAAACATAATCTCTTTCTCTTGGTTGATAGGCTGCTTGGTTTAGATAAAGCACAAGGGCAATGGAAGTAAAGAAAAAGAGAACTAAATTAACAAGAAAGTATTTTGAGTCTTTTTTTAGGTGAGAGAATAAACCTATTATTATTAATAAAAGTGGTATTGCATAGTAAATATTGTGTCCTTTTTTGGCTTGTGGGTTTAGGGTTTGGGAATTGATACTCATTTTGTCTTCTACGTATTTTATTCCCGTGGTCCATTGTGAGTTTTTATAGTCTCCATAGCCTTGTATGTCGTTTACTTTCCCCGAAAAGTTGTTTAACAAATAGCGGAAGTACATATAATTTAATTGATAGGAGAAAAAGAATTGTAGGTTTTGCTTAAAGGAAGGTTTTAGTCGCTGCTCGCCGTTTATTATTACGCTTTCCTCTGCTTGTCCTACCCATTCGATGTAACCATTTTCGTAAGATATGTTTTCATAGTTCCACATTCTTGGGAAAATTGTTTTTTGTTCTTTGGCGAATACGGGTTTTAGTTGTCCGTTTTCGGTGGTTTCAAATCTTTCTGGCGGAAGGGCTGTGTAATATTGCCCATAAAAAAGAGGGGCTTTCGTAAAGTTTTCTCTATTGTAATAATTTTTGAATTGTTTTGCGGTGCTTGGGTTGTATTGGTTTAGAGGCACAAGTGCATTTGCACGTATTGGAATAATGAGGTACGTGCTTAGTCCTATGAGGATAAAGATTAGTCCTAAGGTTATGTATAATAGAATTGGTTTTCTTTTTTTGTAGGCAAGAAATATTAGAAAGGCAAGTATAAGTAAAAAAATTATTGTTTTAAGTATTGCGTATTCTGATAATATCCATATTAAAAAGGTTGGTAATAGTAGTTGTATGAAAATAATTAGAAGAAAGGAGATTAGAAGGTAAAGTAATGCTCCTTTGAATGTGGTGTGGCGTTTGTCAAAATAAATGATTAAACACATTGCAGGTAGAGAAAGTAGTGTGAGTTGGTGAACGCAAAGGGAAAGTCCTAAGATTAGACAGAGTAATATGAGGTTGTTTACTTTGTGTGTTTGGGTCCATCTGATTGTTAGCCAAATTGAAAGTAGGCTAAGCAAGAGTGAAAGTGGGTAAACGTCTGTTTCGTTTGCGCAAAACCATTGTGAATCTAATATTGCAAAGGTTAATGCTCCTATTATGGAGCTGGCTATTATTCCCGGATACATTTGCGAAAAGCGAGATAAGAGATAAACGCAAATATGGTAAAGCATCATTACGCTTAATCCGCTAAATAATGGGGATAATACTTTGATTGGTAAAAGTGCTCCTAAGAGTTGAAAAAATGGTGCTCCTGGTGGGTGTGGAATTTGAAGAGTTGAGGCAACTGTTGCAAACTCTGCACTATCCCAAAATGATATTGTTGGGTATTGGGTAAAGAGATAAAGTAGTGTGGTGAGTGTTGCTATTATCCAACCGATAATATTGACAACTTTTTTGTTTTGCATTTTACCAGTTTACAAATGATTTATTGAATATGTCTTCTACTAATTCTTCGCTTATTTCGTTTATGAGGCTTTCTTCTACTTCTGAAAGAGAGAAGTTACTGTCATAATCACGAAAACGTGAGAATTGGGTTTGATAATTCTCTTTTGGATTTTTGTTGTTTACGAAAGTAATCCTAATTGTTATGGTTAAGCGGTTTTTTGCTGCTCTGTCGTTTGCTCCTATTGAGGTTGGAGTAATGCTATAGCCTGTAATCGTTCCTTGAAAACTTACATCTGCATTGGCATTTACTTGTTCTAAGGAGGTAGATGAGTTGATTTTGTTTACTAAATCGTTGGTTAAATCGCTCGCAAGCGTAGCTTGTACTATGCTTGCACGATTTTGAAATGCTTCTACTTGGTAGGTTTTTACCTCAGGCGCAATAGAGGCTCCTGTGAACGAGTATCCTCCTACACAACTCACAAGAATCTCTATCAGTCCTAAGAATATTATTGTTTTGTAAAACTTCATTTTTTATTTTACAATAAGTTTTGTTGCTTTTTCTCCGTTCACTCTTACGAAATAAATGCCTTTTTGTTCTATTTCTATAAGAGAATTTGTTGTGTAGTTGTTTATTTGTTTTACTACTTGTCCTAATGGATTTACTATTTGGATATGTGAGTTGTTTTCACAGTTTATTCTGATTTTTCCATTTGTTGGGTTTGGATAAACTGTGATTTCTTGTGCGTTTGCTACCTCTTCTAATGATACTGAAGAGTATTCTATTGTTATGTCATCTAAATAAAGTTCTGGATACACTGTTGGTGTTAAGTCTTCTGTATCTACCATTGCCATAAACACAATTTCTGTTGCTGGTGTTTCGCTTAGGTAATAGATTGGCATTTCAAAAGATTGGAAAGCGTCTGTTTTGTACTCCATTCCCATATCATCGCTATAGTATGCACCTAATCCTACTATTGTTCTTTGTTCATTTTCTTCGCTTATAAGTAATACTGTTAATTCAAAGAAGCCTGTTTCTTGTGAAATAAACTTAAAGTATCCGTTTATGCTTGTTGGTTGATTTTCTGGCGACACTGGCAATCCTCCTGTTATAACATCTGCCAACATTTGCATATAATCTAAATCTTCTCCTCCGTTTGCAAATATTTGCATTAGAAGTTCAAAATTGAATGCTCCGTTTGTTAGCATTCCCGACATAGGATATGGTTCTGTTTGCAACATTGCCGCTAAGGTTGCATTCATCATTTTTGGTGCAACTTTAACTGAATAATCTCCTGAATGAGAATCTGAAGATTTTGCTATATCACTAAGAGTTATTCCCATAAGTTCGATTGATGACCAGCCTTGTGGTTTTCCTGCTGACCATGTTTCAAAACCTGGATTTGTGAATTGTTGCGCTTTTGCGCCAAAGCATACAAATATTACTGCTAATACTAAAAATAATTTTTTCATAGTTATTTGTTTTTAATGATTTGTTTTAACTATTTTTTCTATTTGCTCTCTTGTTATTTTGTTTGATATTGTGGCTTTGCCTATTTCTTCTAATAAAACAAAGTTATACTCGTTGTTTATTGTCTTTTTGTCGCTATTCATGTAGTTTCTTGAACATTGTCTATTTGTTGTATTGTGTAGTATTGTGCAATGTATTGTTTTATTTTATTAGTCGTTTCTTTTGGTAAATTATTACATAAGTCAAGTGCGTAATACATTCCACTTGCAACGGCTTCTCCATGCAATAATTCTTGACCTTTTTTCATCGCTATGCTTTCTAAGGCGTGGCCTATCGTGTGTCCAAAGTTAAGTATGTGTCGGTAATTCTTGTCAAAGGGATCTTTTTTTACGATTTCTTGTTTAAGACTTATGGATTTATTTATAAATTCTTGGTTGTTTCCTATTTCTTGTGGAGTGAATTTTATCATTTTTTCAAATAATTCTGCATCGGAAACAAGGGCTATTTTTAGCATTTCGGCTACTCCGTTTAGGATTTGACGCTCCGAAAGTGTTTCTAAAAGACTTGGCTCTACGCAAACGGTAGCTTTTTTAACGAAAGTGCCTATTTGATTTTTTACTTCTCCAAAATTGATTGCACATTTTCCGCCAATGGTAGCGTCAATCATTGCAAGAAGTGTGGTAGGTACAAGATAGGTGTCAATTCCTCGTTTATAGGTTGCTCCAACAAAAGATACTAAATCTGTTATCATGCCTCCGCCTAAGGCAATCAATTGAGTGTTTTTATCGGAGCCTTGTTCTATGAGGGTTTGTATAACGGTGGTATAGGTTTCTAATGTTTTGTTTTCTTCTCCTGGCTCTATTTCTATTATTTGTGCATCACATAGACTTTCAACCTCGCCAATTAGTGTTGCAAGACAATGATCATAGGTGTTAGAGTCAAGGATTATTATTTTTTCTGCTTGTTTTTTTCTTCTTAAAGCTCTGTTTAATCCCTCAAAGTTTATGATTTTTTCCATTTTAATGCCCGTATTTTGATAGGAATTGTATTCTCATTAGCCTTACTTCTTCTCTTGTGTATTCGTCTTCGCCTAATTCTTCAAGCACCTCATCAATATCATCTGTTTCCATCTCTCTTAATACTTCGCTTATTTCGTCTTGATGATATTGGTCTATATATTCATCTATGCAATAGCTTAAATCTATTTTTGTTCCCGAAGATACAATACTTTCTATTTCTGTTAGCAATTCATCTACTTCCATATTTTTTGATATTGCTATATCTTCTAATGGTAGTTTTTTGTCTATGCTACGTATTATAAAGTATTTTAATCCTGAAGACTTATTTATTAGTGATTTTATTACTAAATCTTGTGGTCTTGTTATGTCTTTTGCTTCTACATACGTCTTTATGGCTTCAAGAAACTCATCTCCGTATTTTTTTGCCTTAGATGCTCCTACTCCTATTATGTTTTTTAATTCTTCTTCCTTAATAGGGTATTGAATACACATATCTATCAAAGACCTGTCTTCAAAAATTACGTATGGTGGTAGTTTTTCTTTTTCTGCTATCTTTTTTCTGATGCTCTTTAGCAAGTTATATAATTCTGGATCGGTAGTCGATTCTGCAGAAGATATAGGAACAAATTCTTCTGTAAACTCGGTTTCATCTTCTGTAAAGTTTCTATCACATGCAATCTTTATTGGATATGGTTTTTCTTTGTAATCGAGTCCTAATTGCGTTAGTTTCAATTCTCCATATCGCTCAATATCTTTTCTTAAAAAGTTATTAATTACACATGTCTTTGAAACCGCTTTCCAAAATGTTATAGGCTTATCTTTTCCTATGCCAAAACATTCTATTTTATGGTGTCTGTTGGTTTTTACATTCGGAGTTAATTCTCCCATTACAACATCTATCAAATAATTTGACTTGTATTGTTGTTTTGTTTGTTCAACTACTTCTAAAAAATCCACTATTTCTTCTGAGGCTTCTACTTGTGGTTTTGGGTGCAAGCAGTTATCGCAATTTCCGCAGTTGTCTTGTGTGTAGTCTTCTCCAAAATATTTTAACAATAGCTTTCTTCTACATTGCGAAGTCTCAGCATAAGAAATTGTTTCATCTATTAATTGTTGTGTTATCTCTCTTTCAGAAACAGGTTTGTCGTTTAGAAATTTTTCTAACTTTTCCATATCTCTCTCAGAGTAAAAGGCAATACATTGTCCCTCACCTTCGTCTCTTCCAGCACGTCCTGTCTCTTGATAATAGCCCTCTAAACTTTTCGGCATATCGTAGTGAATAACATATCTTACATCAGGCTTATCAATTCCCATACCAAATGCTATCGTTGCTACGATAACATCAATATCTTCCTTAATAAACATATCCTGATTAGCTGCTCTAACAGAAGAATCCAAACCTGCATGATAAGGAAGTGCCTTTATACCATTTATTACCAAGGTTTCTGTTAATTCTTCTACCTTTTTCCTGCTCAAACAGTATATAATACCGCTCTTACCTCGGTTTTGATTAATAAATTTTATGATTTCTTTGTTTAGAAGTTTTTCATCTTTTGGTTTTAGCCTTATTTCATAATAGAGATTTGTTCTATTAAAACTACTAATGAAAACTTTTGCATCGTTCATTTCCAAGGTTTTCAAAATATCTTGTTGAACCTTTGGAGTGGCTGTCGCGGTTAATGCAATCAATGGCACATTTGCATCTATCGCATCAATGATTGGACGTATTCTTCTATACTCTGGACGAAAATCATGCCCCCATTCACTAATACAATGCGCTTCGTCTATTGCATAAAAGCTAATTTTTATACTCTTTAATAGATCTATATTTTCTTGTTTGGTTAAAGACTCAGGTGCTACATACAACAATTTTGTCTTACCCGAAAGCAAATCATTTTTTACCTGTAAAATTTCTTGCTTATTTAAAGTTGAATTGAGAAAATGAGCAACAGCGGGATCCATTATCATGCCTTTAAGAAAATCCACTTGATTTTTCATTAAAGAAATCAGAGGTGAAATCACTATTGCTGTACCATCAGAAATCAAGGCTGGAAGTTGATAACACAAACTCTTTCCACCACCTGTTGGTTTAATGACAAAAACATCATTACCCTCCAACAATTTTTCTATAATTTGTTGTTGATTTTGATTTCCTTTAAATTTATCAAATCCGAACAAATTTTTTAGTGCCGAATTTATTTCTCTTTGCATTTTATTACTTTCACAACTCTCCATATAACGAGTATTATTCAATAATAATGTGTAACTTTGCTGTTCAATTTAGTTACTTTACAAACATAAATTTGAGTATGTAAAGGTACAATGTTTTTTTATATTGAACAAATGTTTTTAAAAAAAATAAAAAAGTGAGAAGTGATTTTGAAATTTTAGAGATAGCAAAAGAAACTATCAATAAAGAAAGAGAATGTATAGAAAACCTTTTGAATTACATTGATAATGAATTTGTAGCAGTCGTTAAAGAAATATTTCATAGCAAAGGAAGATTGATAATAAGTGGCATAGGTAAAAGTGCGATAATAGGCAGTAAAATTGTTGCAACTCTCAATTCAACAGGTACACCTTCTATTTTTATGCACGCAGCCGAAGCAATACACGGCGATTTAGGTATAATTCAACCAGATGACATTGTAATATGTATTTCAAAAAGTGGAAACACCCCAGAAATTAAAGTTTTAACACCACTTGTCAAAGCAAGAGGAAACAAACTCATAGCAATGGTAGGAAATACTGATTCTTACTTAGCAAAATCTGCTGACTACATTTTAAATTGCACCGTAGAAAAAGAGGCTTGTCCTAACAACTTAGCTCCAACTTCAAGCACAACTGCTCAACTTGTAATGGGAGATGCACTTGCCGTTGCCTTGCTTTATTGCAGAAACTTTACAGCACAAGATTTCGCAAAATACCATCCAGGAGGCAGTTTAGGAAAACGTTTATACTTAAAAGTAAGCGACCTTTATGTAAAAAACGAAAAGCCAACTGTTAATCCAAAAACACCTCTTACTGAAACACTAATGGAAATTACCAGCAAGAGATTAGGCTGTACTGTTGTAACAGAGAATAATGATGTATTAGGAATAATAACTGACGGAGACCTAAGAAGAATGCTTAACAAACAAGAGATTATTGACATTAAATCTCAAACAGCAGAGCAAATCATGACAAAAAATCCTAAGAAAATACTATCAGATGCCTTTGCGGTAGAAGCCTTTTCAATAATGCAAGAACACCATATCACACAATTAATAGTCACAGATTCAAATAATCAATATTTAGGAATAATCCACCTTCACGATTTAATAACCGAAGGAATAATTTAACAATAATAAAACAATAAAAGCAATGAGTCATAAAGCAGGTTTTGTAAATATAATAGGCAATCCAAACGTAGGCAAATCAACCCTTATGAATGCCTTAGTTGGAGAAAAAATCAGTATAAT
>RHMF01002605.1_pt1 | contig 11121 bp, 13 predicted proteins | sample 5365151 | NCBI WGS metagenome assembly RHMF01 (sample SAMN10266501, study PRJNA497801) | feces metagenome | isolation source: feces | host: Bos taurus | place: China: Prairie of Fairy Mountain | collected 2017-08-14 | reverse complement strand
TGTCTATGGCGCAATGGTCGAAATGACCGTGTGTCACCAGGATCAGGTCAGCGGGCAGATCATACTGGTCTCCAGCATAAGGATCAATATAAATCACCTTGCCCTCGGCGGTCACGATACGGATGCTGGCTTGCCCCATATAAAGCAGTGTTGGAGCCATTTCTTCTGCCATTGCAGCAGGTATCATCATCAGAAGCATCAAAATGATGGCACAAAGTTTTTTTATGGTCTGTTTCACCCTGTTCTCTTTGAAGAACGGCTCTCCCTCTATTCTGTTGAGGGAGAGCTTGTTTGTTTGGATGTCCTTATGCTTTCTCATATTCAGGACGCCAGGAGACAAATCCAGCCAGCGCTTCGGCAGTACGGGTATAATACCGCTTTCCCTTGTTGAGATTGGAAATCTCTTCCATCTCATCATCTGTCAGGGTGAAGTCCAGGATATCCAGGTTGTCCCTGATATGGGCCACGTTCTTGCTGCCAGGGATCACCACAAAGCCCATCTGGGTATGCCAGCGCAGGATTACCTGAGCGGGAGTCTTGTCGTACTTGTCGCCGAGGCGACGGAAAATGGGTTCTTCGATCAGGCTCTTATCACCATGACCCAGAGGATACCAAGCCATAAGCCGGATACCATACTTGTCCAGGGTCTTGCGCAGTTCGTCCTGAGCAAAGTAGGGATGTGCTTCCACCTGGATAAACTGCGGTGCGATTTCCCATTTGGTTTCCAGTTCTGCGATAAATTCACCCTCGAAGTTGGAGATACCGATGGCTTTGGCCTTGCCGTCCTGATAAGCTTTCTCCAGCTGCCTGTATCCCGCCAGCCAGTTTCCAGCAGGCTGATGAATATACAGCAGATCCACATAATCCACACCGAGCCGTTCCAGAGTTTCATTTACGGCATTGGCATTCTCGTATTCACTGGGCCACAGCTTGGTGGACAGGAAGATCTCATGCCGTTCCACACCGCTTTCCTTCATGCCGCGTCCCACGGCCCGTTCGTTGACATAGGCGTTTGCTGTGTCAATCAGCCGATATCCCATTTTCAAAGCTTCCTGTACGCTGTTCTGCGCATCCGCCGGGGCCAGCATAAAAGTGCCGATCCCGATCACCGGGCAGGTCAGTCCGTTGTTCAGTTTGATGTTCTCCATGTTCTTCCCCTCCTTCAGTTATGGGCATGCCATTGTCCGTCAATTCTGGTGAAGTGCGCGTTTACCGGAAGTGTCCATGTGCCGGATGCGCCATATACTTTTGCGGTAAGCGACACAGACGCTGAAAGGGTTGCATCATTTCCTTCCACTGTGATCTGCGGATCATGAATTACATATTTAAAATAGTTCAGTGTTCCATCCGCAATTTCGCCGAAGAATTCTTCCTTCGTCTGGGTTTTACCGGACATGTGCGTAAAAGTCGTTCCATCCAGATACAGCCGGTCCAGGGTTTCAATATCCTTGTCGATCATCGCCTGCTGAATGGTTTCATATGCGGCAAGAACCCGTGCTTCCTCTGTGTTTGCTCTCTTCATTCCAAGCCCCTCCAGCCATGCGTCCACCAGTTCACGGGTGCGTTCCGGATTTTCCTGTGCAATCTTACCCTGGACAGCCAGGCCCTGCAGCACCGTGCTGTCCGGCAGCGCGTTCGCAATCACCTGCTGCGTGCCGCTCTGTCCGCTGCCTTCATGGGTATTGAAGGGAATCACGGTTTTTCCGGTCAGGTCATAGCTTTCCATAAAGGACCGGATTGCCTGGGGCAGCTTCGCGTGCCAGATGGGATACCCGATGAAGATTACATCGTAATCCGCCATGTTTTCCACAGTATCCGCCAGTTCAGGCCGGGCATTGCTGTCGATTTCCTCCTGGGCCACCCGAAGCATGGAAGCGTAATCATCCGGATATGGAACCACGGTCCTGATCTCAAACAGGTCACCGCCCGTTTCTTCTGCAATCACAGCGGCCATCATGGCCGTGTTGCCTTTTTCGATATACCCGGCATAGGCGGCGCTGGCTGAGCCTTCCCGGGTTTCACCGACATTGTAATTCTCGCCTGCGCGGGAAAGGTAGGCAACCAGGACGCGGAGGGATGCTTCTTCCGCCATAGCAGTTGGAATCATCAGTGCCAGCAAAAGGCACATTGCAATCAGTCTTTTCATCTTCGTGCTTCTCCTTATTGACCAAGTTTGTATTGTCCGGTTCGGATGGCAGCAATGGTGCCTCCATCGATCAACAGATCGGTGCCGGTGATAAATCCGGCATGCTCGCCCAGCAGGAAAGCGCCTGCTTCAGCAATTTCATCGGAAGTGCCGGTACGTTCCGCTGCGGATGCATCAATCATCCGCTGATATCCTTCGCCTGCTGCGGCGAATTCATCATAAGCCAGCGGGGTCACAATGACGCCGGGGCTGATCGTGTTGATTCTTGCGCGGCGGGCTTTCCAGGTGGTAGCTGCCGCTTTCATAGCCTGCAAATGATTCACCCGCTTAGCGATCATGTAGGCCCATCCGGAATTCTGCAGGGCCACTTCCTTAACAAATGGCAGATCCATCAGTTTTTCAGTGGGCGTGTTCAGGATCTCCTGCTCTGTCTCATAGGGAATCGGATACATATAACCCGTCTGGCTGGAGATGATCAGCCCGGCACCGCCGGGTGCCATGGCCTCGCCGTCAACGGCATACCCTGTACCGATCATGTCCAGCGCTACGATATGTTCCGGCTTCGCCTGATTGGGTGAAGCGCCGGCAGTATCAATAAAGTACATCACAGGGCCGAGAGAAGCAGCCTTCTGTGCAAAGGCCTGAACGCTCTCTTTTTCCAGCGCGTTTACTATCATGGTTTCCACATCGTATCCGCTGTACCGGAAATCATGGGATACCTTCTCCAGGTTCTTTTCGCTGATGTCCCCCAGCAGGATCTTTTTCCCTGCCGCCATGCGGCGTACAATGGCAGTTCCCATGCTGCCTGCACCAAGCAGAGCGATGACGGGCTTGTTTTCATTACGGTCAAAAATCATATTCCTGCCTCCTTCATCAATAATCTGCAAAGCGGTCATTCCGCTCCAGATTGGTCATCTGTTCCATTTCTTCCTCGGTCAGTTCGAAGTCCCACACATTATAATCCTCGATGATATGCTGTTCATTGGAGGAACCCGGGATGCAGATGTTCCCGGCCTGCAGGTGCCAGCGGATAATCACCTGAGCCGAAGAGACACCGTGTGCCTGAGCAATCCCCGCAATGGCCGGATCATTGAACAGCACCTGTGTGTTGCCCCTGCCGCCCAGCGGAAACCAGCTTTCCAGCACAGTGCCGTACTGAGCGATATGGGCTTTCATCACTCCGCTTTGATGATAAGGATGCGTTTCATTCTGCAGGAGCGCGGGACGGATCGTGGTCGCGTTCACCAGCCGGTCAAAATCATCCGGTTCATAATAGTTGGATAATCCAATGGAGCGCAGCTTGCCGGCTTCCACCGCCCGTTCCATGGCCTGGTAAGCATCCACGTCATTGCGAGGCTGTGAATGATGCAAAATCATCAGATCAATGTAGTCCACTCCCAGCCGTTGCAGAGAGGCATCAATCGCAGCATCTCCATTGCTGAAATCGGACGTCCACATCTTAGTGGTGATGAACACCTCCTCGCGGGTTACAATGCCCTCGTCAATTGCCCGGTGGAGTCCTCTGCCAACAGCTGCTTCATTACCGTAAATCCGGGCGGTATCAATCAGCCGGAAGCCTGCTTTCAACGCCCAGTAGGTGGAGTTTTCTGCTTCACTATCGGACAAGCTGAACATGCCCAGACCCAGAATAGGCATTTCATATCCGCTGTTGAGAGTGACGGTTTTCTTTTCAAAGCTGAAGGAAGGATACCCTTCCCCCAGCGATAATCCAGCTAAGGTGAGGACGAGGAATATGCTGATAACTACTGCAATTGCTTTCTTCATACTGATTCACTCCTTTTATTCAATCATTCGGATGACTTTTGCGGGATTGCCGCCTACGATGGCTCCGGCTGGCACATCCTTTGTCACCACCGCACCGCCCGCAAGAACAGCGTTATCGCCCACATGCACGCCAGGCATGATTTTGACCTCCGCGCCGATCCACACGTTATTTCCGATCTGGACGCCTTTGCAGCGAAGCACGTTTCGCTGATGCAAATCATGATTATTCGTTACGATCGTCACGCGGGGCCCGATCTGCACATTGTCCCCGATCTCGATGCCGCCGATGGACATGGCGCAAAAGTCGTGATTGATAAAAACGCCTTTCCCAAATTTCATTTGCTTTGGGAAGTCGATCTGCACCGGCGTAAACAGCCCAATCTCCGGCTCTTTTCCGTCAAACAGCTCGGCTAACGCAGCCCACCATGCATTGGTGCGAGGTTCTGCGTGATTCAGATGGAACAGCGCCGAATCCGCGCGGTGCAGTTCCTCAACGCATGGACGGTAGGCTTCGCTGTACATATCTACTTCCTGACCGGCCTTCAAGGCTTCAAATACGTCCATCGCGTCTCACCTCACACGCTTTTCTTTGCCCAGGATGCTACCTGTTTCTCAGACTGGGCAGAACTGCCGCCGTGGACGGAAAGCCCGGGAAGTACTTTCGCACCGGGGCAGGAAGCCTTGATGTCCCTTTCGCTGCTGCCCAGTCCGCTGCCTTCATTGGTGCAGAAGGGAACGATCTTCTTTCCGGTCCAGTCGAACGCGTCCAGTACTGTGAACATAAACATGGGCATCGTGCCCCACCAGTTCGGGTAACCAATGAAAATAGTGTCGTATGTATCCAGGCTTTCCGGTATCGCCTTGACAGCGGGACGCTCATTCCCGCGCTGCTCCGCCTGGGCTTCTTTAATGCATGTCATGTAGGATTTGGAGTATTCCCGGACAGGTTCGATTTCAAACAGATCCCCACCGACAGCCTTCTGAACAAACTCAGCAACGCGCTCCGTATTTCCCTTGGATATGGTCTGGATACTGCCATTTACGTAGTTCTCGCCCTTGCGGGAATAGTACAGAATCAAATTCGCCATAGCACATTCCTCCTTGGCAACTCGGGTTGCTTAACTCTTACGGCTGAATTATAATAAGTCATATCGGCACCAGCAATGGTCACTTTTCAGAATATGGACACTTATGCCACTCTTTTGGAAAAAGGGTTGCATAAAGTTTGGAGGGCAGCGTGAAAATCACCGGAACAGAGGATCTGAGGGTCCAAAAGACAATAGAATCCATCCGAACGGTCTTTGAGCATATGATCTGTGAGATGGATTATCATGAAATGACTGTCAAAGAGCTGTGTGATCGGGCAAAGATCAATAAAAAGACCTTCTATCGCTATTATCCGACCCTGGACGATCTGCTGGCCGAACTGCAGGCCGAGATGTCTTCCGAATATATTGAAATGATCAGCCACTACAGGCTTCCGGAAGAACTGAGCAAAGTCAATGAGGCTTTCTTCCGGTACTCCGTCAGCAAAGGTGAAGCCTATGAAAAAATCACCTGTGCTGCCAGTTATCTTTCAATCCGCAACACCATGGTGGAGAAAGTAAATGACGCCACATGGAGAAAAAGCGCCTGGTTCAACAATATTCCTGTATGGCAGCAGCATATGTTGATCGTTTATGTGCAGTACACAATTATTGAGCTGTACAGGCAATGGGTCGAGGACGGAAAAAAGACCCCCGTCAAGGAGGTCATAGAACTGAGCAACCAGCTGATCTGTGAAGGTGTGGACGGTTTCAGGAATCCGAAGATTATTAACAGATAGAGCTGCACACGAAAACGCCAGTTTTTGAAGACCGGCGGCTGTAGCTTTATATACCGATATCCTATCCGATATGTTGTCTGAATAAATGGAACTGTTTTCGCTTATTCTTCAAACGGACTGCCCAGACATGATCTGTTCAACCAGCTTCCTCTTCTCGTACAAGACACAACCGCCCGCATGATCTTCCAACAGATGACCGTTCTCCCGGAGTGCCCTGAAGAGCTTTGAATTCATAGCTTCCCGCAGCGATGTATCCCTTACATTGATATCCGAATAGGGTGAGAAGGGGCAAGGCTCCGCTCCCCCGTGGGAATTGATATGGAAAAAGCCACGCCCGGCAGCAACGCATCCGCCGGAGCTTTTCTCATCACCCGGAAACGAAATATAGACCATTTCAGGATGCTCTGCCCGAAGGCGGTGTACTTCATTCTGCAGATACTCCCGCTCTTCATCGCCCGGAGCAAGCTCCTTGCTTTCTTCCGTCACCGGAACAAATTCCACAAAGATCACAACCTTGCATCCCCGATCAGATAGGCGCTGGAGAAAATCGGGAGAAGAGACTTCGCGAATGTTCTCCGTGGTCACCGTCACGGAAGCGCCAAAGATCAGGCCACGTTTGTGCAGCTCATCCATGTTGGCTATTAACCGGTCATATATTCCATTACCGCGCCTGGCATCCGTGATTTCCTTTTCCCCCTCAATGCTCATGATGGGGATCAGGTTGCGATGCTTATCAAACAATTCAAAGTAGTGCTGATCCATAAACGTTCCATTTGTAAAAATGGGAAACAGGATATTCTGCTTTTCTCCCGCTGCTTCAATGATATCCCGGCGCAGCATAGGCTCACCGCCCGCCAGAAGAATAAAGCTGATGCCCAGGTCATCCGCCTCGCCAAAGATCCGACGCCATTCTTCGCCTGTCAATTGTGCAACCGGAGCAGCATCCACCGTTGCATGATTGCATCGGGAATAGCAGCCCGCGCAGTGCAGATTACACTGGCTGGTGATACTCGCAATCAGGAACGGCGGAATATGTTCACCTGCGTCCTCTGCTTTTCTCCGTTTCCTGGAGGCACGTTTACTGGCTGCAGCGAATTTCAGCATAAAGGCGCTCTCCCGTGGATCTTTCAGCGTTGCTTTGATCGCGTCTGATACCACCCGTTCTACGCCTTTTGTCATATACTCCTGAATATCGAATGCATCATGACCGTTATTCATTCCGGTATAACCCTCCGCAACAGTCTTTCAGGCCTTATTGAACTTTTCCTTGGGCTGTTTGCAGCGCGGGCACTTCCAGTCGTCCGGCAGATCTTCGAATGCAACGCCGTCATGTTCGGCAGGATCATACACATAACCGCAGATGGAGCAGACATATTTGCCGGAAGCCTCCTTTGCAGAGAAATCCACTTCTGCCAGTACGGTCTCCACCGGATGATCCAGATCCATGACCCGATTTGCTTCCAGGTTTTCATATCCTTGAGGAGTATGGGTTCCGCAATATACTGTTGGATGATTGCGGACAAACTCACGAACACAGTCCAGCGTTTCCCGTGCGGCAGCCAGATCGTCAAACACGACTGATAGTTTGTTCTCATACAGTGCTTCGTCTACGTACGTGATATCACCGTGAAGCATATAGAACAGGCCGTCTTTTTCGACAACGATGATGCTGTTGCCGTTTGTATGCCCCTTCGCCCGGATGAAATAGATATTGTCGCTGATCTTCTGGCAGGCCGGGAAGTTGTAATATGCGCCGTCCGTAAACTCCACCGGTACCAGGTTTGGAATCCCCTGCAGCTCAGCTGCGGACAATTCTTCCGCATTTACATAGATCTTCGCGTTGGGGAAGGATTTCAGTTCCCCGGAGTGATCACTGTGCTTATGAGTCAGCAGAATCTTCGTTACCTGTTCCGGCTTATAGTCCAAAGCCGCCAAAGCTTCCATATAGCTGCAGATGTCCTTGCCTGTGAAGGCCAGACTGGTTTCATCTGGTACTTCCTCAGGGGTTCCAGCAGGGATGCCCGTATCCACCAGAATCACTTCATCCCCGGTATCGATCAGATAGTTCTGCAGGCTGCCGCGATAACGGATATTCCTGTCAAACTTGTCCATCCCTTCTTCGCCGCCAAAGGCAAAAGGCTGAGTGTAAAAACCATCTTTCCTGAATTTGACCGCCTTGATCTCCATGCTGTTTTCCTCCTACTCATCTGTTGCGTGCATGCCTGATATGGCTTTGTTAAGCAGTTCTCGAAGCTGCAACATTTCACTGTCTGACAGAGGGACGCATCCTTTCATGGCGCAGGGCACTGCTTCCGCTGCCTTCCTGAGGCTTTTTCCTTCCTCTGTCAGTTCAATCAGTAGCTTTCGTTCGTTTTCCTCCGGACGCCTTCTGGTAATCAGTCCCTGCCTGGCCAACCGTTTTAGTAGGGGAGCAAGGGTGCCGGAATCCAAGTGAATGATCCGGCCCAGGGCACCTTCCGTCATATCCCCGTATTCCCACAGGATCATCATGACGATATACTGTGTATAGGTCAGGCCCAAAGGTTCCAGGGGCTCCCTGTACCTGCGTACCACTTCCTTTGCGCAGGCATACAGTGGAAAACAAAGCTGATTTTCCAGCAGAAGCTGGTCCGGAACAGAATGGATCGCCTGCACGTCAGCTTCTCCTGTTCTCTTTCTTCACCCAGCAGTGCCACTTGGGTGCCTTGGGCATAGGTTCATGCTTGATCAGTGCCCTGATCACACGACGATGGGTAAAGCAGCAGCACGGCACCAGTACTGCAACAATGATTCCGATAATTCCTCCGGTAGACATAATGGGTTCCTCCTTTATTACGGATAAACCGGCATATCTCCTGCATGGAAGGTATGCCGGTTATTGCTGTTATTATTCGCCCAGCTGCTCGATCAGGTAGTTTTCGTATCCGATCTCCTTGATCAGGTTCAGATGCTGGCGTACCCAGTTGAAATGCTCCTGCTCATCCACGATGAACTGCTGGATCATATTCTTGGTCACATAGTCATCATCAAACATAGCCAGGCTCTTGCTCATCTCGGGCAGGGCTTGTGCGCTGTCCTTGCAGTCGTATTCCAGCATTTCCTTAATATCAGTAATAACAGGGTATTCCTGGATAGCGACCACAGGGGTCTCGCCCAGTTCGATCAGTCTGGCATTGACCTTCTTCGCCTCATCCCATTCTTCATCAGATTCAGCCATGATCTTATCGCCCAGTTTGCCAAAGCCGCGCTGCTTCAAAAGCTGTGCATGAATGGAATGCTGCTGAGAGTTGCCGAACCAGCCCTTTGCAAATTCCTTTAACAGTTCTACCTTTGTCATTTTCCTGACCTCCGTCTCATTTCGTGTTGCGCTGTTCTATTGCGCACAATCAAATTATACGAAAGTCAACAGCCTTTTCAATTTACAATATGTACCGTTTTTCTCATGATGAGAAGTTTTGCACAAATTCTCTCATTCCGGCAGCAGATAAGGATGCAATGGCAAAGGAAGCGAGTTTTCAAAGACTTCCGACAATTCTTCTGATGAAGCCTGATACTTGCCCAGGATCCATTCACAGGCAAGGCTGACGGTCCCCAGGCAGTATAAGCGTATGTACATGGTAACGCTTTCCGGCAGTTCCTCTTTCCCGCTCACCTTCAGCACGTGCTGCCTGAGCGCATCATAATTGATTTCAGACATATAGCGAATAAAGGAGTCATGGCCTTCCGTATGCTGCAGCAGATTGGACAGATAAGCCCGGTCGTCCTGAAAGCCCTTTGCACCGTCGATCAGTGTCTGTTTCCATGTATATCCGTCTTTTCCGATTTTGCTCATAATCAGCGCAACTCCCTGTGCATAGGCCCAGGCAATCAGATCATATTTGTCCTTGAATTGACGGTAAAACGTTGCCTGTGAGTATCCACAGTTTACAGTAATGTCCCGCACTGTAATCTTGTCAATTGACTTGTCCTGCGCAAGTTCCCGAAAGGATTCTGCAAGGATTTCTCTGGCGGTTTTTCTCTTCATTTCGGTCTCCCTAATATCTATTTGTCAGTTGCCTTGGCAAGAAAAATCAAAATATATTTTGGCAAATTGCCACAGGTAGAAAGATTGACTTGTTCATAAAAGTTCCAAAAATGACGGGAAATTCTTCCCGTCTGCGGTGATCCAAAGAGCTTATCGCTCAGATCAGTATTATAATACTATGGCTGAGGCTTGAGCGCAATACTTCCAATGCTATCAGGCAAATCCTGTGAGCAGGGTCTGGGTAGAAAACGACATTTCTGCGCCAAACTGGTGCAGTTTTTGAGGAATTTGCGTAAAAACAGGTCTAATGCTTGTACAGATATCAACCAGCTAACGCCTTTTGAATACAGCATATTTCTGTATCTAAATGTCCTGAAATAGCCATGTGTTTGTTTCCTTTTTCCATGGAAGTAGCTGTATAAAACTAAACTATAAGCCGGTCAATCCATGATTGCATCCCATCCTGCTGCTGAAACAAGGAGCAATTCCGGTGCGACCTTCAGGACTTTTCCGCAGTAGTCCACGTCAATTTGTTTCCATTTCCTGAATTGGGGCGGCAGCATCACCTGTGTCATGCAAATAGCATAATGCTCCAGAAGGATAAACTGCAGGAAGTATTATATCATACGATCATTTTGATCGTACACAAGCTACCGGCGGAATTCTGCCACGGAAGCAATCCGTCCGTCCTGATGCAATGCGGCAAGATGCACGATACCGTCTTCCGTTCTGCCACGAACGGAGATTTCTTCGCCTTCTTTGCACTGGGACATGAAACAGAGCTCCATTTCCTTTGGCGCGAATTCCTTCCAGAAGTGACTGTCATAGGCGTCCCGGAACATATCAATATAGCGCAGGTTGTTCATATGCCGGTTCACGTCCAGGTCAGATGTCCGGACAGTGCGTATATAACGATCCTCTGTTCCGTCCGCCGTCTTCTCAATGCCGATGAAATCCGGGATATCATTCGGAACATCTTCCGCGAAATCATCCGGGAACTCGATTGCGCTCAGGCGGACAGGACGCTGACGGGTAAGGCTGAACACACAACCCTCCAGTTTTCCGCAGGCAGCAATCGTTCCGTGCTGCAGGATCTCAACATTCTCGTTTACCAGCACCGGCTGCCGGTAAGGCTCCATCCAGGCCCGGAGCGTCAGGTCGTCCCGGTAATCCATCTTCTGCTTAAGAATAACATGATACCGGGTATAGATCCATCCCGCTTCATACTTCTGCGGAATCACATCGTTTCCCTTATCGATGGAGTGAAGATGCCAGGTATGGACGTTCTGGAAATAGTACATGGCACCGCGCAGGCCGATCAGGCCGTCATCATCCGCATAG
>RHMF01001365.1_pt1 | contig 11121 bp, 6 predicted proteins | sample 5365151 | NCBI WGS metagenome assembly RHMF01 (sample SAMN10266501, study PRJNA497801) | feces metagenome | isolation source: feces | host: Bos taurus | place: China: Prairie of Fairy Mountain | collected 2017-08-14 | reverse complement strand
TTATAGTAAACTATCTGCCAAGTGTTCTTGAGCAACTTGCGATATTCTGCGTTGTAGGTGTGTATCTGTTCCTCTATGACGCAAGACTTTTCCTGTTTATTATTCTTCCGACGCCCTTTGTTGTCATGTCCTTCAGACTTTTCTGGAGATTCATGAGAACGCTTTTCCGTAAGCGTTGGATGGCAGGTTCCAAAACCAATACCATACTTCACGATATCTTTTCGGGTATCCGTGTTGTAAAGGCGTTTGGTATGGAAGGCCGTGAGAGTGAAAGATTTGAGAGCGCAACGAGATACGAAAGAGGCCTTCAGGAAAAGACCGACTGTGTCTGGAGTATTATAATGCCCGTCCTTCGTTTCTTTATGAGTTTCGGGGAATTTATCATTCTCTTCTACGTCGGAAATCAGATTCTCGGCGGAAATATGACCCTCGGTCAGATGAGCCAGTTTTCGTCATATGCAGGTATGATTTACGGGCCTTTGAGAATGATTGCGCATATTCCGAGACATATTATGAACTTTGCAACGAGCGCCTCCAAGGTGTTTGAAATCCTTGAAGAAGAGATAGACGTTGCAGATGCCGAGGATGCGTTGGAACTTGACATTGTCGGGGATATTGATATTAATGAAGTGTCCTTCGGCTATGACAGTGGTAAAGAGGTTTTGCATAAGGTTGACGTACATATAAAACACGGTGAATTCATAGGTATCGTCGGTGCGTCCGGCGTGGGTAAATCCACCCTTATAAATCTTATCATGAGAATGTACGACGTTGAAGACGGTTCCATACTCGTTGACGGCGTTGATATAAGAAAAATATCCCAGAATTCGCTCCGAAGCCAGATAGGTGTCGTTTTGCAGGAAACCTTCCTCTTTTCGGGAACCGTTTACCAGAACATTGCGTATGCAAAGCAAGGAGCAACGCGTGAAGAGGTAATGGCGGTTGCAAAGCTTGCAGGCTGCCACGATTTCATAATGCGCCTGCCTGACGGATATAATACAAAAGTCGGCGAGAGGGGTAATACCCTTTCAGGCGGTGAAAAGCAGAGAATTGCAATAGCAAGAGCTCTTCTTCACGACCCGAGAATTCTCATTCTCGACGAAGCGACGGCGTCTCTTGACACCGAAACCGAAAAGCAGATTCAGGATGCTCTGGCAAGACTCTCCGAAAAGAGAACCACCATTGCTATTGCACACAGACTTTCGACACTCAGAAATGCTACCCGACTCATCGTTCTCGATAAGGGAAGGGTTGCCGAGGTGGGAAGCCATGACGAACTTATGGCAAAAGAAGGAATCTACTACGGACTTGTAATGGCGCAGAGAGAAATGACGGATATGTCATCGGTAAATTGAGTTATATAATAAAGGCTTTCCGATTTTCGGAAAGCCTTTTTGCGTGATGTGTGTATTTATGATAGAGAGACAAATATGCCGGCCATTACGATAAGGGCGCATATTAGTTTGTAGAGTATGTTTTTTTCCTTGAACACCAGCCAACCGGTTATGACCGAAACCAGCACCGACGACTGCTTTATAACCGTCATGAGCGTTACCTGGCTGAAGTTTGAGGCGTTTGCTTCAAACAAAAGTCTGTCTCCGATTATGAGCGAAAGACTCATAAGGGGTATCCAGTAGTTTTTCGATGCAGAGATGATGGAAACTTTTTCCCTGCGTATAAGAATGACCGCTCCGTAAATGAGCGTCATAAACAGCATAAACCAGAATTGAAGCTGACGGGATGTCATATATCCCATAAGCACTTTATCCATGGTGCCCGACAGGGCGTTGAAAAAACAGTTGAGAAAAGCAAAAAGAATGATGATAAAGGACGTGTTTTTTGTTTCGCCGTCTTTTTTGATATTTGCAAGTAAAAGTCCTGCAATTACGATAACAATTCCGACAGCCTTTGAAAGCGTAAAAGTCTCTTTCAGCAGGAAAACGCCGAAGCAGGTGGAAAAAATCATTCTGGAAAGATCAATAATGCCGTATAGACTTACGGATATTTTTTTGAGTGCAAGACAGGAAAATCCCCAGGCGGTACATACAACGGCAGATTTTAAAAATATCGAGAATATCAGATGTATCTCAAGCGCAAATGCTTCCTTTGCATAGGGAAGGGCAAACAGAAATCCGATAAACGTGTAAAAGAAAAGCACCTCGTATAACGAACTTTTTTTCAGTGCTGATTTCTTCATCCCGTCACGGGTGCCTTTCAATATACTGTAAATAAAAACAAATATTATCCATAGGTTTTCCATGTACTCACCTCGTTTCCACCGAATCATTTTACTATTACGGAATAAAAAAATCAATAGGAAAAGAAGTAATTGTGTTTACTTTTGATGAAAAAGATGATAAAATGTTGCAGAGGTGAACGGATTTGAACGAAAAAACATTGCTTTACCAGATAACCGAGACGAGTGCCTTTATGATGTCCTTTGTCATTGTAACAAAGAACGATAACTGTATCGTCATTGACGGCGGAAAACCTGCGGATATGCCCCTTCTCAAGGAGCACGTGGCAGGACGCCATGTTTCTGCGTGGATTCTTACCCACGCCCATGATGACCATATTTCGGGATTTGTGGATGAAATCGAAAAAAACGGCGGTAAGGATTTTGATATTGAAAAGGTTTATTATAATTTCCCGCCTTATGAATGGATAAATGAGCCCGACGTTCCACTTCGTTCTTATCATGAAGAGGAGTATAATGAAATGCTCCCTGCCTTTAATGCCGTAAAGGATAAAATAAAAGATAAACTTCATGTTGTAAAGCAAGGCGAGAGTATTGAAATTGACGAATGTAAAATAGATTTTCTTTATACCGTTCATGAAGGACTGACGGCAAATCCCATTAACGATTCTTCCCTGGTGTTCAAACTGACAACCCCGAATAAAACGGTGATGTTTCTGGGCGACCTCGGTCCCGATGGGGGAGACTGGCTTTTCCGTGAATCAAGACATCTTTTAAAGAGTGATATCGTACAGATGGCGCACCACGGTCATATGGGTGTAGGCTTTGAAATTTATGCCTATATAAAACCCGAAGCGTGTCTCTGGTGTTGTGCCGATTGGCTTTATAATGAAGAAGCCGAGGCGGGAAACCTCGGCAGGAAGGAATATTTCTACGGCAGAAAAAGAATGAGAATGTTCGGCACGAAAATGACACGGGAGTGGATGGATATGTTGGGTGTAAAACAACATTACGTTACTAAAGACGGAACTAATTGTATAGAACTTTAAAAATATATGTTATAAAGAAGGCACACTGCGGTGTGCCTTTTCTTTTATTTTTACCGAGCCAAAAGCGAAAAAGAACGCCACCGCAGTGGCGCTCTTTATTATCAAAATGCAGTAACCTCCAACATAGCAACGGCATAAACCTCTGCCGCAGTAAGAAGGTCGTTCGTTTTAACTCTTTCGTTGGCACCGTGTAAAGACGTGTCGTAGTCCTCAAAGTCGGGACCGAATGCAACGCCGCCTTCAATGTCGTGTACATAAGTTCCGCCGCCCATGACAAGGGTTTTACTTTCTCTGCCTGTTACGAATTCAAAACATTCGCCCAGAGCCTTTACAAACTCGCCGTCATTGTCAACATAGTGAGGCTTGGACATATCTCCCGTTACGGTAAAGCCTGCATCGGAAAGGGCTTTGTCAAATACCGCCTTGCAGTTTTCTTCCGTAGCACAGAAGGGAAGACGCATGTCGCATACACCACTGAGGGTGTGGCCGTCAAAGTGAAGCATACTGAAAGCAACTGTGATAACACCGCTAATCTCTTCCGTCATATAGATTCCTGCATGTTCTCCGTGGATGTCTTCAAAGGGAAGAAGACTGTTGAGGGAATGGAAGGCATCTTTGGCGGATGAAGCATCAATGGGGAGAAGCGTTATAAACCTTATAAGAGCGGTGAGGGCGTTTATGCCGTTCTGAGGTTCTGCCGCGTGGGCACTCTTGCCTCGGCAGACTATTTCAAGAATTCTTCCGTCCTGCTCAATTTCATATTTGACATTGAGCTTTTCTCCAAGAGAGGCAGCAGTTTCCTGTGCAATATTCAACGGTATGCCTTCAATCGTGCATCTTGCGATTTCTGGTACGATGTTGGGTGCATTTCCGCATGTAAAGCTTGTCACTCTTGCCTCTTCGCCATTGTCAACACTTGTGCTGAATACGGCGCAGTATCTGCCCTTTTCACCGTTGTATATAGGAAAACTTGCGTCGGGAGTGAAGGTGTAGGGGGCGCTTTTCTCGGTTTTGAAGTAGTACCTTAAATCCGAAGAGCCGGTTTCCTCGGCGCATCCGAATATGAGCTTTACGCTGTTTTCGGGAATAAGACCGAGTTCTTTAAGGGCACGGGCCGCATAAAGAGAGGTTAGGGCAGGACCCTTGTCGTCAATAACGCCTCTTCCGTAAATGAATTCGCCCTTTTCGGAGAGGGTGAAGGGATTTGTTTCCCAGCCGAGACCGTCTGCTACGACGTCGAGATGAGAGAGTATGTCGAGGGCGATAAAATCATTTTTGCCCTTAAAAACGGCAGTTCCTGCGTAATTGTCGAAATTTTTTGTTTCAAGTCCGTACTTTTCGCAAAGCCCCAGCATTACTTCAAGCGCTTTCGCACAGTTCTTGCCGAAGGGCATACCTTCCTCCGCCTCGCCTTCCACCGAAGGAACTGCGATAAGTAACGCAAGGTCGTTTAAAAACTCCCGCTTGTGCGCCTTTAGATATTCCTTGATTTTTTCTTTGGTTTCAAAAGTAGTAAGCATTTTTTCACCTGTTTTTCAGTGTTATTGTTCTATAAATTTTATTTTGAGACCGCCTGTTCCCGAGAAAACGGGAGAAGTGTCCTCCTCGCTGTTTTTGTCGAGGGACATATAGTATTTAAGGGTGTCTTCAATCCAGTACATATAAATGCTGTCGGGACTGTATTTTTCGCATTCTTTGAATTTTTCATACATTTCAACACCGTCAGACGGGTCGTGCCATGTGTCGGCAAGAATAAAATCATAAAAGGTTTTTGAAGTTTCCTTTTCGGCAAACTCAAAAGCGTCTGCACATATTACTTTTATTTTGTCTTTGTGCTCAAATTGGGGAAGAATATAATTTTCAAAAAGAGAAATTACCTTCTCGTCCTTTTCGACTATGGTTACAGAATGTACATTTTCCTTGAGAGAAGCCATATAGGGGAAATATCCGAGTCCAAGACCGTATGTAAGAACTTTGCCGAAGCTTTTTTCAACAGCCGGAGTCAGCGTTCTTATCTCGTGGGGAGTAACCGTCATCCACTCTCTGCCGTTCTGGAGAACTGCGGGATAGATGAATTCTTCTTCAAAAAAACCGATTCTCGGGAAAAGTCTTCCCGCTTTGTCAAGTACCGATTCATTTGCAAGAAATGCCTCGTACGGTTTAAAACTCATATTTCTGAATTCCCAGTCGCCGCTTGTAATGTCGGGGAATTTTATGTTTTTATAGTAGGCGTCTTTTTCAAATTCGGCCTTGTTCTGCATGAAAATCATACGGGTAAAACGCTCGCGGAAAATCCGCTTGTCGTTTTCGTCTATGTCAAAGTGAAATCCGCAATAGGTGGCAAGAAGACTTGCATATGCATACTCACGCATATCCTTTTCGCATCCGCCGGCGATGGAGTCTACCATATCGCCCTTTATTGCGTCGGGCATAAGATTCAGGTATAACGAAAGCTGGCGCAAAAGCCTTGCATTGTCGCGGCGAGTCTGATTGTCGGCAGTCAAAGTCATGCCCCCCTTTCATCATCTTTGATAAGTATATCACATAAATGGTAAGAATTGCTTAATAATTCTTGAACTTTAACAAAATAAACAAATATGTTGACTTTGATTTTCGGCTGTGATATTATTTTGTTGAAAAAGAAAACAGCAATATTTTGATGACGGTTTTACGGAGAGGATAAATGGATAATTATAACGGAATCAGATGGATCAGAATAACACCGGAGAGTGTTGATCTTTACAATTGCGATGAAAATTTCAAAAGAATTCCCGACCGTGTCTCCACGCAAATTAACGAATACGGAAAAATTGCATCGGGCTATTCTGCCGGCGTAAGAGCAAGATTTTCAACTGACTCGGATATGATTCTTGTCAGAGCAAAACTGACGCTTCAGTGGGATATGAGTTTTGACCTTTACAGGGTGGACGAAAACACAGGCAAGGAATATTTTTCCTGCGGGTACCGCGATATGTATCACCTTATCCGAGAGGGAGAGTACAGTGCAAGATACGGTGAAGGCTGTGTGCATAATAATGGAAAAATGCAGTACTATACCCTTAACTTTCCTTGCTTTGCTTTTGTTGAATGGGCAGAAATCGGTATAAAGGAGAACGCTTCTTTCGGCAAGGGAATCCCTTATAATAATGAAAAGCCCGTTGTGTTCTACGGCTCGTCCATCACCAACGGCGGTCTTGCGTCAAGACCGGGTATGACGTATATCTCGCTCATTTCCCAGAAATACGGGCTTGATTACCTGAACTTCGGTCTTTCCGGAGGAGCAAAGGGAGAAGATGCGGTAGTGGATTATATGGCATCCCTTGATATGTCTCTGTTTGTATGCGACTATGACCATAACTCCTATGAGGAGGGACATCTTGAAAACACGCACCTTCCCATGTATAAAAAAATCCGTGAAAAGCATCCCGATATTCCTTATATCATAATTTCAAAACCCGATTGCTTCCTTGATTTCAAGGATAGCCGAAGACGGTTTGAGATTATAAAAAAGACATACGAGTATGCTGTGGCAAACGGCGATAAAAACGTGTATCTCATAGACGGAAGTACACTTTTTGAGGGTGAATATTATACCGCCTGTACCCTTGACGGATGCCATCCGAATGATGTGGGATTTATGAGAATGGCGGAGAAAATAGGGCCTGTCGTTGCAAAATCTTTAGGACTTGCGGAAGAAAAGCATGATACCTTTTTAGTATAATAACCCTTTTCGGAGGATGTGTATGAAAACTCGTATATTTGGTGTATTGATAATTGTTTTGTGCATGTGCCTTTTCATGCATAGCTTTGCTGCACCTTTGGCGGGAGACCTTAATAACGACGAAAGCGTCGACCTTGACGATGCGGTACTTCTTCTTCAGTACTCAATGTTCCCTGAAGATTATCCGCTTGATTACGAGGGAAGCGTTGACTTTGTTGAAGACGGAAGTATAGACCTTGATGATGCGGTCTATCTTCTCCAGTATTCCATGTTCCCCGAGGATTATCCCATAGAGCCTCTTCCCGTGGAGCCTGAAATTCACGGATATATGGAACAGGCGGTATATCTCATTGATGACATAAATTTCGCCAAGGAAAGATATGACGGCCACGGCTTTGAACTTACTCACGGTTGGAACGTGGATAACAGAGGAAACGTGGCGGTGAATAAGTACGCCGAATTTAACGGAGCTTTGTCCGATTGCTATACCGATAGCAGTGTGTCCATGTACAGATACATCACACCCGTGTCAGAGGGAAAACTTACTCTTGAAGCGGAAATTTTCCTCGGAAATGCCGATGACGGATTTGAACTTGGTTTTTATGAGGATGAAAATTGCGTTGTAAAACTCTTTACCCGGGACGGATTTTACGGACTTTCGGGTGAAGATGAAACTTTAAGCGACGAGCCCGTAGAAGAAAAAAGCGCAAAGATAAAGATGGAAATGGACCTTGATAAAGCGGTGGCAGACCTTTATATAGGCTCGTGGTTTGTCTGCTCGACGGATATTGACGACTTTGACTTTATCAATAAAATTTCTGTCGGAACAACGGATGCGGGAAAACTCTTTTTCTCTCCCGAAAGAATTGCCCTTTATATAAATTACGCCGTGAACGATAGTTTTATGCTTTATGAAGAGGGCGAGACGCCTCTTGAATATGAGACGGACGGCGACGTGGAAACGGCTGAAAATTATTGCGGAAGCGATGACGATATAAGCGTCAGAATGTTTGACGAGTCCTCGGCAGAAAGAGAATTCTCCCGTCTCGGCGACGGATTCGCCATAGAACTGTATGTTATTCAGGAAGACATTTACGAACTGTCGGAAATCCTTGTGGGAGATATGCTTCTTGAAATGTGCGAGGGCATATATTACGCCGACGGCGAGAAAATAGGAACTTATAGCGAAAACGTATGGCAGTGCGTAAGATTTGAAAGACAACCGGGTAGCGGTAAGATTGTTGTCAGAATCTGCGGCAAGGACGTTTACGAATATAAGTCGAATGAAAAAATATCGTCTCTTATAATAAATAACTACAGTGGAACACTCTGGTTTGATGACGTAAAGTGCTTTAATATATATGAATTTGAAGACTATGTTCCCGAGCCCGAAACGATTGAAAAGAAAACGGATATTACCGTCTGCATGAGTGTCTGCTCCCTGTGGCACGAAGGCACCCATTACGGTTGGGATTACGTTTCGCCCTATGACGAACTTATTCCCGTTCTCGGATTTTATGACGAAGGTCTTCCCGAAACGGCAGACTGGGAAATAAAATACATGGTTGAAAGCGGTATTGATGCACTTCAACCCTGTTGGTATGCGTCGTCCACCACCGCCCCCATGAAGAGCCCGAGACTCAATAAATACGCAATACATGACGGCTACTTCAATGCAAAATATAAGGACAGACTCGATATATGCATTATGTGGGAAAACCAGGGCGTAAAGTCGGGACTTACTCTTGATAACTTTAAAAACTATCTATGGAATTACTGGGTTGACTGGTATTTCAAGGACCCGAATTATATGTGCTTTGATAACAAGCCCGTTCTTACAATCTACCAGCATGATACGTTTGTCAGTGCCTTCGGTTCTGCCGAAAAGGCAAAAAAGGCCATAGAATTCATGAGAGAGGACATCAAGAATTACGGATATGACGGACTTATACTCCTCTTCAATATATATTCCGCCGACCAGGCAAACAGTATTGATAAAAAGGCGTCCGACAGTGGAATGGAAATTGACGGACTTCTGCCGTATCATTGGGGCGTTGATGCTTATGACCCCGGAAACATACGTGTTCAACACGAAAACGGATACACGGGGAAGGGCGATAACGCCATAATTGCCACTGCAAGTACCGGCAGAAATATTATCGGTTGGGAGCAGACAAGAACGCCTATTGCCACCTATGACCAGCACCTTGAAGCACTCGAATATCTGACAGAGGAACTTCTTGTAACCTATGCCGAAGATTTCGGAGAGGATTCATGGCAGTCAAAACTTCTTTTCCTCGGTACCTGGAATGAGTTCGCCGAAGGCCATTGGCTTATGCCGACGGGTATAAACGGAAAAGGCCCCGGACAGGATTATATGAACGTCTGGAAAGAAGTGTTTGTAAAAGACCCCGGGGAACTTGTTGTTCCTACCCAAAACCAGAAGGACAGAATATCCTATCTTTATCCCGGTGTAATAACCCCGATAAGAGCAGAACTTATAGAAACTCAAAAAGAAACTCCCGAAGATGAAACAACGCCGGTGGCAGAATTCGATTTTGAAAAGAATTCCTATGACAGTTCCGAATTTTCCAGCACGAGATATGATGAGGTTACCTTTGCCGACGGAAAATTCTACGGTGTTGCCGAAAGCGAAAACACAAAAGCAGACCCGCTTTTCGTTGTAAGAAAAGCTTTCACGGGAGTAGATGCAAAAGACGTTGACGTAATTCATATCAGAATGAAGGCGAATACCGCAACGAGCGTTACTTTGTACCCCATGTTCGAAGGGGATACGGGGTATTCCGCGAATAAAATGCTTTCGACAAGATATGATAAGCGTGATGCATGGCTTGACGTGTATATTGAAACGAAGGATTATATTTTCTGGACGGGTAAAATATTAAATTTAAGATTCGACCTTATAAATACCTACGGTACTGTTGAGTGCGACTTTATAAGACTCCTCAAACGTGATGAAGGTGGATTTGAGATAAACGTTGACGGCGAGACGCTTGACATCAATTCCCAGTATATCACCGAAAAAGACGGCGAACTGTATATTGCCGCCCTTCCTGCCGAAGGCTTCTATTCGGCACTCGGAATAACTTATGAATGGCATAGATTTGATAAAAAACTTCGTCTTGTAATGGGTGTCGGAGAAAATACAATGGCCTTCGGATTCGAGGTCGGCTCGGATATCTGCCTTGTAAACGGCAGAGAAAAAACGTTGGAGAGGGAATTTTACCTTTTTGACGAAATCCCCGTAATTCCCGTTACGTTCCTTCTGGAAGAAGCGGGTGTGGAATATGAATACGCCGAGGGCGAAAGTCTGTACGTCAATGTGAGGGATGAAGAATATGATACGGAAAAATCCCCGTATGACTTTAATTTCGATATCCCCGACGATTACTGTGGTTTCGGTGTAAAAAGAGCCAAAGGCTTTGTTTATAACGGCGAACTTCTCCTTTTCCCGCAAAGACAGTCAAACGGCGCCTTCGACCCCATTCTTAATAACAATTCATTCGTACCTTTTGCCGCCGCCAACTGCAATAGCATAACAGTCAGAATGAAGTATGACCTCGACGGTGCGGCAGACGGTTATGCAGCCATGTATTTCAATACAGAGTCCGACTCATCCTTTTCCGAGGCAAGAAGCGTAAAACGTAAACTGTCTTCACAAATTGAAGATGAAGACGGATATTGCCTGTATGAATTTGATATGTCCGAATGTGAAAAGTTCAAGGGCAAAATTTCCGCCATCCGCTTTGACGTTGCAAACTGCGGCGGAGAATTTGCGATAGATTATATTAAAATCAATATGGAGGATTAAAAATGACAAGAATTTTATTTCAGGGTGATTCAATAACAGACTGTGGAAGAAGCCGAGATAATGACAGATATAAGGGAAACGGATATGCCCATTTTGTAACGGCGCAACTCGGCTATGAACATCCCGGTGAATATGAAATCATAAACCGTGCCGTCGGCGGTAACAGAATAGTTGACCTTTACGCAAGAATAAAGGCGGATATTATAAATTTGAAGCCCGATGTTCTTTCAATTCATGTCGGCATCAACGATGTATGGCATGATGTTGAGTTCAACAATGGCGTGGGTGCAGACAAGTTCGAAAAGATTTACGATATGCTTCT
>RHMF01001364.1_pt1 | contig 11125 bp, 11 predicted proteins | sample 5365151 | NCBI WGS metagenome assembly RHMF01 (sample SAMN10266501, study PRJNA497801) | feces metagenome | isolation source: feces | host: Bos taurus | place: China: Prairie of Fairy Mountain | collected 2017-08-14 | reverse complement strand
ACCAACTTTGATACTCATTGTGTTGACACTCCTTATATTAAATAAAATTTTTGATAACAAAAGTCGGAACTCACATATTATATCAGAAAAATTCAGAAAGAAAAGGGGGTTTTATAAAAAATTTTCATTGATGAAAATGCTGGAGCGACAGGTTTTTACATTTTTCTTGCGGTGGGCAGACAAATTTTGTATACTGTATGTGGAACAGTGTGACATGGCTATGCAAATAATAGGATAGTTATGTGCCATAACAGGAAGGAGGCCGGGAACATGAACGTGACTTGCTTTGATCATTTCCCTGAGCCGGTTTTTTATATTGCAGACGGCGTGCTGCAGTACAGCAATGCTGCCGCACTGGCGCTGGAGCCGGAATGGACGGCGGGAGCAGCTGTGCCCGAGACGCTGGGTGTGGAGCCCGACGAGGAGGGTGTGTTTTCCTGTATGCTGGGCGGCCGGGCATTTCAGGCTGCTGCCACCCGGACCGAGGAAGGTTTGCTGCTGGTGCTGCGCAATCCGGTCAAGGCGCCTGAGGCCGGAGCACTCAACCGTCTGCCTGTGCAGCTGCGTGAACTTCTTAACAGTATGCAGGGCGCCGTGCAGATGTTGACTGCAAATTTGAAAGAAACCGATGGGGCCGGTACAGGAGATTATCTGGCCATCGTGCAGCAGAATTTTTACCGTCTGCTGCGGCTGACCCGCCATCTGGAACTGGCTGATTTGGCAGGTCGGGAGGATTTTACGCATGTGGAGCAGGTGCCGCTGGATCTGGCTGAAATCTGCCGTGAAATGGCTTATGGCGCCCGCAAGTTGGCAGAGCAGGCCGGCATTTCTCTGCAGGAGGACGTTCCCGGCGGTGTGATAATCAGTGTTGGCGACCGCATGCTGCTGGAGATTTTGCTGCTGGAACTGCTGTCCAACGCTATGAAGGCGGCCCGCAAGGGAGGACAGGCCGGCATTCGCCTGACCACCAACGGCAGCCGTGCCCAAATCACTGTGTGGGACGATGGGCCCGGCATGAGCCAGGCCGATCTGACCGCCATGATGGACGGGGATGCCCCTGACAGTCTGCCAAGACCCGGCACCGGACTGAGGCTGGGGCTGCCCATTGCACGCTATGTGGCGGCCGCCCACGGTGGTGCCGTTTTGCTGGAGAGCCGGGAAGGTGACGGCATGCGTGTAACGGTATCCCTGCCTTTGCAGAAGGTGAGCAAGGGTGCTGTGTATACACCTCGGATCCGTGCGGAAGAGAGTTTTTCGTCCATGCTGACTATGCTGTCCGATGCCCTGCCCCGGCAGGTTTTTGAAGAATAAAACGCACACTGGGCGCACCATTTGGTGCGCCCAGTGTTTTTCGCTTTGCAAGCGGCGGTATTTATTTGCAGAAGCACTCCACGTAGTGCTCCATGGCCTGTTCAATGACCTTGACGGCGGCGGCGCGGTCGTTGACATCGCCGGGGACGGCCTCTTTGCCTTCCAGTGCCTTATACACTGCAAAGAAATGGGCCATTTCATCAAAAATGTGGGCGGGCAGGTCCAGCAGGTTCTGATACCCGTTGTAGGTGGGATCGGAGAAGGGGATGGCGATGATTTTCTCGTCGTTTTTGCCGCCATCCAGCATGGAAATATAGCCGATGGGATAGCAGCGCACCATGGTCAGGGGGTCCAGCGACTCCGAGCAGAGCACCAGCACGTCCAGCGGGTCACCGTCGTCACCGTAGGTACGGGGGATAAAACCGTAGTTGGCGGGGTAGTGGGTGGAGGTGTGAAGAACACGGTCCAGAAGGATCAGACCGGTCTCCTTGTCCAGTTCGTATTTTTTCTTGCTGCCCTTGGGGATTTCGATGACCGCCATAAAATCTTCGGGAGCGATCCGCTTGGGGGAGATGTCATGCCAGATATTACTCATCTTGTAAACCTCCTTGCGTCAGTGACGCGCAGTTTGCGGCTGTGGCAATTCTTGATTTGATTATAGCGGAAAGTGCGGCAAATTACAAGCGGCGAAAAAAGCGCGTTTCGGCGGATATTTTTGGAATTATTTTGCGCTTTCCCCTTGAAGAAGGGGTGTTTTTGCTGTAGAATAATCGTATCTTTGCAAATGCAAAAACGAAGTTGAGAAATGGGGTGCAGCGATTGAAACTTTTGGAGGAACGCATCCGTAAGGACGGCGTGGTGCGTGGTACTGAGGTACTGAAAGTTGACAGTTTTCTCAATCACCAGATCGACGTGGAGCTTTTGGACGAAATCGGAAAAGAGCTGTTTCGTCTGTACGGGGATTGCAACGTCACCAAGATCCTGACCATTGAGGCATCCGGTATCGGCATCGCCTGCGTAGTTGCTCAGCATTTTGGGGTGCCGGTGGTTTTTGCAAAGAAAAACAAGACCAAGAACATCGCCGGTGATGTGTATACTTCTCAGGTGGAGTCCTTTACCCACGGAAGAGTGTATGATATCATGGTGTCCAAGGATTTTCTGCATGCCGAGGACCGCGTGCTGCTGATTGATGATTTTCTGGCCAACGGCGCGGCGCTGCAGGGACTGATCAAACTGGTCCGTGACGCCGGAGCAACCTTGGTGGGTGCCGGCATCTGCATCGAGAAGGCATTCCAGCCCGGCGGCGACATGATTCGCTCTATGGGTGTGCGCGTGGAGTCTCTGGCTCGGATCAAGTCGCTGGACGAAGAGAAAGGCATTGAGTTCTGTTAATCGGTTTACATTGGGCAACGCCCTGTAAAATAAAAAGAAGTTCGAAATGAACGGGAGGAAAATTTACATGAAGAAGCGCATTCTCGCACTGCTGCTGGCCTGCGTTATGGTGTTTGGTCTGGCAGCCTGTTCCAACTCCGGCGACAAACAGTCCGAAACCGACGGCAAGACCATCAAGGTCGGTCTGATCTGCATCGGCGACGAAAACGACCAGGGCTACACCTACAATTTCATCCGCGGCAAGGAAGCTGCCACCGAGACTCTGGCTGCCAAGGGCATCAATGTTGAGTGGGTTGTCAAGTACAACATCGGCGAAGATGCCACCTGCGAAGACGCCAACATCGAGTTGGCCGAAGAGGGCTGCCAGATCATCATCAACAACTCCTACGGCTTTGAACCCTTCATGCTGAAGGTTGCTCCCGAGTATCCCGAAATCACCTTCATCTCCTGCACCAACCAGGCTTCCTGGGGCGATGAACTGGCCAACACCCACAACGCCTTCGCAAACATCTATGAGGGCCGTTATCTGGCCGGCGTGGCTGCAGGTCTGAAGATCCAGGAAATGATCGACTCCGGCAAGATCACCGCTGACCAGGCCGTCATCGGCTACGTGGGCGCTTTCTCTTTTGCTGAGGTTATTTCCGGCTTTACCGCTTACTATCTGGGCGCCAAGAGCGTTTGCCCCTCTGTCACCATGAAGGTTCAGTTCGTGGGCTCCTGGTCCGACGCTACTCTGGAAGCCAATGCCGCTTCCGCACTGTGCGATCTGGGCTGTGTCATGATCTCCCAGCACTCCGACAACACCACTCCCGCCACCGTGGCTCAGAGCAACGGCGTGTTCCACACCGGCTACAACAATGATATGACCGGTGTGGCTCCCGAGGCCTCCATCATCGGCACCCGTATTGACTGGGAAGTCTACTTCGTCCACGCCATCGAGACCATCGTCAATGGTGGTACTCTGGAGCAGGACTGGAGCAAGGGCATGAACGACAATGCCGTTGTTATGACCAAGCTGAACGAGAAGGTCGCTGCCCCCGGTACCGCTGAAAAGCTGGCCGAGGTGGAAGCTAAGATCAAGTCCGGTGAGATCCAGGTCTTTGACACCGACACCTTCACTGTTGGCCACGAGAAGGTCACCACTTCCTTCGCTCTGGACACCGACGGCGACTTCGTTCCCGACTCCGTGGAAGCTGTTCATGACGGCGCTTACCACGAGTCCGAGGCCCAGTCTGCTCCCTATTTCGCACTGCAGATCGACGGCATCGAGTGGCTGAACTCCGCTTTCGGCTAATCCAAATAATTACACCGTATCCCGACGGGGGCTGTCATCAGACGGCTCCCGTCATTTTTTTGTTTTTTCCCGAAAAATTCCGATTCGCCCTTGCACCTTTCCTGTTGTTTTGATACCATAATAAAATACAGAACCATGGGGGCATATGCCCTTGTGACGAGGAGATGATGGCCTTGGAACCTGTCCACGCAATTGAACTGCGGCACATTACCAAGCGATTTGGTTCAGTTGTTGCCAATGACAACATTGATCTGACGCTGGGAAAGGGCGAGATCCTTGCGCTTCTGGGTGAAAACGGAAGCGGCAAGACCACCCTGATGAATATGCTCTCGGGTATCTATTACCCCGATGAGGGCGAAATTCTGGTCAACGGCAAGCCGGTGTCCATTCGCTCCCCCAAGGATGCCTTTGATAACGGCATCGGCATGATTCATCAGCACTACAAGCTGGTGGACGTCTTTACCGCCGCCGAAAACATGGCGTTGGGCCATCGGGAAGACGGACGGCTTAACCGAAAGAACATTACGGCTCGTATCCGTGAAATCAGTGATAAGTACGGCTTCGGCGTGGACCCCAACAAGAAGGTCTACGAAATGTCGGTGTCTGAAAAGCAGACGGTGGAGATCGTTAAGGTGCTCTACCGGGGCGCTGATATTCTCATTCTGGACGAGCCCACCGCCGTACTGACTCCACAGGAGACCCAGAAACTGTTTGCGGTCCTGCGCAACATGAAGGCCGACGGCAAGACCATCATTATCATTACCCACAAGCTCAATGAGGTCATGGAGATCTCGGATAAGGTGGCTGTTCTGCGCAAGGGGAAATACATCGGCACCGTCAACACGGCTGAGACCAATCCTCAGGCCCTGACCGACATGATGGTGGGTCACGCGGTGACGCTGAACATCAACCGCCCCGATCCGGTGGATCCCAAGCCCCGCTTGGAAGTGCGCGGCTTGACTGTGGAAGACGTGGAAGGGGTCAAAAAGCTGGATGATGTCACCTTTACCGCCATGGGTGGCGAGGTGCTGGGCATTGCCGGCATTGCCGGCTCCGGTCAGAAGGAACTGTTGGAGGCCATTGCCGGTCTGCAGGGCGTCAAATCGGGCTCCATCCTGTACTCTCCTGAGGGAGAGGTTCCCTACGAATTGGTAGGCAAGAGCGCCATGCAGATCAAGCAGGCCGGTATTTCGCTGGCCTTTGTGCCCGAGGACCGTCTGGGAATGGGTCTGGTAGGCGATATGGGCATGGTAGGAAACATGATGCTGCGCTCCTGGCGGCAGGGCAGAGGCGCCTTCGTGGATTGGAAAGATCCCACCGAACTGGCCGAGCATGTCAAGGAAGAGCTGGACGTGGTGACGCCCAGCGTGGTGTATCCCGTGCGCCGTCTGTCCGGCGGTAACGTGCAGAAGGTCCTGGTGGGCCGCGAGATCGCTTCCTGCCCTACTGTGCTGATGAGTGCTTACGCCGTGCGCGGTTTGGACATTAACACGTCCTATACTATTTACAATTTGATGACCGAGCAGAAGGAGAAGGGCGTGGCCGTTATCTTCGTGGGCGAAGATCTGGATGTGCTGCTGGAGCTGTGTGACCGCATTCTGGTCCTCTGCGCCGGCAAGGTGTCCGGCATTGTGGACGGACGCACCGCCACCAAGGAAGAAGTTGGCCTGCTGATGACCCGTGTAGGCGGCGAAGAGGAGGGTGTGAAGGAATGAAAGAACAGAAAACACCCCTGATCCGTCTGGCTAAACGTAGCGGTATGCCCCAGAAGACCATGTGGGCGATCCGCGCGGCCTCCTTTGTGGTGGCCATTCTGCTGGGCGCCATCATTTTTCTGGCCATTGGCCGCAATCCCTTTGCGGCATACGGAACCATTCTTTCGGGCAGTTTGGGCAAGGCGACTGCCATCCGCCAGACCGTCAAGATCGCCATCCCTCTGTTGGGAACAGCATTGGCCATTGCGCCCTGTTTCAAGATGCGGTTCTGGAACATCGGTGCCGAGGGTCAGATCACGGCGGGTGCCGTGGGCGCCTCCTACTTCGCCCTGTTTTGGGCTGATAATCTGCCGGCCCCTGTGCTGATTCTGGTCATGGCGCTGGCCGGCGCTCTGTTCGGCGGTATCTGGGCCCTGATCCCTGCTTTCTTCAAGGCCAAGTGGGGCACGAACGAGACGCTGTTCACACTGATGATGAACTACATCATCATCGGCGTTGTCCGCTGGCTTCAGGGCGGTCCGTGGGAAGGCCGTCCCGGTTCCCAGATTATTCCCATGTTTGACAAGGCTGCTGTCCTGCCCAAGGTGTTTGGTGTGCACTGCGGCTGGATCATCGTGCTGGCGCTGACCGTGCTGATGTTTGTGTACATGAAGTATACCAAGCACGGCTATGAGATCACCGTTATTGGTGAAAGCCAAAATACCGCCCGGTATGCCGGTATGAATGTTGGCCGCATCGTCATGCGCACTGTGTTTATTTCGGGTGCCATCAGCGGTCTGGTGGGATTCATTGTGGCCTCGGGCGCCAACGGAACGCTGTACGACGGCGTGGCCGCCGGCGTGGGCTTTACCGCCATTACGGTGGCATGGCTGGCTCAGCTCAATCCCTTTGCTATGGTGGGTATTTCCGCCCTGCTGGCTGTTTTGGAAAAGGGAGCCGACACCCTGCAGACCCGCATGGCGGTTCCGGCCTCCATTTCCGATATTATCACCGGCATTTTCCTGTTCTGCATGCTGGGATGCGAATTCTTTATTAACTATAAGCTCATCTTCCGCGGACATCAGGAGAAGGAGGTGGCCGGGAAATGAATCTGATTGCTGCAATTCAAAATATTCTGGAAAACGCGAACCAAAGTTTTCTGGTTCTGCTGATCATGGCCGCCGTGCTGAACGGCACGCCTCTTCTGTTCGGCACCGTGGGTGAAGTTCTGTCTGAAAAGGCCGGCAACCTGAACCTTGGCGTCGAAGGTATGATGTTCATGGGCGGTGCGATGGGCCTGGGCGGCGCGTTCTACTATGAAAAGCTGGCCGGCGAGAGCGCAAACGGCTATGTGGCTGTTATTCTGGCCATCTTGTTCTCTTTCCTGGGCGGTGCCATCGGTTCGCTGATTTACAGTTTCCTGACGGTCACCCTGCGTGCCGATCAGAACGTGACCGGTCTGGCGTTGGCCATCTTTGGCACCGGTGCCGGACAGTTTATCGGTGAGTATATGCGCACCACTTCGGGCAGCTTTGTTGCGGTCAGCAACAGCCTGAAGAATATGTTTGCGAATTCTCCCTTCCCTGCAGCCATGGAGGAACTGCCCATCATTGGCCCCCTCCTGTTCGGACACAACATCTTTGTCTACATCGGTGTGGCCATTGCGATTGCCATGGCCCTGTTCCTGAACCGCAGCCGCGGCGGCCTGTATCTGCGCGCCGTGGGCGAATCTCCCGCCACTGCCGACGCAGCCGGCATCAACGTAACCCGTTATAAGTACATGGCAACTGTGCTGGGCGGCGGCATTTCGGCCATTGGCGGCATGGTGTATATCATGACCATCGCCGGCTGCGTTTGGAACCACGAGGGCCTGGCCGGCGAGGGCTGGCTGGCCGTGGCGCTGGTCATCTTCTGCCTGTGGCGTCCCATGAATGCCGTGTGGGGTTCGGTGCTGTTTGGTGCGCTGATGATCCTGTACGTGCGTATGCCGCTGGCTTTCCTGCCTGATCAGCTGTACCGCATCCTGCCCTATGTCATGACGGTTATCGTGCTGATCTTCACCAGTCTGCGCAACAGCAAAGACAAGCAGCCTCCGGCAAGTTTAGGTTTGCCTTACTTCCGCGAGGACCGCTGAGTTCAGACAAGCAAACGGTTTGTCTGCTTGTCTTTGGGGCCCTGCCGTAGGCGGGGCGGCGCTTGCGCCGGAAATTCGCAGCGCAGCGGAGAATTGCGCAGGGAGGATTCATTCCGACCGAGCATGTAACATAAAACGGGGTCCCCACGGGACCGAGGTTTCGTGGGGAAACAAGCAGCCTCCGGCAAGTTTAGGTTTGCCTTACTTCCGCGAGGACCGCTGATAAACGTCAAAAAACGCGATGCAGAATATTCTGCATCGCGTTTTTGTTATGCATTCCCGTTGTGGTTCTGCTTTTTGCGGCGGTACCACACGCAGTTGAACACGTTACCCAAAATCAAAATGTTGCCGCACAGGTACAGCCAGACCAGCAGAATGATGACTGACGCCAGTGACCCATATACCAGACTGTACCGGGAGGACATGCCGATGAACCAGGAAAACAGGATGGAAGCTCCGGCCAGTGCCACGGCGGCCAGCACCGCGCCTGTGAGAATGGGAGGGTGCGGCTTTTCGATGGGGGCGCTGATCCGGTACAGCAGCAGAATAAAGGTCAGAACCAGTGCAAACAGGATGACAAAGCGCAGCCATTGCCAATCCCAAAGGGCGGCGTGGATGGGCAGAAATCGCTCCAGAAAGCGCAAAAACCAGTCTCCGGTCAGCAGTACCACGATGGACAGATAGATGGTCAGCAGCAGAAGCAGTGCGATACCTACGCTGACGGCGATACTCCATAGGCCGGTATAATTGCGATTGCCATAAATATCGTCCATGATCCGCATCAGGGCACGCAGGGCGGCCGAGGCTGACACCAGCGTTACAAACAGGCCGGCCAGCAGCATACCGCCGGTCTGATTTTCGGTGATATAGCCCACATAATCGGCCAGAATGGCGGCCACGCCGCCGGGGAGGAATTGTTCTACCTCGCCCAGCACCACCGAAATATCCAGATCCAGCGCGCCTACAAAGGCATTGACACAGATCAGAATGGGGAAAAAGCTCAGGATCAGGAAATAGGCCAGCTCGGCGGCTGACCGGGATACGTGAGCCGAAAAGTACAGCTCCACGATTTCCCGCACGAACCGGACCGGCGCCCAGTGCCAAAGTCGCTTCATGGGTGAACTCCTTGGTGTTTTCCGGCGGAAATCATCTCTCCGCCTACGGTTTCACCCAAAGCATACCATATTCCCCTGTCGCAAAAAGGGGAAAAGAAAAATCGCCGTACAACGTACGGCGATCAATTCTTGTTTGGTTTAATTAGGCCAGCTTGTTCAGCTTGATGGTCATGGCGCTCTTCTTGCGGGCTGCATTGTTCTTGTGCAGCAGACCGTAACCGACAGCCTTGTCCACAGCCTTGACAGCCACCTTGTATGCGACATCGGCCTCGCTGCGGTTGCCTTCCGCCACCGCGGCGTCAAACTTCTTGAGCTCGGTCTTCAGCTCGGACTTCTTGGCCTTGTTCAGTGCAGCCTTGGTCTCGTTCACCAGAACACGCTTCTTGGCAGACTTGATATTGGGCAAACCAAACACCTCCTCCGATCGGTAAAATTTCGAGTGATTGCACCCGTGCAGATATGTATTTTACCATCAGATTTCAAAAAAAGCAACCTTTATTTTCAAAAAAATCTTATTTTTTTGTATAAGCCGGCGTCTGACGCAAAGAATAGAGCAAAAACGTTTTTGGTCCACAATATCTTGTAATCGGAGGGGGTTTTTCATGCTTCAGCGGCGGACCGATCTGGCTCTGGAGGCCCGGGAAATCTGGCAGTCGGGGGCGAAGAGAGCCGCGCATTTGCCCGGCGTTACGTCCGAACAGACCAATCGGGAGGGGTACCCGGTCACCACGGTGCGCATCACCGATGGAGAGGGTGCGCAGGCGCTGGGTAAACCGATTGGAACCTATATTACCGTGGAATTGCCCGGTCTGAAACGGCGGGAGGAGGATGCCTTTCCTCGGGCGGTACGTGCGGTGGCGACCGAACTGCGCAGTCTGCTCCCTGAGGGGGACGGCAGCGTATTGGTGGTGGGGTTGGGCAACCGGGCTATCACGCCGGACAACATCGGACCCGCCGCCGTGGGACACACGCTGGTCACCCGTCATCTGGTGGCGCAGATTCCCGAGCATTTCGGCCATTTTCGCCCAGTGGCGGCGCTGGCTGCCGGGGTGCTGGCCGGTACCGGCATGGAGAGCAGTGAATTGGTGCAAGCCGTGGTGGAACAGACAAGTCCCTCCTGTGTCATTGCCATCGACGCGCTGGCGTCTCGGTCCCTGAGCCGGGTCTGCTCCACCGTCCAGTTGGCCGACAGCGGCATCTCCCCCGGCTCCGGCGTGGGCAATCACCGTGCCGCCTTAGACCGTAAGACGCTGGGCGTGCCGGTTATCGCCCTTGGGGTGCCCACCGTGGTGGATGTGGCCACCCTCTGTGCCGATGTGCTGGCCGAGGCCGGCCGGGGCGATCTGGAGCCAGAGACCTTGCGTGGTGCCGCCGCCGGTATGATGGTTACCCCGCGGGACATAGACCAGAGTGTGGCCGATCTGTCCAAGGTCATTGGCTATGCCGTCAGTTTGGCATTGCAGAGAGACCTGTCCATCGAGGATCTGGAGCTGCTGCTGGCCTAATTGTCCTGAAAAAAATCGAACAAACTTTCTAATTTTTCGACAAAACCCCTTGACAGAATCGAACAAGTGTTGTATTCTTGCGTCGAACAAAAGTTTCAATACTTCAAAAATTTGTTTCTATAGTCCGTTTTATCGGTCTTTATAATTGCTATACTCGGTTCGAAAACGAACAAGGAGGTCACCCATATGCAGACAATCTATTTCACCACCACCAATTTCATCCGTCACGAAGGTAACGTGGTCGACCTGACCGAGTATCGCCGCAAGCTGGCTCTGGCACAGGGTGTGACTGAGCCTGCCGTAGAGGAGGAACCTGCTTTTACTCCCCGCCCGCGCACCAATCACCGTCGCAGAAAGGTCCTGTCCCACATGGCGCTGGACTACGCCGCCTCGCTGGCGCTGATCATCACAGCTCTGTCCTTTGCATTCAGCCTGTTTTAAGAGGGGAAAGTGCAAAAAAGTTCATAAAACCCTTTGACATTTCACGTTTTATATGGTATACTGCCAAAGCGTCAATGCGGCCCCCTGCTTCGTTTGAGGGTAAAAGCCATGTGTTTCGTGGTGTTCACCTGCCTCCTACGCAGCGCCGTGGCCAGCTTGATGTGAATATTTTGAAAGGTGGAATATACCATGATCCGTAAGGACGAAAAGACTGCCGTTATTGAGGCAAACCGCACCCA
>RHMF01005729.1_pt1 | contig 11128 bp, 14 predicted proteins | sample 5365151 | NCBI WGS metagenome assembly RHMF01 (sample SAMN10266501, study PRJNA497801) | feces metagenome | isolation source: feces | host: Bos taurus | place: China: Prairie of Fairy Mountain | collected 2017-08-14 | reverse complement strand
GCCGTAAGGCCACCTGGACTGTCAAGGTAGAGTGCAAGGAGAAGCCTGAAGCACAGCTGCTGGGTTCCGCTATCGGCATGAAGGTCATGGAAGACGTGCCCTACGTGATGGGCATGGAGAAGTGGCTGGGCACCGAACTGAACGACGAAAACAAGGCCTATCTGAAGGACTTCGGCGCAGCCACCGCCTCCAACGGCGCTGTGGGTCTGTACCACATTGCAAACCTGACTCCCGAAGCCAAGGAGCAGGGCGAGGCAATCATTGCCGAAGGCGCTCAGGTCTACGTCATTGACGATGCCGAGCTGAAGCGTGTGCAGGAAAGCTACCCCGTCATGTGGAAGAACCCCGAGGCAAAGCCCAAGCTCTGCTTCGTTGGCTGCCCCCATCTGAGCATGGAGCAGCTGATCGCCTGGACCGAGAATGTGGAAAAGGGCCTGAAAGAAAGCGGCAACAAGAAGGTGCTGGTGCCCACCGTGTTCACCACCGCCCCCGCCGTGAAGGAAGCCTTTGAAAAGACCGAGTATGCCGCCCGTCTGAAGGCTACCGGCGTGATCTTAAGCTACATCTGCCCCCTGATGTACATGAACAATCCCCTGTGCAAGGCCATGCCTGTCATGACCTGCTCCAACAAGCTGCGCACCTACACCACCGCCCGCTTCTACACCGAGGACGAGATCCTCACCAAGATCACGAAGGGAGTGTAAGCCATGAAGGAATTTATCGGACGCGTTGTCACCCCCGGTACCGTTACCGCTTCCGCTGTGGTCTCCCACGGTGGTCTGAATACCCTGGCATCCTTCCAGGGCGCACTGCAGTTCGGTGACAAGAAGGCCACCTGCGGCGACCAGAACAATCCTGACCTCTACAACAAGCAGATGGCCGGCAAAGCTCTGTGCCTGCCCCAGACCATCGGCTCCACCACCGGCGGCCTGGTTCTGTACTGCGCCTGCGCCATGAACCGCCAGCCCGCCTGCATGCTCTTCAGTAAGCCCATCGACTCCCTGGCAGCCGCCGGTGCCATCCTGGCTTCCGTCTGGCTGGAGGGCAGCCAGATGCCCGTCGTGGACAGCCTGGGTGACGAGTTCCTGAACTACGTCAAGGACGGCATGACCATCACCATCAAGGATGGCGGCATTGTCTGCGTGGAGTAATTGACCTGATATGATAACACGGCACCCAATCGGGTGCCGTGTTTTTCTATTCAAAAATGGGAATTAGCGGATAACGTACGGCAGTACTCCCCTGCGAATTTGCCGAAACTGAATGCGAATACGAAAAACTTCACTGCACGGGCGGCTGATAGCCGCCCCTACATTCATAATCAAAGGAATGCGTTAAATTGGAATTTATCAGATACTTTTTACCGGATACAGTTCAATATATCCTCTTGTTCCAACAGGCTCTAACTGAATCCGGGGGTTGCTGTCATCCCAGGCATATCCGATGGTCTGAGGATTGAACTTTTTAATCGCCTCCCATACCTGCCCGATTGCCTCTCCAAAGTTCTCCTCCTCAAAGGGCTCGCCCTGGAACATGATGTATTTACATTTAGGCAGTTCAATAACATCAAAACCGTCGGGAATTTCACCCGAATAGTCCATTGCCACCTCTACACCCTGAACATACACAGATGTACCTTCTTTGATGTAGTTTTTAGGAAGCCACAGGCATACCGGCTCGCCGCTGATGGACTTCATACTGCACAGAAGTCCCCAAACATCGCAGCCGACTTCTTCACAATACTGGAAATATTCCGTTGCTTCTTTTCCCCGCCTGATGATGACCTTTCTTTCGGGTTTCTCGATTACCTGCAAAAATACGTTTTTTACTTCGCTCATATCCTTGTTCTCCTTTCTCTGCGCGTACTTAATGCCATAAGGTTTGAACAGATAGATTGGCACAGGGCATACAGTGTACTCATAGGGATTACAGCCAAACTCTTTATAAAAAGCCCGCTGATAACCGTCCACACTTTCAAAGCCGGAATCGTAAGCCACATCGATGATCTTTACCTTTTCATCCCGCAAGCGTAGTGCCGATTTGGACAGTCGCAGCCGCCGAATATAGACAGCAGGTGTCATATGGAGCAAATCCACAAAAAGTCTGTAAGAGTACCAGGGTGAGTATCTGGAAACCCGGGCTAAATCTGCCATCGAAATGTCTGTATCAAGATGTGCTGCAATATAGTCCTGCATTCTTTGGACTGCTTCGATATGTTCATCCATTTCTGTTCACCTCCTTATAGGCTAATTTTAGGAGAAGTCCAATGGATTTTCTCGACTTAATTTGCTGAAACAGTGCCGCTGCCCCAGAAAAAGAGGCGGTCACAGACCGCCCCAGCATTTTTATCCAACAGTCTGCCAGTCATTCCCAGGAGGTTCCAAAGGTCCCGACGTGGGAATCTCCTGGGATTGTGCAGCAGGTACATCAGCTTAGAAAGAAGCGGAATCAATCTCTGCAATGGCATCCCGCATAATTCTCTCCGGGTCGCTGCCAATCAAATCCAGCTTTTCCGCAAAGAAGCCTTCCACATCGTGGATATGGAAGAACTCCCCTACCAGGGCTTTCACATACTCGAAGCCGAACTGCTTTTTCAGGATTCCGCCGCCGGTGGACACATAGTAGAGCTTCCGGGCCTTGGTATGTGTCTGGGGCTTCTCATTTTCATCGTAGTAGAATGTCAGGCCCACGCAGCAGATGGCCTCCAGATAGTTTTTCAGCGCAGAGGGAAAGGACAGGTCATAGTAAGGGGCCGCAATGACGATGATATCCGCCTCGTTAAACTGCCGGGCATAGCGCAGCATGGGATCGTCAAACTTTTCCGCAGCCAAAAGATCCTGCTTGTACTTTAAGGAAGCTGTATTCAGTGCAGGAATGGCCTCCCTTTCCAGGTTCACTTCCTCCACCTGACCGTTCAGCTTGCTCAAAAGATGATTTGCCAGGAGATAGGTCCGGCTTTCCGGACGGATACAGCTGTTGATAAATAAAATCTTGTCCATAGCTTACCTCAGGTTCACGATCCAGTTATCGCCTTCGACAATGTACTGGAATTCATTCAGATCGTTCCGCAGCATCACATCTAAAAGCTCTCTCAGATCAGAAACGGTATTGTACTGCTCCAGCTGATCCAGTTCCACCCACTCCATGTGCCCCTCCTCGGAGGATCGCAGCTGACCTTCAAAGGTATCCGTTTTGAAGAGGAATACAATATAGCGATCCTCACCGCTGGGAAACTGCTTCAGGCCGCAGAGCTTTACGTTGGAAACCGTAAGGCCCGTTTCTTCCCGCATCTCCCGGATGCAGGCATCGACAAAGGATTCACCGGGCTCCACATGACCGCCGGGAAGGGTGTATCCCGCCCAGTCCTTCTTGACCCGGTTCTGAAGTAAAATTCTGTTTCCCTGATAAATGAGGCACAGCATCGTCAGCTCGCAATTTTCGGTACGTTTCATTTTTATGCAGACCTTTCCATGATTTTCTTCTATCCTAAATCCAAAGGCTTTCCCTGTCAACACAGCGCTGTATCCAGAATCTCATCGCCTTTTTTATGCATTTTGCCACATTTTTAGAGATATATTGCATTTTACTCCATTTTCAGTTAAACTATATTTTAGCAAAATACGGAAATAAGGAGGATCATTTGCGTGACTATTAAAGAACTGTTTGCCGCAAAGGATATGACCCAGGGCCCCCCCTGGAAGCGAATCATGGAATTCTCTATCCCCATGCTCATCGGCAATATCGCCCAGCAGCTGTATAACACCGCGGACTCCATCATCGTCGGTATGTACGTCGGTGACAATGCCCTGGCTGCTGTCGGCAGTGCCATGCCCATTCTGAATCTCTTGCTTGCCCTGTTCGTGGGTATCGCCACCGGCGCAGGTATTGTGGTTTCCCAGAGCTTCGGTGCCCGTGACCGCAAGGGCCTTACGGAAGCCATCGGCAACTGCATTGCCCTGTCCGTGATCGCAACCATTGTGATCATGATCATTGGCCCCCTGATCTCCATGCCCATGCTGAGGATGCTGGGTACTCCCGAATCCATCATCTATTGGTGCGATGAGTATCTGAAGATCTACTTCTGGGGCATCGTGGGCTTCTTCTTCTACAACATGCTCTCCGGTGTTCTGCGTGGTCTGGGCGACTCCCTGTCCGCCCTGGGCTTCCTGCTGGTGGCCGCTGTGCTGAACGTTGTGCTGGACCTGTGGTTTGTCCGGGAAATGGGTGTTGCCGGTGTGGCACTGGCTACCGTCCTGTCCCAGGGCATCTCCGCCATCTTCTGCTACATCAAGCTGGCAAAAATGAGCGACAGCTTCGACCTGGGCCTCAAGACCATGAAGCTGATTCCTGCCATGGCTGGCCGCATTCTGAAAATCGGCATTCCCTCCGGCATTACCCAGGCCATTATGGCAACTGCCGGTATGGTGGTTCTGAATCTGACCAATGCCATGGGCGAGACCGTCATCGCCTGCAGCGTCATTGTCATGCGTGTGGACGGCTTCGCCATGATGCCCAACTTCACCTTCGGTCAGGCACTGTCCGTCTATGCCGGTCAGAACTTCGGCGCAGGCAAGTATGACCGTGTGGGCCTGGGTGTCCGTCACGGCGGCATAATGGCCTCCATGACCAGTGCAGTGATCACTCTGATCCTGATGTTCTGCAGCCCCGTGCTGTTCAGCTTCTTCACTGACACACCTGAACTGATCGATCTGGCAACCAATATGATCCGGATCATGGCTGTTGGTTACATCTGCATGTCCCTGACTCAGGTTCTGGGTGGTGTCATGCGCGGCTGCGGTGAGACTGTGGTGCCCATGTGGGTTTCCATCATTCAGACCATCGTTCTGCGTGTACCCATCGCCTATCTGATCGCTTACCTGACCCGCTCCCCCGAGTTCCCCCACGGCAATCCCATTGCCCTGTTCGGTTCTCTGATGATCAGCTGGACCATCGGCATGATCATCTCCATCGTTGTCTTCAAAAAGGGCAAGTGGAGAAATAAGCTGCCCAGCATCAAGGCAGATCACCTGGCATAAGCTTTTGAAAGGAGGCACGAAAGTGCCTCCTTTTCTTTTGCGAATAATAGTTGCGTCCGCAATGATTATCTGCTATAATAGCCATATCAAAAATTTGGAGGGATTGTTGTGTCCAATGATCAGCGCCGGCATATGAAGCGCGGCAAGGATGTGGATATGACCAGCGGCTCTATCGCCCGGCATATTATCCTGTTTGCCCTTCCCCTGCTGGCGGGCAATGTGTTTCAGCAGCTTTACAACATGGTCGACACCTGGGTGGTGGGCCGGTTTGTCAGCAATGAAGCCTATGCTGCGGTAGGCAGTGTGGGTCCCATCGTCAACATGCTGGTGGGCTTCTTTATGGGCCTGTCCTCCGGTGCCGGTGTGGTCATTTCCCAGTACTACGGTGCCAAGCGTATGGAAGATGTGCAGCGCACGGTCCATACCACCGTCACCATGACCTTTATTCTGGGCATTGTGTTTACCGCCATCGGCCTGGGAATGACCCCTTTCATGCTGCGGATGATGAACACCCCGGAAAATGTGCTGCCGGAATCCACCGCCTACCTGTCCATCTACTTCTCCGGCCTCATGGGACTGATGCTTTACAATGCCGGTGCAGGCATTCTCCGGGCTGTGGGCGATTCCAAGCGGCCCTTCTATTTCCTGGTGGTCTGCGCCCTGCTCAATACCGCCCTTGACCTGCTGTTTGTGATTGTGTTCCGGATGGGCGTAAGGGGTGTGGCCCTGGCAACCATCATTTCCCAGAGTGTCTCCGCAATTCTGGTTCTGATCGTGCTGCTGAGAACCGGCGAATGCATCAAGATCCGCCCCCGGGCCCTGCGGCTTCACTGGGACATCCTGAAAAAGATCATCCGGGTGGGTATTCCTGCCGCCATCCAGATGGCAATTACCGGCTTCTCCAACATTTTCGTTCAGTCCTACATCAATTTCTTCGGCGATGCCTGTATGTCCATGCCTGTATGTCCGGCTGGACCACCTATGCCAAGGTGGATGCAGTTCTGTTCCTGCCCATGCAGTCCATCGCCCTGGCCTCCACCACCTTTGTGGGCCAGAACCTGGGCTGCAATCAGGTTGAACGGGCCAAGAAGGGTGTGCGCACTGCGCTGACCATGGCTGTCACTTCCACCATCATCCTGATGATCCCCATTGTGATCTTCGCAGAGCCTGTAGTTGCCTTCTTCAACGCAAAGCCCGAAGTGGTGGAATACGGCTCCATGCTCCTTCGCTACATAACCCCCTTCTATGTGGTGTGCTGCTTCAATCAGATCTATTCCGGCGCACTCCGGGGCGCAGGCAACAGCAAAGCCCCCATGGTGATCATGCTTTCCTCCTTCGTGGCCTTCCGGCAGGTGTACCTGTTCATCATGAGCAGAGTCTGCAATGAGATCATTCCCATTGCCATGAGCTACCCCGCCGGCTGGATCCTCTGCGCCACTCTTACCACCATCTATTTCCACAGGGTCAAGCTGGGATCAACCCGCCTTGTGGACGATATTCCCACCAAAGAAAAGGAGTAAATACTATGCTGCTGATCAAAAATGGTTACATCAAATCCATGGCTGGCCCCGACATCCCCAATGGCTGCGTTCTCATCGGTGATGACGGCAAAATTATCTCCGTTGCCCCTGCCATTGATGCCCCTGAGGCACAGATCATCGATGCGGAAGGCCGTCTGGTCACCCCCGGCTGCGTGGATGCCCACTGCCACATTGGCCTTGATAACGAAGCCTGCGGCTGGGAAGGCCACGACTACAACGAAATGACCGACCCCGTCACCCCTCAGATGCGGGCCATTGACTCCATCAACCCCATGGACGAGGCCTTCCCCAATGCCATCCGGGGCGGTGTCACCACTGCCTGCACCGGTCCCGGCAGCGCCAATGTGGTTGGCGGCACCTTTACCACCATCAAGCTGGTGGGCAAGCGTGTGGATAAGATGATCGTGAAGGACGCAGTTGCCATGAAGTGCGCCTTCGGCGAAAATCCCAAGCGCTGCTACGGTCAGAACGGCAAGAAGAGCCCCATGACCCGTATGGGCACCGCCGCTGTTCTGCGGGAGCTGCTGTTTAAGTCCCGCCGGTATCTGGAGGACAAGGAAGCCGGAAAGAATCCCGGCTTTGACATGAAGCTGGAAGCCATGATCCCTGTTATGAAGGGCGAAATTCCCCTGAAGGCCCATGCCCATCGTGCAGACGATATTCTCACCTCCATCCGCATCGCCAAGGAATTCGGCCTGAAGCTGACCCTGGATCACTGCACCGACGGCGCACTGATCGCCGACGAGCTGGGTGAAGAGGGATATCCTGCCTTTGTGGGTCCCTCCTTCGGCAGCAAGACCAAGATCGAGCTGAGCAACAAGAGCTTCGCCACTCCCAAGGCCCTTCAGGAGGCCGGTGTGAAGGTGAGCATCATCACCGATGCCCCCGTGATCCCCCTGCAGTATCTGCCCATGTGTGCCGCTCTGGCGGTCAAGGAAGGCCTGGATGTTGAGGAAGGCTGGAAGGCCATCACCATCAATCCTGCTGAGTCCGTTGGTATCGGCGACAGAGTCGGCTCCCTGGAGCCGGGCAAGGATGGCGACGTTGTCATCTGGACCGCTGATCCCATGGTTACTGCAGGCGCTGAAAGCTACATGACCATCGTGGACGGCAAGATCGTCTATCAGGCATAAATTTAACCTCCGGCTTCTCAGGAAGCCGGAGGTTCTTTGTTATTTGATGGGTTTCAGGCTGTAATTTTCAGCTCCCAAAAGCAGAAGATTCCCCTTTTTCATTTCCACCTGGAATTTCTGCATGGAGCCGTCGGGGAAAGAAATCTCCAGCTGGTTATTTTCCAGGGTGTAGGTAAATTCCCTACGGATGATCTGTCGGGATTCCACCAGCTCAATTTCCCAGGCACCCTTGCCGTCCTCCGTGAAGATCACCCGGGTGATGGTATCAAGGAAACCGCCGGAAACATTCAGACCCAGATCCGCAGCACTTTCCGTTTCCCACTTACCCACAATGGAAGTGCTTCCCGCACAGCCGGACAGCAGGCAGCACACCGCAAGCAAACATAAAATCCACTTTTTCATAGTTACTCCTTATCCGTGGGTCACCTGTTTTTGAGGAATCAGACCCATTTCTGCCATAATACCAGCCATCTTGCTGGTAGACTTATCGGTAAACTCCGGCTTACCGAAGGTCCGCAGCAGCCATTTGACGCTTAAATCATGCCACTGGGCGAAGGCATCGTCCAGCACCTGGGAGCTGCCGTCAGCAGTGGTTGCATCTGCCAGTGCGTAGCCATGGGGGCCAAACTGGAACACATGTAGCTCATAGCCCAGGCCCAGCTCCATGTACTTCTGGGCAATGGGCAGGGCACCGTAATTGGTCAGCAGATCCTGGGCCGTAGCCGCCAGAAACACCGGAGGCGCCTCTTTGGTGATCTGGGGAACCAGATCAAATTCCTTTGCATCCTCGTCCGTAACCTCTTCAGAGCCCTTCAGCAGCTTCAGCATGAAATTCATGCCGGGAAGATTGGGTGTGCGGAGGCGGCAGGATAGCCCAAAATCATGGCATTGGGCTTGTTCTCTGCCTTCAGACCCGCAGACAGGGCCAGATGACCACCGGCAGAGAAGCCGCAGGTGACGATTCGGTCCGGATGAATGTTCCACTCCTCCGCATGCTCACGGATATGACCGATGGCCCAGGAGACCTCCTTCAATGGCGCAAAGCCCCCTGCCTCCCACCGGGTGGAGTAGCGCAGAATGAAGGCATGGAAGCCCGCTGCGGCATACCGCAGGGCAATGGGCTCCGCCTCCCGGGGAGAGCAGTAGAGATAACCGCCGCCGGGACAGACAACGATGGCAGGGCGCTTCTTATCCTGACCAAAGCTGATCTCACAGTCCAGAATATAGCCCTCCAGGGTAGCGCTCTTGCTGCCGGGGACGTTCATATGGATCATTTTCATGGGATTTCCTCCTTATCCAAGGGTAAACTTCTCACCGGGCATCAGTTTCAGGACCTTTCCGTCCACTTCAAACCACAGCGCGGTGCTGCTTTCGTTGGTGATTTTCCCGTTTTCCAGTCGAGCAAGGGACATACTGCGCAAGTAGCGCACCAGTTCCAGGTGAGTAGTCGCCCAAACGTCGGAATTTTCACTGACCCAGCGGCAAATCTGCTCCATGGTCTCCCACAGATTCATCACATCCAGGTCATAGCTGTGGCCCACCAGCTGGCACAGGGCCAATTCCTCATCGGTTTCCAGAAAGCCCCGGACGAAATCCGCAAGGTCCTCATCCCAGTGGAATTTACTGCCCCGCCAGCGGTAGAAATCCTGCGGAACGGAATAATCGTTGCTCTCTTCGGAAATACGGGCATATTCAAAGCCGCAGTGACGGACACAGGCGACCATTAAGTCCGAATAATAGTAAAATGGGGTTGCGTAGCCTGCCACTTCCCTGCCGAAAAGCCTTTCCAGAAAGAATTTGTCGGAACCCAGTTCCTTCAAAATATCCGTTTCTGTGGCAATGTCGAAATAAGGGTGGGAATAGCTGTGGCTTGCAATCTCGTGGCCCTGATAGACAGCCACGACCTGCTCCTCCGGGATCCGGCGGACTGTCATGCCGCATTCATGGTCCCAGGTAAAGCCGGAGCGCATCAGGCCATAGTTTAAATTGAAGGTTCCTTTCAGCCCATAACGGTTCAGCAGTTCCACAAACCGGATATCCTGGATCACACCGTCATCGTAGCTGATATTGAAGGCTTTTCTCCTGCCTTCCGGGTATAACTTCCTGATCATGGTATCACCTTACGAAAAGGGCCGCCGCAGTAAGCGGCGGCCCTGAAAAAATGTTACTTAGCCGCCCAGATTGCGCAGGAACTTCTGCTTCATCTCAGCGCCGTATTCGGCATACTCGCCTGCCTGGAGCTTGCCAAAGGCAACGGCAATGGCCTCATCCCAGCTGGCCTTCTCGTGGTTGACCAGAATGGGATAGTAGTGAACACCGTTCTTCTCAGCTGCATCGCAGTCGCCGGGAGCGTCGCCCACCATGACAACCTTGTTGGGGTCATAGCCGAACTTCAGCATTTCCTTGATGCAGGCAGCCTTGGAGCCCACATCCTGAGCCAGGACGATGTCGGTGTGCTCCAGCAGACCAAATTTGCCCCACTCCTCTTCCACCGCGTCACGGTTGGCGGAGGAGACCATAGCCACATCAGCGAACTGATGGGCAGCAGCCAGACCTTCCTTGGCACCCTCGTAGGGAACCTTCAGAGCCTCGTCTCCAGCTCCACAATGGCGGCATTGACAGCCTTGGACCAGGAAAGAGCCTTTTGCAGAACCAGCTTGGCATCGGGATCATCGGTCTCAGCGGCAGCCTTGGCAGCGCCGTCGTTGCTGAGGGCGGGAGCGGTTTCAGCCCAGTGCTGCAGCGCAGCGATACCGGTGATGGGCTTATACTTCTGGTCGATCTCGCCCAGAGCCATAGCCAGACCCTTGAAGCGGTTGATACCGCGGGTCATGGAGAACAGATTGATCACATTCCAGCGGTCCAGAATTTCATCCTTCCATTCCTCCAGGCCCCACTCGGTGACCATGCAGGGACCGAAGCAGTTGAAATGCTTGCAGTTCATGGTGTCCATGACGCAGCCGTCGGAGTCCACGCAGACCAGATAGTCGTGCTTTCTTTCAAAAGAATCGAAAATAGACATTTTTGACTCCTATCCAGATTACATGTGGGTATCGAACATGCCGCAGTAGGCATCGATGGGATCCTGACCCTTGAAGGCTTCCTTGCCGGTCATCAGGGCATCCACCAGAGCATCCAGAGTATGCTCGGAGGAATCATAGGTATTGATGTAGGTGCGCAGCATGGGAGCGTCAGCCAGCATGGTGGGCTTGTTCACAGAGACACCCACGACGGGCAGCTCATGGACGTACCAGGGGATCTCACCGCCGCCCTTGCTGAGGCCAAAGGTGGGATGACCGCCGCCCACATCGAAGAAGGAGATGACCAGATCCTGACCGGCAACGAAGTCGGCAATGGCATTCTTGCCTGCGAAGTACAGGTTCAGGTCAACCTTACCGCCGGCTTCCACCTGCTTCAT
>RHMF01001363.1_pt1 | contig 11131 bp, 22 predicted proteins | sample 5365151 | NCBI WGS metagenome assembly RHMF01 (sample SAMN10266501, study PRJNA497801) | feces metagenome | isolation source: feces | host: Bos taurus | place: China: Prairie of Fairy Mountain | collected 2017-08-14 | reverse complement strand
CGGTGGTCGTAGGCTTCGTCTTGGCACTCGAAGTTGTAGGTCGGGGACTTCCGCCAATCCTTCGGAGACCAATTAAAGACGGACTGCACGGGGATTTCGGGAAAGTTCTCCTCCCACATATCCTTGTATAGATAGAGTTGGTGGACGTGGCTCTCGTAGAAGCCCTTGCGACCCGACTTGAAGTCAATCATCGCAACAATCCTCTGAGAGTATTTCTCCTCGTCCTTCTCCGTCCACTTGTCGCCCTTCTTCTCCCGAGCCTTCTTCTCGTCCGACAGGGAGGTGGTGCGAATGTTCGCCACGAGGTCAATCATACCTGCGTAGCCCTTGGAGGAGTACAGGGACTGTTCGATGCACAGGGGCTTCACGTCATAGTCAATGACGAACTGAGCGAAGGAAAGAATGTCTTTCTTCAAGTCCTCGGCATAGTTGATGAAGTCCGTGGGCAACTGCTCCCGTTCGATGTACTTGGCGAGTTCGGCTTTGAGGTTGTCAAGGTCGTACTCCCGAGCCACGAGAAGGTGTTCAATCTGCCCGTGGAGGAACGTGCCGTAGTTGGCCCTCTCCTGCGTGTAGGCGTTCGCCTGCTCCCACCCCATATCGGCCTTCCACTTTTCGAGGAACACGTTGCGGGGCATCACGTCCTGTAAGATGGTGGTAACGGACGGGAAGAACGTGGGTTCTCCGTGGTCGTTGAGAATGTAGTAGTAGCGGACACCCTTGGTGTTCAACTGATAGAGGCGATAGTTCGGCACTCTGAGGGCTTCTCCATCGAAGAAGAAAGCCTGCATCTGCTCGGTAGTCACCTCGGGAGCGAGTTCAAACGCTCCAAGATTGCTTTTTTCGTCTGCCATATCTCTAAAAATTGTGGTTAAACTGCGGAGGCGAGCGTCACGATTTCCCGTGCCTTGTCTGCGATGGTCTGTTGCTTCTCGGAATAGTTCGGGGTGTCGGTGAGGCCAAACAGGTAGTCAGCACTGACCCCGAGCATATTGCAGAGGATGGGCACGGTCGCCACGTCAATCTTCTTGCTTTTCCCCGTTTCGAGGTTCAGAAAATTCATATAGGCGGCACGGGCGGTGGAGTTGGGCCACAGAGCCTGTGCGAGTTCTGCCTTCTGCTTCTTGCCAAGAAGTCCTTTCTCCTTAGCGTAAGTGATTGCTTCTGTGATTCTAATCATATCCTTTTCGATTTCTGTGGGCAAAGGTAAGCAAAAAAATTGGTTTATGCAAGGATTTTTTGACTTTTTTACGCATTTAGTCAAAAAAAGGAGAGCATAATGCCCTCCTTAACTAATAGCCACACAGTCCTCAGAACTCACCCTGTGTGAAGGGTGGCAAGTCCAACCCTATGAACTTCGGCTGATTGCCCCCGAAACTCGGATTGAGCATATACCACTTCCCGAACTCTGCCCTACTCAGTCCTGTACCACCCCTCGTTGCAATCACGAACTCAGTCTCTGTGTAGGTCTCAGTGTCCTTTGGATAGACCATTAGGGTGAGATAGTTGGTTTCAAGATTGCCCTGTACGAACACGAGCCTCGTGTCACCCTCCGAGAGATATGGCATTTCGTAGGTTTGGCCGTAGGCATCGTTGAACGTAATCCTGTCCACCACCGTTGCGTCCCAAACAAGGGCGAAGCAGAAGTAAGACCCCGATAGGGCGTACTGTGTCTCCTCGTCATTGATTGTGAGCGTCTGATTGATTCGGACGGCAGGTTGGAGCGACACGCCTCCGCAGTCTGAGGACAGGATTCCTCCGTACTGCTCGCCCAAGAACGTGCCCGAGACTTCGTAGGTGTCTGACGGGATTTGTGTGTACTCTCCCGTGTTCACCACGAGCGTCTTTGTGCCCGAGAACACGGTAGCCACGTGCTCGGGGAGGGCGTTGCTGATGATGGAGAGGACTTCGTTGGAGGAAGGGGCACGGGTGTACATTGTGCTACCCGTCATTTCGTAGGAAATGAACCTTGTCGGTGTGGGCTTGGTTGTCGTGGCCTCTTTGTTACAGGAGGCGATGACTGCCGACCCTGCTAACAGGGCCGAGAGGATTGCTTTTTTCATACTGTCTTAAATTTGTCCAACACAAATATAACTAAATCCTCCGAGAAAAGCAAAAGAAAACTCCCAAGAGGCTCGCACCCGTTGGGAGTAGGTGATTTTTAACACAGATACAAACATAATCAATTATGAACCTAAGACCAAGTTCGAGAAGGAGTTCACACCCGTTCTTTTATGGCAAACTAATAGTAACCTGTGCAAAGATAATGAAAAACTCCGAGAAAGCAAGTGCCAACTCGGAGTTAAACTCTAAAACCCTTTATGAAGTGAAATTCACGGTGCAAAGATAGTGATTTTCTTCGGATTAATCAATAGCCGAGTATTCTGCGAATCCTTTCCCTTCCTGTCGCTACTTCTCCCTCGGGCAAGTAAATCAGACGGGACACAAGGAACTCTTTCGCAGGGAAGGGAATCATAGCCTTGTAGTCTCCACTCGCCACTTCATCGTTGGTTATCCGAACGACAGTCAGACCCTCGCCCTCCATTAAGTAGTCCCTCTCCTTGTCATAGTAGTATTGCCACCCACCACTGTGCCCCTTCCCGTCTATCTCCACGACCGTTTTGTTCGCAGGGATATAGAAGTCAGCGAAGAATGTCTTTCCCTCTATTTGGAACGGGCACTGTGCTATATATTGCACACCCTCTCGCCACAGGAACTTAGCCACAATCAATTCGTACCTCGTGGCCCTCCTGCGAAGGTTTCTGATGCACTTAGCCGCCCACTCTGCGTGTTTGATTCCCGTGTTGAGCAGTGGTTGCATCATCTTCAAGTCCTGCTCCTCGTCACAGGTTCGTTCTATGAAGTTCCGAACCCGTCCTCTTTTCTGATTTGATTTAGTTATTGCCTTTTTCATACCACAAGATAGCAAATTTTTTCGATTTTTCTTGCTTTTTTCGTAAATTTGACTTACCTTTGCCACTGAAATCGGAGAGAAACCCGATGACAAATGGCTCGTCCCCGTTTGTCGCAAGAGATATAAACTACGAGAGTAGTGCCCCTTGTAAGGTAAGGACGAGATACCAAGCAAGGGGCAATTTTTTTATGTATTACCATAAACTTTTTAGAGATTTAGCGGTGGAGGTTGGAATTGAGGGAGCACTTCTCATTGACACCTTCTTGATGGACGCTATGAACAGTGACGAGGGTTCGTTCACTGAGCCTGTAAAGGAATTGATGGGAGAGTTCCCCTACCTCTCCTATCGCAAAATTCATCGTGGGATTCAGAGCCTTATCAATGGTGGCTACATCAAATTGAGTGGGAGGAATCACGAGGGGAAGTTTGTATATGAAGCAACCGACAAGGGCTATAAGTTCTTCTTTGAAGTTATCGTCCCTTCAACAAAGAGATAAGGCTATGGAGCACAATTCTTTCAGACGAGACAATTTTATCGTCATCCAAGGTTTTATGATTACCGACCTCGGTTTGAGCGGTAACGAACTCATTATGTACGCCCTTATTCACGGGTTCTCGCAGGATGGTGTTTCTCACTTCCACGGCTCTCTTAACTATATCGCCACGGCTCTGAACGTGACGAGGACGAACGCCAAGCGAATCCTTGACCGCCTCGTGGAGAAGAACCTTCTCAGAAAGCGTGAAATCGTCAAGAACGGGGTGAAGTATTGTGACTACAAGACAACCATAATGGAGGAGAGTTATCAAAACGATAACACGGGTAGTGTCGAAACGACAACGGTGTGTACTCTTTTTGATAACGGGGGTGGTATCGAAACGACACCCAATAATATAGTTCATAATGATACTATAAAAAAAGAACAGAGTACGGAGGAGGTTATCGCAGAAAAACGCACGAAACTTCGTGCTATCTGTGAACCCTTCGTTGCCAAATACGGCAGACCTATGGTCGAAGCCTTCATAGAGTATTGGGGCGAAGCCAACGGTAAGAGGTTGCGTTGGGAGGTCAAGAAGGCAGAGACAGGAGCGTTTGAGTTCTCCAAGCGTATCGCTAATTGGGCATCGAAGGACTACAACAAGCCGACAGTGCCTGTAACGCCAACTCCGAGCAAGCCCAAGAAGAATATTTGGGAAGGGCTTGGCCTTACCCGTGAACAATACCTTGAAATGCACAAGAAATGATTAGAAGGGAGCACACATTAGCGGAATTTCCCGTGCCCGAGACCGCTTCGATGGAAGCACGGCTGATTATCTCAGCCCTGTACGAGAATAACTATATCGGGGAACTCCTTAGAATCGTCAAGCCCGAGTTCTTCTCCGTGCCCGAGAACAGGAAGGTGTGGGAGACCATCGTGGATATGTACAACAAGAGGGAGCAGATTGACGTGTCCACCATCTTCCCGAGAGTGGATATGAAGAACTTCTCCGAGAACATTCTGACTGCCGAGGCGGTCTATGGGCAAGGCATCCTGCAACTCGGGGTTGCCCTTATGGAGACGCACATCAAAAAGCAGGCGTATTTGGCCTCCATTTCCATTCTCCAAGGGATTGAGCAGGGCGAGGCGGTTGAGAGGATTACAGGCAGGTTTAAGGGCTTCTCTGACGATATTTCGGGGCAGTTGGGAGACAACACCACGAAAAACGCCTCAGACCTCGCCAACGAACTCGCTGATGACATTCAGAGTGGACGTACCACGAGGATTGAGACACCGTTCCCCACGTTGAACTTTATGCTCTACGGAGGATTGGGAGGGGGCAACTTAATCATATTGGCGGCTCGCCCGTCTGTCGGTAAGACAACCCTCGCCTTGCAGATGGCTCAGAAAGCGGCCAAGGACGGGAAGAAGCCGACCATCTACTCCCTCGAAATGACCTCCAAGGAACTCGTGCAGAGGCTGATTGTCGGGACGGGCTTTGTGAGCACATACGAGATTGTCTCCCGTACCGTGAATTGGGAGAAGTACGAGGAGGCCGTGGCGATGGCCGTGCACCAAAACCTCAGAATCAATGACAAGGCGAAGTCGTTGGACGAACTCTGCACCAAGATTATGCTTGACGCTCAGACGGGGCAGTGTGACGTGGCCTTCATTGACTACTTGGGTCTGATTAACCACGATGACAGGAGAAAGACCTTGGCACAGATTATCGGTGACATCACCAAGCGTTTGAAGAACGTGGCGGGCGAGTGCAACATTCCCGTGGTGCTCCTGTGCCAACTTAACCGAGAGAGTGCCAAGGAGAACAGAAGCCCCCAACTCACCGACCTTCGGGACAGTGGTTCTATTGAGCAGGACGCAGACGTTGTGCTGATGCTCGAACGTCCGAGGGACGAAATGGGCGTGGTGGAGGACAACAAGATTGATATGTGGGTTCGGAAGAACCGTGGTGGCAAGTGCAACTTCGATGAAGCAATCCATCTTGTCGGTAACGAATCGTACAGTTCCTTCTATGAGTTGGCCGAGGGCGAGCGTTACCAAGAGAACACCTTTGAGCAGGAGGAGCAGTTCTGATGGCGAAGGAGAAGAAATACCCCTGCAAGAACGCCTACTCCAAAATCTACGAGCAGTTGTTAGGAGGAGAGTGGTGGGCTGAGTGGCCCTTCCATCCCGAGAGGAAATGGAGGTTTGACTACGCCTGTCCAGAATTGAAGATAGCAATCGAAGTGGACGGTGGCGTGTTCACAGGAGGACGGCACAGTGGGGGGCGTGGACAGGTGAACGATATGGAGAAGTGCAACAACGCCTGTGCCCTCGGGTGGCTCGTGTTCCACGTGATTCCCGATGAAATGCACGACCTCGCCTTCCGAAAGTTAGTGTTGCAGGCTATCGAAATGCGAAAAAACGCAGAAAAGTCAAAATAAATTTGGAAAATCCAATTTTTTGACTTATCTTTGCAACAGAAAACAAAAGGAACAGAAATGGAAAAGCAACTCTTACCATACGAGTACGATGATGGAGGTCGCTCCAAGTATTTCAGAGCCTCCAATGTAGGTGACTGCGTTTGCAGGGCAATCGCCATCGCAAGCGGTCGGGACTACAAGGAAATCTACAACCTCCTGTACAAGACGATGGGAGATAGCCCGAGAGGGGGAGTTATGACGAGCGGAGTTCGCTTCAAGCGGTTTATGCAGGAACAGGGCTTCAAGTGGGTTTCCCTCTGCCAAGTCGGGGGCACTCAGTCGGCCCACTTCTACAAGGGAGAAATCCCCTCTGTCGGCAGGCTCGTTTGCAGTGCCCATCGGCACGAGGTCGCAGTGGTGGACGGAGTGGTTCGGGACACGTGGGATAGCAGATACAACTCTTGGGGCGAGCCTCGGAGAATCTACGGATATTGGATTTACACGAGATAGTTATGGACAAGAAACAGGCAATACAGGCTCTCCGTACCGAAATGGAAGCCTTCTTCGACCACAACACCTTCAAGGGTGACTATGACGGCAGAATCTCCGCCCGTATGGAGTGCGACTTCGACCTTCCCGAAGGATGGGGTGCGAACGTCACCGTCAAGGCCAACGGCTACGAGCACACGGACAGGGGAGACCACCTCAATCCTCCCACCACAAGTGGCTCTTATTGGGTGGACGCAGAACTCGCCACCTTCTACGATGCAGACGGAGCAAAGGTTTTTGAACTCCGCTACGAAAAGGAACTCACAATCAAAATCGAATACTGATATGGCAAATTTCACATCTGAGTGGGAGCGTATTCGGGAGAATCGCCTCACCATCCTCGCCCTCGAAAAGAGCAACAAGAAGATTGACCGCTTGGCGGCTCGCCTGTTGGGTGGCTACGCAGTCACAGGGAGAAAGATGATTGAATCCTTCAACATCTACTCCTACCGTGACGCTATCCACAACCTCGTGAAGAAGAACTACGACATCAAGCGGAAGGTCGTGGTGTCCCCGAACAAGGTGGAGCACGTGGTGTGGTGGCTCGGGGAGTTCTCAGAGGAGTTCGTCAAGACGAGAAACCCCGAAATGTTCAGATAGTGCAGATTTCTCTTGCATTTGTCAATAATTTGTCTTATATTTGTCAAGAAAAACTCAACAACCTATGTCAGTCAAATTCACACCCGACCAATGGGAACTGCTTGGCAGAATGTACAACGCAGTTGCCGAACTGAAAGACCGCCTCGAAGCCAAGGGCTTCAACGTCACCCTGTCGCTCTCCGTGGGCATCTACAACGCCTGCCTCACCTTCATCGTGGAGCGGAACTACGTCAAGGTTCTCTCCTTCTGCTCGCTTGACATCATCAGCGAGGAAAAGAAGGTGAACGAGGAACTGTTCAACAAGGCTGAGTGCCTGTGCGAAATGGACTACGAGGCCATCGAACGGGAATACCTGCTGAAACGCCTCGAAGAACTCAACGCCCGACCTTCCAATGGACGCTAAAACCGCCTACTTCATCAATGCCTTCTTCGAGGTGGACACGGTAGAACTTGGGAGCGAGAGTGCCCGAGAACTGCGTGGAGCGGGAAACCTGTTCACCTCGTTGGAGGATGCGAAAAAACTCCAAAAGGTCATCTATGATACACTACACCGTCAGCACTAACAAACCATACCTCTTGGCCTGTATGCTCGTGGATATGAGGATTCCTTTCGACTTCAATCCCACGCAGAAATACAACATCAAGAAGTGGAAGAACGGGTATGGTGCGAGCGTCTTTGAGATAGACTTCCCCGACACGGGTTGCTCCATCGCAGACGTTATGTACAATATCTCGCAGAGGCCGAACGGTGCACAGTTCAAGATGACGATAATCTCTCAGTACGAGTTCTGATGCGGGTACGAAGGAAAACGATGGTCGGCAGGATTGGCGAGCGTGGAGAAATCCAATGCTCTTGGGATATGTTACAGGACTTCTGTTCGTCCCACAAGGGAAAGCCCGTCATCCTACGCCTCGAAATCCAACCCTCAGAACCCTCCGAGAGAACGCAGAACTACTTCTTTGGCTATTGCATCCCCGAGGCTCAGAACGCCTTTATGACCGAGTACGGGGAGCACTTAACCAAGGAGCAGACCTACAACAAGATTCGGGAACTCTGTCCCCTGTTCCAAAAGCAGGAGCGGGAAAACGGGAAATGGAGAACCACCTACGTAGAGTTCGAGGACTTAGACCAAGCCGAGGCGAACGATGCGATAGAATGGCTTTGCAGATTCTTGGCCGAGGAGTTCTCAGTCATATTAGATATGCCGAGACGATGAAAACCGAGGTGAACACGAGGGAGGAATACGATGCCCTCATCAAACACGGGATAGATGCCCTGTCGGACAATCGCTACCACCTCGAAATCGGCCTGCGGAGAGCAATCCAAAAGGAGAGGTTCGGTGGCAACAATGACGAAGGAAACGCCAAATTCTACGCCTACTGCCTCCATCACTTCCCGATGGTCTGCGAGAACTGTGGCAAGCCCATCCGCTACCCGTGGGCGACAAACGTCTCCCATATCCTAACCCGTGGGGCACACCCCGAAATGGCTCACGACCCGAGGAACATTAGCATCCTGTGTGCTGAGTGCCACTCGCTTTATGAGCACTCCACGACACGGCAACAACTGAGAATGTGGTATATTGAGAAAACAGAGAGGATAAAAGAAGAACTAAAAAAAGAATACCAATGACCTTACAGGAATATCAACAGAAGGCGATGACTACCTGCCTGCCCCCGTCCGAGAATACTGCGTATATGCTACTGAATTTGGTGGGCGAAGTGGGAGAGTTCTGCTCCAAGGTGGCGAAGCATATCCGCAAGGAGGAAATGACCTTCTCTGCCGAGCCGAACTTCAACGACCTCACCTACACCGACAAGGTGCAGAATCTGATGGAGGCTGATGCCGCCCTCGAAAAAGAGGCGGGCGATATTCTGTGGCAGTTGTCGGGCCTCTGCACCGTTATGGGTTGGAGTTTGGAGGGAGTGGCAGAACACAACCTCGCCAAACTTGCCGCACGGAAGCAGAACGGCACTATCGCAGGCAGTGGGGACGGAGTGACGAAGGAGGAGAGAGGATGAAGCAACTGAAAGAGTGGAAAGCCCGTTTTCTCGTATGGCTACTGAGCAGGTTCGGCCTCGGCTACTTCATTATCCTCCACGGCTCGGACGAGGAGGAGGAAAAGGGTTGCACCCTGTGGACTGAGGACGATGCCGAGCACCTTTCGGCTATCCTTCGCTCAACGGTGGAGAACGTGCCACAGGTACGGGAACTCGTGTTTGACGCAGTGATAGCCCACCTCAAACGCTTCGAGGTGGATAGCAGGAACTTCTTGGAGAAACTAAACGAGAACTAATATGGAAAAGCCCACCGAAATCTACCGATTCGGGCACTACGTGAACACCGTCCCCGACAACAAGGATTCGCTCAGACAGTGGATTGTTGACAACTGTTCCTATGAGCGGTGCGAGGGAGCAATCCCGCCCACGATGACGCTCTTGGAGTGCATCAAGATTGCGAGGGAGAGGGGCTACACGTTCACCTCCAAGGTCACGGACAGTATCAGCGAGCAGGCGGTGGCGAGGCTTACGAAAATCCTTGCCTACGCCAAGTTCCCCGATGTCGCAACAGACCTCGCCCGATGCAAGAGGAAGGGTAAAAATCTCGTCTGCTCCTGTCCCAACTGCGAAACGGGAGGCTCGGTGCTTATCCTTCCCGCCCATCAAACCTACCGATGCTTCACCTGTGGCGAGACAGGAAACGTGGTGTCCTTCGTTATGGCCGTGCTCAAAATGGACTATGACACGGCACTTGACTTCCTCGAAACCAAATACGTAAAATAATGGCATACAAGCAGATTATGAACGCCCACAGAGGCTCGGGGAAGGCTCTGTCGGTAAGGGGGCAAAGGCTCATTTATATGCGTGACCTCCAACTCACAGGGGCACTGAGGTGCTATGTGGGACTGTACGAGAACGATGAAGGATTCTTGTGCTTCAAATTCTCCGAGGAGAAGGAAAAAGGATTCTTCACTGTTTCCGCAGGCTCGAACGCTTTCACTTCCCGAATCCCCGTCACCTTGGAAGGACGAATCAAGGACGGCTACTATGATGCCGAGGAGAAGGACGGCTACTTCGTCACGAACTGCAAGATTGAGAAGCAGAAAATCAAGTAATAACTAAATCAGAAAAATTATGGCTGAAAAACTGAACGGCAGGCTGAGCCTGTCCAAGATTCCGAAAGAACTTATCCAAACCTCTCAGAACGGGGAGAAATTCATCTACGTGGACATCGTTCCCAACCGCAACGGGGCAGACCAATACGGCAACACCCACTCCGTCTCCATCTACGACAAGCAGAAGCGGGAGCGCATCTACCTCGGCAACCTCAAACCGCAGGAGTTCGGGCAGGGTGGAGCACAGGGTGGAAATTCCCGTGGGGACGATTTACCGTGGGAGAGGTAATGCCACAGGAAGAACTCATATCAAAAATCCTTGGTGAACACACGCAGGAGGAGGGCAAGGTCGCAAGCCGTGTCCTCTCCTACGTTACTGAAAATCCCGATTGGCAGATGAAGGAAGCCCTGCTATACAAGGACAAGATTCTCTTGGCTATCAGCACCGCCCTGTGCAAGACCTTCGGGCACGACATCACCTACTACGTGGGGAGGGACAGGAGGCGTGAACTCGTGGAAGTCCGCTATATGGTGTTCCTCCTGCTTCGGGAGGAGACAGACTACTCCTACAACGACATCGGGAAAATCTTCAAGAAGAACCATTCCACCGTTATGTTCGGGGAGCAGACCGCCAAGGATTTGATTCAGACCTACCGCCCGTTTCGGGAGGACTACCAAACATTCAAAAATGCCTATCTATCTCTAATATGAAAATCTATACCTACATCATCTACGGAGTTTGGGTTATCCTCTCCGTCCTCGCAAAAATCTTCCTCCACGCCTCGTGGTGGGTTGCTACCTCGTGGCTTTGGCTTCCCATCGCCATCATCTTCGTGCTCGTGGTCGGGCTGAACGCCTCCGTGGACATCGGGAAGTGGCTGAAAATTCGGGAGGTCAAGAAAACGCCCAACACCTGCGAAAACTGCCTGTTCGGGCAGACCGCCAAGTTCGATGCAGACGGGCAGTGCCTCGGGGAGAAACTTGACGAGGCCATCAAACGCCCTACTCTCTGCAAGTATTACAGGCGTTAATCCCACCACCTGCCCGTTTTGC
>RHMF01003015.1_pt1 | contig 11132 bp, 13 predicted proteins | sample 5365151 | NCBI WGS metagenome assembly RHMF01 (sample SAMN10266501, study PRJNA497801) | feces metagenome | isolation source: feces | host: Bos taurus | place: China: Prairie of Fairy Mountain | collected 2017-08-14 | reverse complement strand
AGAAGAAACGAGAACAGAAAATCGACCCGGTAGCAGCAATGATGGACGCTTTTGTAGCGTATAAACACAATAGAGAGGCTTTTGAATAAGCAACGGAGTTCAAAATGGACAATTTCAGTACAAAATACATAGTTCATAGAGAAATAGAAGAAGATCCTCATAAATACGGTCTCCCGGAACTTAAGAAGTATCCTATGCCGGACGCTAAGCATGTGAGATCCGCAATTAAGTTCTTTAATTACGTAGACCCAAAACACGAGGAAGAACTTGCTAAAGCTATTATTAAACGTATGAAAGAATACGGTCTGACTTTTGATGATTTTACAGTCGGTGAAGAGAATAAATTTTCAAAGTATGTTCCAGAAAAAGCTCTAGTTCATCATGGAATTCTTGGAATGAGATGGGGTATTAGACGATATCAGAACAAGGATGGTAGTTTAACCGCTCTTGGAAAAAGACGTTTAAATAACAAAGATGTTGGAGAAATAGCCGAAGAACTTAGTAACGCTTCAGTGAATAAAGATTCTAAAAAAGCAGTTAATGCCGTTGCAGATTTATATAATAATAACCAAATTAGAAATACTTTTAATGATAGTTCATCTGAATTAGTTAAAGCATATAGAGACAGAAACGAAGCTGCTAACGAATATTTTAAAAAATGGGATGAAACTTATCGTATATATAGCGATAAAGATTTATACGATAAGTATTCTGAAAAGTTGAAAAACGAACAGCCCAATACATATAAAAACACTAAAGGATCGGCGATGTTTGCGGAAAGTATACGTGAACTATATTTTAAAGATTCGTGCCCGCAAGAAGTTAGAGAAAGATATAAAGAAACAAAGAATAATTATGACAAATTATGTGAAAACATAACTAATAAACTTGTCGGTTCTTATAGCGATGTTGTAATTAATACGAAATACAAAAACGAATCTTTTAACTCAATTGTTAATTCGTTGGTTGACGGGATGACCAAACAATATGATGAAGATGGCGCATTAGCAGTTTTACCAACTTACAATGATATGAAAACAGCATCGTTTTTAAAATCGATCAAATATTTATGAAGGAGTTTCAAAATGAGCGAAACCACAAAATATTTAGTCCATCATGGAATAGCAGGTCAGAAATGGGGGCATAGAAACGGCCCGCCGTATCCAATAGCTTACGAAGATCATTCAATGGCCGAAAAGAAAGCCAATTCCAGAGCAGAATTAACCGGTGATAAGAAGACCGATAAGAAAATTGTAAAAGCTACATACAATGAAGCCAAATATGCTAAAGCCGCTTCCCTCATGTCTAAAAAAGAAAGCGAAAGAGCCGAAACAAAGGCTATGAGGAGAGATAAAAAAGTAGGCCAAGATACAAAACAGAAAGAGTATGACGAGAAGAGTAAAAAGCTTAGTACTCAATCTAAAAAGGCGGAAGAAAACGCTAAATACTTTTCTGAGAAATACCAGAGACAGGCTAAAGAATTTGCTGAAAGATACGGTAAGGACACGTTCAAGAATCTGTCTCAAAGTAAAATTGATAACATGTCTCTTAACAAGGCTTCTCAGTTTATTGCTAGTTACAAACCGACTACTTCTTTTGCAATTGGTGGAGCAGCTGGGGCATTGATTGGCGGACCTCTTGGCGGAGCAGTCGGAGGAGCAGTTGGTGGCGGTATTCAAGGTTATAGAAGTCAGAAAGAATATAGAAAATACCTTGACACTTTATAAAATAGAGGTGTGTTATGAATAAAACGAAATATTTAGTTCATCACGGCATCCTCGGCCAGAAATGGGGTATTAGACGTTACCAGAACGAAGATAGTTCGCTCACTGCACAAGGTAGACAGCGGTATGGCGAGGAGTCGAACGGCCGTTATCCATGGGGTGATGGCCAGGGCTATAATCAGCAAAACCAGTCATCAAGTCAGGGACAGCAGAAATCATTTGTTCAGAGACATAAGAAAGCTTTGATTGTTGGTGGGGTTGTTGCTGCTGCAGTCGCTGTGTCTGTTGGAAAGCATTATGTCGAAAGTAAACGTAACGCATATGTTGGCGACATCATAAAAGGCTATGATAAGCAATGGGCTCATAAAACATCGAAACTCTACGAACGAATGAAGAGAGAAGGCAAAGGCAGTCTTATAGCTAAAAGCAAAATTGCAAACGATGCTAAATATGACGCTTTTAAAATGGATATACTTCCTAAACTGTCAACGATGAAATATTCAGAATTAGCTAAGCAGGCTTTGGGCGCTAGAACAATGAGTAAATATTTATAAAGGTGAAGTATATGAACACGGAATACTTATCCCATCACGGCATAAACGGCCAAAAGTGGGGAAAACAGAATGGACCTCCGTATCCGTTAGACTATGAAGATCATTCAGCGGAAGAAAAGAAGAGCAATCCGAAAAGCATAATCGGAGGTTCGTCGAATCAATCATCTAACACCTCGTCTGGTAATAAATCATCCGGAAACAAAACAGCAAACATCAAAAAAGCTTTCGGCTTTGACCTATCGAAGTATCAATTTACTATAGGCGACGAAAGCAATCCCACTTCTTTGAACTGTATGCGGCATTTCGAGATATTTGGCGGAGATGTCGCTACGATGATTGAGGAGCATGGCGCTGAATGGACGATCAAATACTTACAAGAGAAATGGGGGTTTTCTGAAGCAGACGCAAAAAGTGTTGTAGAGAACCTCGACAAAGTATACGAGAAGAAAAAGTTATCCAGTGATTCAGAGACAAAGAAATCTTCTGGTAAATCTGGTAGTGGTTCTAAGAAATCGTCTTCAAAATCCGATGAAATTGAAAATTCTTTAGCGTCTAGCGTAAACAGTTTATTCGGTTTCGATTTATCGCAATATGGTTTTAGAGAATACGGTAGTAAAGAGGGTTCTCTAAAAAATGTTCTAGAATCGTTTACGGAATTTGCAACAATAGTTCAGGATGTACTAGATGAATACGGAGAGGACGAAGCTCTTGATTATCTTATAGGCGAATGCGGCTTTTCCCAAGATGATGCTAAAAGTTTGATAGAAAAACTTCCTACTGCCATAGAGGTTTTCAATGTTTCTGAAGTTAAACATGGCATGATGTTTTCTGAACGTTTTCATGATGTTTTAATTCATCACGGAATAGAAGGTCAGAAATGGGAGACAAATGGACCGCCGTATCCAATATCTCCTGGGGATCATTCCGCCGCCGAAAAGAAGGCGATGAAGAAAGATCTTAAATGGATCAAGAAGAAAGAATCCAAGATCTATAGAAAAGCTTTTAAACAATCAGAAAAGGAACTTAAAGAATATTCCAATCTTCTTAGTCAGAAATACGGCCTGAATAAGAATGGAAAACTTTCCTCAGCTTATATAAATAACTTTAATCAGGGCATGGCTGCACTCATGACCGAGAAAGTATCAAACATTACCGCACCTTCTGGCCGTGCGGTCAAATTTATCGCCAAAAGAGGCGGAATGGGCGTTTATACAGCACTCGCCGATCAGGGTTATGACATGAGCCAGGTGAAGAATGGCGTTTGGACATCAGGCCGTATTGCTTATAGAAAATCTGGTGTATCAAAGGTCGATGTGTAAACGCAGTAAGCTCTATTATTTTTAACCCATGAACAGAGGTAAACAAATGAAAATCAGGTTAAATGTAAACGAATTAAAAAGTATAACCATTGGTCGCAGGGGCGAACAATATGTGGATTCCGTAGAGTTTGACTTCTCTCCTTGGGTAGAAGAATTTGGAGTTGGAACAATAAATCTTATTTACAGACGTCCTTTTACTTATGAAACGCCCGAAGCAGACAGAACGCCATATTTGGTTGCGCTGTCTATAGATGGTTCCACAGCAACATGGAGCATTACAGGAACCGATACAAAGTATGAAGGTTGGGGCGAAGCTGAGCTTATATACAAAGTAGGTCTATCTACCAAAAAGTCCGATGTTTTCGGAGTTTATAGTAGTTATAGCCTTGGTGTCGACGAAGATCCTCCAGAACCATTTGAATCATGGATGAGTCAGTTATTGGCGGAACAAGCTATTATAGAAGAGTATGCTCGTTCAGCAGCTAATAGCGCACACGATGCCTCCGCTTACGCAAACACCGCAGAAGAAAAAGCGCTTGAGGCTGGTCAGCATGCTAATTCGGCTGCGCAAAGTGCTCTTAGTGCTTCGCGTTCAGCTGACATTGCGACTAACAAAGCGTCTGAAGCATCAAACTCCGCTGAACTAGCTACTACCAAAGCATCCGAAGCATCTGAGTCTGCGTCAACAGCTTCTACCAAAGCATCCGAAGCATCAAACTCTGCCGAACTAGCTACTACTAAAGCATCCGAGGCATCTGAGTCCGCGTCAACAGCTACTACCAAAGCATCCGAAGCATCTGAATCCGCATCAACGGCTTCTACTAAAGCATCCGAAGCATCTGAATCCGCATCAACGGCTGCTACCAAAGCATCTGAAGCATCTGAATCCGCATCAACGGCTTCCACTAAAGCATCCGAAGCATCTGAATACGCATCAACGGCTTCTACTAAAGCATCTGAAGCATCTGAATCCGCATCAACGGCTTCTACTAAAGCATCTGAAGCATTTGAATCCGCGTCTACGGCATCGAATAAAGCGACGGAAGCATCTGAATCCGCATCAACAGCTTCAACTAAAGCAAGTGACGCTGCAAACAGTGCAAGTGATTCGGAAGCGCACTCTGTTGGAAAAAGAAATGGCGTTGATGTAGATCCGCTCGATCCGACGTATGAAAACAACTCCAAATATTACGCGGAACAAGCAGCACAATCAGCAGCTTCCGCAGCGAATAGGGTTTATGGTGTCGGAATGTCTTTAGCTACCGTAGATGGCATAGCAGTTTTAACATATACGGATTAGGAGGTTGGTGTTTATGTCAGAAAATGCTAATACTTCTACATATGGAGTAAGTATCTCGCTGGCAATAGTAGATGGAATTGTTGAGATTACATATTTGTCGGAGAATACTGACCATAAAGATGAGATCAAATTTAATAATACAACCAATACTTCTAATAATTAAAAAGGAGATTATATGTCTAGTATACAGCTTGCTGATTTAAGGCAAATTACGGAGGTGTTCGATCCGGAAAAAGTTGGTGGATATCGAAAAGGAAAATTCGTTGTGTATCACGGTTTATTATACCGTTTTACAGCAGACCACACTGGAGCATGGAACGCTTCGCATGTTACTCAATGCGACATTGGGGAGGAATTAGAAGGCTTGAATGCTAAGAAGCTTGTCTTTTCAGATCCCAACAACGATGGACACATTGTAATTTCCTACGAAACTTGATAGCAAAACAGTATATTATGGTTCAATAAAACAGCTCGGTTTAAATACCGGGCTATTTTTATGTTCAAAATGAGGAGGTTTTTATTCATGAAAAAGTATTTGTGTAACATCGAATCCGAAAATCCCGAACTCGGCTTGTCCGACGAAAGCGATTTAAATGGTGACTGTGTCGATACCAACGAGGAGGATCGAGCATGAATATTATCAGTTCCCTTGCTAAATATCAGCATTTAACATCCAAAAATTATGGTGAGAGAAATACGTCCGACATTCTATATATTATACCTCATCATATGGCTGGTGTTATGGGCGCTGATTATGCAGCTTCATGGTTCTGCACGAATGGTTTAAGAAATAGTGTAAATTATTGCATCGGCTATAATGGCGGAATCTCATGTAACGTACCAGAAAACCAGGGACCATGGACATCCAGCTGGTGGAGAGTAGACACGAAGGCTATTACCATCGAAGTATCTAACAGCACGAAAACAAGCGATAAATGGCCTATCTCCGATGCGGCGAAGGAAGATCTTATCAAGCTCATGGTCGATGTCATCCAGCGCCACCCGTCTCTTGGTGGCAAAGCAGTGTTCGATCCATCTGACGAAGCAATCGTCGTTGCGGCACGAGCACGGGACGTAGAACCACATCCGAAAGGAAACATCCTTCTGCATAACTGGACCGATCCAGAAAGAAAGAATTGTCCAGGGCCGTACATTACACAAAATATGCCGGCTATTTGTGCAGAGGTAAATAGGCGATTAGCTGATTTAAAATCTAAGAAAGATAAGCTGATTGACGCTCTCGAAGAACTCGGCGATGGCAGATACAAATATTATGATGGAAGTGCTAATTCTGTAGGATGTTCCAAGTATCTTGAACTAGCGTTAAAGAAAGCCGGAATTATCAAAGAAGGCGAAACATTCCATGCTGCTAGCGGAAATGTGGGAGTTCTTGGCGATACAACAAGATTTCAGAAAATTCCATGGAGCCCAAATAATCTACAAAAAGCCGATATCATGTGGTCTCAGGGGCATCATGTAGCAACATGGGACGGAAAGAACGGAGTGTATGAAGCAGCCCCAGAATCTTCCCACGGTATATGCGATAACGGAAAAACAGGAGTCGGACACTACTCCAAGCATACCTATTACAATTGTGGTACTGGTACAAAAACGTGGACATGTATTTACCGAATTATCGAAAAACAGCCGACAAGAACGTTATTCGAGGAAGCCCAGTACATGATCGACAATGGAATAGGTGGAGAAGATCGCAAAACCCGGGCAAGGAATGATGGTTTTGATCCAGCCGAAGTACAGGCACAGATCGATAGAATGCTTGCGAAGAACCCGATGGAAAATGTGGAAGTTCTCGCTAAGATCATGCCTGTTTTGAAGAAAGGATCCGAAAACGTAAGTGTATATGCGCTTCAGGAGTTGTTGAACCATATGGGTTACTACAATGGGGAGATGGACGGAAAATATGGCGATCAGACCGAAGCCGCTGTGAAACGGTATCAGAAGAACAACAACATAGTGTACAAAAATATGGAAGTGGATGGGATCTGCGGTTCTGCTACATGGCTTAGGATTCTTACTGGTAAATGACATGTGGATCCAGTACAACCCTAATCCAGCAGGAAGAGTTGTTGGAGATTGTTCTGTTAGAGCCATAGCAAAAGCGCTGAATACAGATTGGGAAACAGCGTATTGCCTTATATCCGAAGCAGGATACAACATGGCAGACATGCCTTCGAGTAACGGTGTATGGGGAGCAGTACTTCGACAACATGGATTCTATAGAGCTTCATTGCCTAGCACATGCCCTGATTGTTATACAGCAGAAGATTTCTGTGAAGATAACAATCGGGGTGTTTTTGTATTAGGATTCGGAAATCATGTAGCAACCGTTGTCAATGGAAATCTGTATGATTCCTGGGATTCCAGCAATGAAATACCACAATATTATTGGTTTAGAAAGGAGAGTTAAATGACCTATAATAATGGATTTCCAGTAGGGTATCAAAATCCTTATTATTCGATGAATAATTATTCGAATAACAACGCTTCTCCTCCGATCATCTGGGTCCAGAACGGATTGGACGGAGCAAAGAATTATATGATGGGGCCTAATCAGACTCTCCCATTATGGGATTCGGAAAACCAAATTATTTATCTTAAATCCACCGACCAGCAAGGGAGGCCCAGCATTAAAATATTGGATTATACGATAAGAGAAGAACCGGAAACTACGATATCCAATGAAAATTTGGTTACAAAAACCGATCTGGAAAATTTCAAGAGTGAAATTGAGAATATCATAAAGAATTCGATGAGTGGACCATATTATAGGAAAGATAGAAAGGAGACCAAGAATGAGTAATCCTTTGTATCAGGAAGCAATGAGAAATGTACCTATGAATAACATTATTCAAATGCTTCCACAACTTGCGAATAATCCAATACAATTTGCCCTTCAGCAGAAAGGCTTTAACATTCCACCAAATATGGCTAACGATCCAAACGGTATGATTCAGTATCTTTTGTACAACGGAATGGTTTCGCAGAATGACTATAATAATGCGATCCAATTAGCCAATAACTATAGAAACCTTAGCATGCAGTATCCATTTTTCAATAGATAGGACAATTTAAAATGCCAAACAATTCACTTACTTCCAGACTTAAAAGAGCCTGGAATCTTTTTTTAGGTCGAGATCCGACGACTTATGAAGACTATGGAATTAGTTCTTATGTTAGATCCGGAAGAACGCCTTTATCGGTGCGTGGAGATGGAACTATAGCTTCTGCCGTATACAACAGGATTTCCATCGATGCAGCAAAGACTAGCATTCTTCATGTTAAGCTTGATAAGAACGGAAGATACAAGGAAACAATGGATTCGACGTTAAACAATTGTCTAACGTTGGAAGCCAATAAAGACCAGACAGGTCGATCATACATTCAAGATCTAGTTCGTTCAATGTTAGACGAAGGAGTGGTCGCTTCCGTTCCAGTCGATACCGATAGAGACCCAGAACATGGTTCGTTTGATATTTACACTATGCGAACGGGTAAAGTGGTTCAGTGGTATCCGGATCATGTAAAAGTCAACGTCTATAACGATCGAACTGGAGATCGAGAAGATGTGGTTGTAGAGAAATCAACAGTTTCGCTCATAGAAAATCCTTTCTATGAAATCATGAATGCTCCAAACTCTACACTTAAACGTCTGATTCGAAAGTTACAACTTTTGGATGCAATAGACGAACAGTCGGGTTCTGGAAAACTCGATCTTATCATTCAGCTTCCTTACGTCGTTAAATCTCAGGCTAGAAAAGATCAAGCCGAGAAACGTAGAAAGGAAATCGAAGAACAATTAAACGGTTCCAAATATGGAATTGCATATACAGATGGAACAGAGCATATTACACAGCTTAACCGTTCTGTCGAAAACAATCTTTTAACCCAGATTGAATACTTAACAAACATGTTTTTCAGTCAATTGGGTATCACAACATCCATCCTCGATGGTACAGCTGACGAAAATACTTTGAACAATTACCTGGATCGAGTAATTGAGCCGATCATAGCCGCCATCGCTGATGAATACAAAAGAAAATTTTTAACACCAACAGCAAGATCTCAAGGTCAATCAATCGAATACTTTAGAGATCCATTCCGGTTAGTACCAGTTACTGGTATGGCCGAAATCGCGGACAAATTCACCAGAAACGAAATCATGACTTCTAATGAGATTAGACAGGTTATTGGGTTGAAACCTTCATCAGACCCAAGTGCAGATGAATTGAGAAACAAGAACCTTTCTAAACCGTCCGGAGCTGATTTGGCAAATGAAAGTCCACCGATTGATTATCGAGACGAAAAAATGGAGGAAACCTAGTAATGTACAAAGATTACGATTTTTGTGGCTGGGCCACACGTAACGACCTTCGCTGTTCGGACGGAAGAATCATTCGTAGAGATGCATTTAAACACAATGATGGAGATAAAGTTCCGCTGATTTGGAATCACGATCACACATCCCCGTCAAAGCTTATCGGTCACTGCATCCTTGAGAATCGTCCGGAAGGCGTATTCACCTATGGGTATCTGAATAAATCAAAATCAGCCCAGGAAGCTAAAGAAGGTTTGTTACACGGAGACATCGATTCTCTTTCTATTTATGCGAACCATCTTCAGCAGAACGGTTCGGAAGTTCTGCACGGTTCCATCAAAGAAGTTAGCTTGGTTCTCGCTGGAGCTAATCCCGGAGCACGTATTGAAAATGTGATTGAGCATATGGATGGTTGTGAAGAAGAAGCAATCATTACAACTGGCGACAGCCTCGAGCTCTATCACTCCGAGGAGAAAGCTGCTGAACCGGCTAAAGAAGAAAAGAAAGAAGAAGAGAAAGAAGAAAAGAAAGAGGAGTCTAAGAAAGACGAATCTGAAGAAACTGTTCAGGACGTCATCGATAGTATGACTGAGAAACAGAGAACTGTTATGTACGCGGTCGTTGGAGCAGCTCTTGAATCCGGCCCTTCCGATGTAAAAGATCAGAAGGAAGAAGTCAAACACGCTGACGAAGAAGACGATGATTCCGAAGAAACAGTTAAAGACGTTATTGACAGCATGACCGAGAAACAGAAGAAAGTCATGTACGCTCTGGTTGGCGCAGCTCTCGATGAAAAAGAAGGTGCCGACGGTAAAGAAAACACAAAAGATGAAGGAGACGAAGAAGAAATGAAGCATAATCTTTTCGAAGGACAGGAAATGGAAATGGATAACGAAGAATATCTGTCTCATTCCGACATGGAAGCAATTTTCAATGACGCCCCGAGCGAAGGAAGCTTGAAGAAAGCAGCTCTTGCTCACGGCATTACAAATATCGAGTATCTTTTCCCTGCACATAAGAACGTTGATAACGTTCCGGGATTTATTAAGAGAGATGATGACTGGGTAACGGTTGTTATGAATGGCGTTCATCATACACCGTTTGCAAGGATTAGAAGCGTGTTCGCAAACATTACAGCAGACGAAGCAAGAGCAAAAGGTTTCGATAAGAGCAACGGTAATGCTAAGACAGAAGAGGTATTCGCTCTGCTTAAGAGAAGAACTTCCCCGACCATGATCTATAAGAAACAGAAAGTAGATCGTCAGGACGTTATTGACATCACCGATTTCGATGTTGTTTCCTGGATCAAGACCGAAATGAGAATGATGCTCAACGAGGAAATTGCTAGAGCTATTCTGATCGGTGATGGAAGATCTACTTCATCCGATGACAAGATCGACGAGGATTGCATTCGTCCTATCTGGACCGATGATGACGTTTACACAATTAAGCATGTTGTAACAGTTGCCTCTACTGCAACTACCGAAGACATCGCCAAAGCAATTATTGAGAACGCTCTTAAGGCTCGTAAGAACTATAAGGGTTCCGGTAATCCGACTCTGTTCACAACAGAAGATATGCTTACCGACATGCTTCTGGCTAAGGACACTATCGGTCGTAGACTGTATAAGGACGAGGATGAACTGAAGAGTGCTATGCGTGTTAGCAAGATCGCTACTGTTCCGGTGATGGAGAACCAGACAAGAACTGTCAGCGGCACTACCAGAACTCTTGCTGGCATCATCGTTAACCTGAACGACTACAACGTAGGTGCCGATAAGGGCGGATCCGCAAACCTGTTCGACGATTTCGATATTGATTACAACGCATACAAGTATCTGATCGAAACCAGATGCTCTGGTGCTATGATCAGACCTTATAGTGCAATCGCTCTGGAGA
>RHMF01001537.1_pt1 | contig 11135 bp, 9 predicted proteins | sample 5365151 | NCBI WGS metagenome assembly RHMF01 (sample SAMN10266501, study PRJNA497801) | feces metagenome | isolation source: feces | host: Bos taurus | place: China: Prairie of Fairy Mountain | collected 2017-08-14 | reverse complement strand
GCCTCATCGTTTTGCCCAATGTGTACTCCGTTTGCTCCTATCTTTAAGGCTAAATCTGCATTATCGTTCACAATGAGTTTTGCTCCGTATTTGTCGCATTCTTCTTTTAAGATGTATGCAGTATTTAACATTTCTACTTCAGAGGCTTGCTTCATTCTTAATTGAATCAGCCTTATGCCACAGTCTAATGCTAATTTTGCACTATCTATGTAGGAGTACTTCTCGTTTTTGTGTGTTATAAAATAAATTCTGTCCATTTAAATTTCGTTATTTTGCCAAATACTACCCATAATTGCAGCACCACCAAAGCCAATCTCTTTTAATTCAGAAAAATTCTTTGGCTCTACTCCCGAAAGTGCAAAAACCTTTTGGTCAATTATGCCTTTTTCTGAGGCTTTTTTCAATTCGCTTTTTGTAAAGCGTGATTTGTAATTCTCTTTGCTTATACTATCGTATATAGGCGAAAGAAAAAGATAATCACACTTTGATTTCCACTTTTCAAGCTCTGAAAAACTATGACAACTACGACTTATTCTTCCTGTAAAGTTTGAGGAATTTCATAGTTGTTGCGATTATTCAGATGCACTCCGCCAATTTGAAATTCTTTTGCTAATTCGGTGCAATCATGCAAACACAAACGCTTTCTAATCGTAAGAGGTAAGTCTTCAAGCCAAAGAGAGATTTGCTTAAAATCAAACTCTGGTTTGCGAATATGAAAGTATTCGACTTTGTTTGTTTGAAGTAGGGAAATTATTTTTTGTTTTTCCTCCCTCCAATCTTCATATTGCGGTAGCGTTATGCCGATTAACCTCCACATGTTGCGTTTATTATTGTTATATTGTCATCATTTTTCAACTCAGTTGTTTGCCATTCGGCTTTTTTTACAATGCTACTGCCTATCGCAACAGCACAAAAAGATGGATTTACTTTCAAGAGTTTCAATAAATCTTCAACATTGATTTGGTTTTCTACCTCTAAGGGTTTTTTATTCACAATTACTTTCATCTATTATTAGTTTTTGAGGGTTAAAAAAATGGTTTAAACTTCCGTTTCCTTTTCCTGAAAAAATATCTTTTGATTCCAAGATTGCGTTATAAACATAGTTTTTTGCCAAGCCAATAGAGGTTTTGTAATCATGGCCAAGTGCAAGATAAGATGCGAGAGCCGAGGAAAGACTACAGCCTGTGCCGTGAGTGTTTTTAGTGTTTATTTTTTTGCTTTCGTATTGATGAAAACTATTATCGCAATCTAAAAACACATCTGTGCAAGTCTTAGAATTGAAATGCCCTCCTTTTATAAGGACTCTTTTGAGAGGGAAATTATTTTTAATAAAAAGTGCAACTTCTTTTAATTCGTTTAGATTATTTATGCTTTCTACCCCTGCAAGTGCGGAGGCTTCAAAAAGATTTGGCGTAATAATATCAACCAAAGGAAAGAGTTGCTCTATCATTGTTTGCTTTGCTTCTTCTTTTAGCAGGGTGCTACCACTTGTTGCAAACATTACGGGGTCTAATACGATATTGCCTTTGAAATTGTGTTTTTTTATGGAAAGAGCGACTTGTTTTATGATTTTTTCATCAAAAAGCATTCCAATTTTTATGCTTTTTACGGGAAAATCTTCTAAAATTGCATCAATTTGATTGCTAATTAAAGATTTTTTTAACGGAAAAATCTCTCTTACTCCTAAGGTATTTTGTGCTGTAATTGCAGTTACAACACTGCAAGCATACAATCCTAAGGAGGAAATCGTTTTTAAGTCTGCTTGCAAGCCAGCTCCACCGCAAGAATCTGAACCTGCGATTGTTAAAATGGGAATAACTTGTTTTTTTCTAATCATTACACTCTCGTTTATATAGATTTGAGAGTGTACTTTAAAAGAAAGTATTTTCCCCTGTCTGCATTATCAGACCGGTCAAAGGGTATAATCTCAGCCTACAAAAGTAAGCACCCCCAAATCTTTAATACAATAAAATAAAAACTAAATCGTTTATTTAACGATGCAAAAATATAATTTTATTTTAAAAACAAAAAATAATTAAACATTAAATAAATAAAGTACAGTATGAAAAGAACCTATTTATTGATTGCAGGCTTAGCGTTATTCTTAGCTACGGCTTGTGGTGGAAAAACAGAAAAAGAGTTATTAATAGAAAAAGAACTAAGAGATTCAGTAGAGTCTGCTCTTTCTGCTAAAAACGCAGAAGTAGAAATGTTGTTCAAACAGTTAAACGAAATAGAAGAAAATTTAACTGTTGTAACTTCAAAATATGCTGATGTTTCTAAGATAAAAGACAAAACAGGAGAAGTAAATGTTGATACAAGAACAAAAATAACTTCACAAATCCAAGACATTAACGACTTATTGGCAGAACAAAAACAAAAAATAAACAATCTTAACGCTCAATTAAGAAAACAAAAGAACTCAAACAAAGAATTAACTGCCTTTATTGAAAAACTACAAACAAGAATCGCAGAACAAGAAGAAGAAATTCAATTATTAACTACAGAATTACAAAAACATAAAATAGTAATTGAAAATCTAAACAAGAATCTTGATGAGTTGAACAAACAAAATCAAGATAAAGATGAAAGAATCTTAAAAATAGAAGAAGAAAAAAATACTGCTTACTATGTAATAGGCGAAAAGAAAGAACTTCTTGAAAAGAAAATCATCGATAGAAAAGGTGGATTCCTTGGAATTGGTAAGAAAAGTGTTGCAAGCAGCGATTCAGAACTTGCAAATTACACAAAAATTGACATTCGTAGAGTTCCAGAAATTAGACTTCACGGAACAAAAATAAAGATTCTTACCTCTCACCCAACAGAATCTTATAGATTAGAGCCAAATGAAAAGAAACCTACAAGATTGGTTATCACAAATCCTTCATTGTTCTGGCAAAAAAGCAAATTCCTCGTAATAGAGCTTGATTAAAACAAAACCAAATACATAACTAAATTAACCAAAAGGTATAAACGAAAAAGTTTATACCTTTTTTCTTTAATATTTTTTGCAACAATAATATTTTTCTTTAACTTTGCCGAAGAGTTTATTTACTAATTAAAATTTATACATCATGAAAAAGTTTATGTTTATGGCATTTGTAGCAGTTTTAGCTATTCTGCCTTTATCAAATGTTAAAGCCCAAAATTGGGGAGTTGGTCTTATCGGTGGATTTGACTCTGGTCTTCAAGTAAAGAAATACATGGGTGCAAACAACCTTGATTTTAGAGGACATCTTCACAATTATGGATTCCAAGTTGCAGGTTTGTACGAATGGAACCACGATTTAGGAAACAACTTCACTTTATATTATGGTTTTGGTGCTGGACTTGGTACTTGGAAACAAACAGCTGATCACGACATGGCTTTTGGTTTTGACGTTGAAGCTATCGTTGGTGTTGAATGGAGAATACCTAGTGTTCCTTTAGCTTTGTCTTTGGATTACAGACCTGCATTTGAAGTTCTTCCAACAACAGGTTTCTACGCAAAAGGATTTGCTTTCGGAATCAAATACTTGTTCTAAGAACATTTATTCATAGAAAAAAAAGCAACAGTCTAAGGATTGTTGCTTTTTTTCTTTGCTTTATCAAAATATTCCTAAGAAAAAAATTTTTTTTCCTTAGGAATATTTTTATCTTTGCAAACGTTATAAGTATAGTGTAAATAAAAATCTAAAAATAGTATTAGTTATGAGAAGAAATATTGTAGCAGGAAATTGGAAGTCTAATAAATCTTTTAGTGATGCAGATGAATTGATTACTGACATTGCTGAGGCTTTAAGAGAATTTGACACAATAGATGTTGATGTTGTGGTTTGCCCTCCTTTTCCTTATTTAGAACTTGTTGGAGACGCAGCAGAGGATGTGGAATTTTTCGTTGGTGCTCAAAATGTATCAAAATTTGATGATGGAGCTTACACTGGTGAGGTATCTGCTAAGATGCTACAATCTATGAATATGGATTATTGTATTGTTGGACACAGTGAAAGAAGAAAATACTTTTTTGAATCTAACCAAGACGTGGCTGAAAAAGTTAATAAGTTGTTAGAGGTTTCTATCACTCCTATTGTGTGTGTTGGAGAACAATTAGAGGACAGAGAGGCTGAAAAACATTTTGATGTTATTCGTTCTCAAGTTGTTGAGGGCTTGTTTCACCTTGACCAAGAACAAATTCAAAAGGTTGTCATCGCATACGAGCCTGTTTGGGCTATAGGAACAGGAAAAACTGCTACAAAAGAGCAAGCGCAAGAGGTGCATGCTTTCATTAGAGCTTTGATTGCTGAGAAATATTCTGACGATGTGGCTCAAGAAATCTCTATTCTTTATGGTGGAAGTTGCAATCCTAAAAATGCAAGAGAGTTATTTGCTCAGCAAGACGTAGATGGCGGATTGATTGGCGGTGCTGCATTGAAGAGTGCCGACTTTATTGAAATTGCACGTAGTTTTTAATATGTATTATATAAAGTTAAATATTTGCCTTTCTCACAATCAAAAGTGGGAAGAGGAAAGTTTGTGGATTGCAGACATATTTAAAGATGCTTTAATCGCAATTGGTTTTGACAGTTTTGTTGATACCTCTTGCGGTTTTGAGGCTTATTGTTCTGAAGAGAACTATTCTTTGCAAGAGGTAAAGAGTGTTGCTGAGGAAAATTTAGGTTTTGTTGAAAACTTGGAGATTTCTTATCAGGAAGAAAAGATTGAGCAAAAGGATTGGAACGCTGAGTGGGAAAAAGACTATCCTTCTGTTAGGTTTGGCGAGTTTTGTGTTGTGAGACCTCCGTTTAATCCTAAGCAAGAGGGTGTTGAATATGATATAATCATAGAGCCAAAAATGTCTTTCGGCACGGCTCATCATCAAACTACATCTTTGATTATCAATTTTATATCAAAGGAAGTTATTGCAGGCAAAAGAGTTATGGATATGGGTTGCGGAACGGGTGTTTTCGCAATTCTTGCCATGAAAATGGGTGCCTCTTATGCTAAGGGTATTGATATTGATATTTGGGCAGCAGAAAATGCAAAAGAAAATGCAAAGAGAAATTCTGTTTCTGTAGATGTGCTTTTGGGAGATGCAAGTTTGCTTGATGAAAATGAGAAATTTGATATTTTCTTTGCTAACATCAATCGCAATATCCTTTTGGCTGATATGCAAACCTATAGCAAATCCATCGAAGAGGGTGGAATATTGTTTTTAAGCGGTTTTTACTCTCAAGATGTCAATATTTTGGAAGCAGAATGCAAAGAATTAGGCTTTGAATTGACCAATGTGGAAACAAAAGATAATTGGGCCGCAATGCGACTTATTAAAAAAAATAAATAAATCGAGGAAATGAAAAAATTATTAAGCAGTACTTTATTACTAATTTTTCTTCTGGTAGGAGCAGTAAATGTAAACGCTCAGAAGTTTAAAGGTTTTTCTGGACAAACCGATAGTTACATTAAAGAACTTAAAGAGTTGGTAGATTCTGATGTAAACTTGAAGGCTGATGCAAAGAAAGATTTTGTGCAATTATTAACAACCTTTGAGCAATCTTGGACTGAAATCAATATGCAACAAAGAAATGATATTGCCAAACTAACGCAAACTATGTATAAGAAAAACATTAGAACAAGAACTGGCTTATATGAATTTCTTAAAACGCAAGTTGCTTTTAAATCCTCTAATCAATCACAAGAAAGTTATAATCAATGGTTAAAATCTATGCAAAACTGCATAGAAAAGCATAATATAAAAGTCTTTAACCAAATAGTGGAAAACACTTTACTGCTACTTGAAGAGGGTTATTTATATAAATCTAAAAATGTTGCTTGGTATATTGGAGATGCAGGCGGATATGTTTTCAAAAATGATAAAGAACGAGGTGTATATGCCGATTTTACAAGCGAAATTGACCTAACTTATCGTTCACAACAAGACTCTAATACAATATATTCTACATTAGGACAATTATATTTAAAAGATAATTACTGGGAAGGTAAAGGTGGTGTTGTTAATTGGGGTAAATTAGGACTTCCTCAAGATGATGTTTTTGTGGAATTGAGTAATTATGGCGCAAGTCTAAACAAAGCTTATTTATTTGCCGATAGCGTTTCTTTTACAAACAAGGAATATTTTTCTTATAAACTGAAAGGAAGTTTTGAAGACAGATGTAGTGATAAGAAATCAAAGGAAACATATCCTAAATTCATTTCTTATCAAAAAGCAGAAATAATAAAAAATCTTTATCCTGATGTTGATTATGTAGGAGGCTTCACTCAACAAGGAGGAACTATAGCAGGTACGGGAGATGTCTTGACGCCTGCCGAATTACGCTTTTATAAAAATGGTAAAATCTATGTAAGAGCCTCTGCAATAGAACACCCTTTTAGCAGAACAGGTATCATCACAAAAGATTGTAAAGTTGTGATTTACACAAACAACGACTCTATTTATCACCCTAGTACAAAACTAAATTTCAATCAATCAACCCGTCAATTATCTTTCACAGATTATAGAGAAGGTATTTCAGCTAGTCCGTGGGTTGACTCATATCACTGTGTGGATATTTACACCGAAGCAGTATATGTACATTTGGACGATATGAACATTGAGTTTAGTGCGATAAGAGGACCAAAACGTGAAGCCTTTGCCATAATTGAAAGTAACAACTACTTCTCTGAAGAAAAATGGAGAGAACTTCAAGGAATAGAATCTGTCAATCCTCTTTACAAGGTTAAACAATTTACAGACACTTACAAGAAAAATGAATTTACTGTAAAACAATTTGCAAAATTCATAAAGTTAGACGAGGTGCAAGCTAAGTTAATGCTTATGAATTTGGCGTTAAACGGTTTCATTGTCTATGAAAGTTACAGAGAAACTGCTATTGTAAAACAAAAATTGTACGACTATATCTTATCAAAAACAAAGAAAATAGATTACGATGCTTTGCGTTTCATTTCTGCAACAAAGGGCGAGCCAAATATTGTTTTGAATACCTCTGATATGGACTTACAAATGAATGGTATCAAAACGTTTACTTTAAGTGATACACACGATGTTGTAATTCGTCCTAAGAATGGGTCTATCAAAATGAAGAAAAACAGAAATTTTGAATTTGATGGCGACATAAAAGCAGGGTTATTTACTTTGAGTGGTAAGAATTACAAATTCTCTTACGATAACTTCTCAATCGATTTACCAGATGTAGATAGTTTAAACTTCTTTGTACATTTGTTTGAAGACACTACAAAATTTGTAATGATACAAACCCCTATCCAAGACTTACAATGTAAACTTTTAATAGATGCTCCAAATAATAAAAGTAGTATAAAGAAATTGAAAAACTATCCAATCCTTTCTTCTTTGACAGAAAGCTATGTTTATTATGACTACGAAAACATTCAAAATGGAGTTTACAAAAGAGATAGCTTCTATTACAAGGTAGATCCTTTTGAAGTTAGAAATCTATATAAGTTTAGAACAGATAGTGTCTTTTTCACAGGAGTATTTAAGTCGGCAGGAATTTTTGAAGACATAACACAACCTCTTAAAGTTATGAAAGACTATTCCTTAGGCTTTAAGATAGAAACACCATCTGCGGGAATGCCAACATACGGTGGTAAAGGACAAATTTATAAAACAATAGACCTAAGTTGTAATGGGCTTTTAGCAACAGGATACTTAGATTATCTTGCATCAAGAACGCATTCAAAAATGTTTGTCCTTCACCCTGATTCTATGTTCTGCGAAACAGAAAAATTTAACACCTTCTCAAAAGGAGCAGTAGGTGCAAGCGTTGCTTTTGCTGACGCATACACAACCATAGCACAAGAACATTGGTATCCGAAATCCGATTATATGTTAATAGAACAAAAGACAGAACCATTCGCCATGTATGATTCTGCAGCATTTCATAGTGGCTCATTAATTGTTTCGCCAAAAGGATTAACAGGTCAAGGAAAAACTAAAAGCGAAGAGCTAACCGTTGCCTCAGACTACACACGCTTTGGACAAAAATCATACGCAGCTGACACCTCTCTTGTAACTATAAGTGCATTAGATGGAAATTCCATTGCCTTTACTTCAAATAACATAAAATCTATTGTAGATTTCACTGAGCAAAAGGGATATTTCACAGTAAATGACGGAGTAACCAAGAACGAATTACCATTTTTGCAATATGCTTGTTACATTGACAAATTTGAATGGGGAATGCAATCTAAATTGTTAGCTCTTTTGGATACTCAATCACCAAAAATTGGAGATTTTGCAAGCAAGCCACTTAAAGAAACAGTGGATTTACCACACCCAGGTGCTAAATTCGTATCACAACACCCTAACCAAGGAGGATTTAGTTTCAATTCACCAAAAGCATTTGTTGATTTAAACAGCAACAAACTATTCACAGAAGATGTTTACGTTGTAAAATGTGCTGATATTGCAGTAAGACCATCTGATGGTAGCCTTACTATTTATCCAGGTGCGCAAATGGACACATTAGATGATGTGAAAATTTTAGCAAACACACAAAACAAAATACACGAAATCTATCAAGCGAGAATTTTCATCGAATCTGCAAAACTTTATTCTGCAAATGGATATATTGATTACATAGATGAGGACAACAAAAAACACCAAATATTCTTAAAAGAGATAAATCCATTGAGCGGACACACAGTTGGTAAAGGAGCAATCGCAAAAGATGAACCTCTACAATTAAGTTCTGCATTTGGTTTCTTTGGAAATGTAACTCTAAACGCTATTGATTCAAATTATTTGTTTGACGGAGGAGTTCAACTATCAACAAATTGTTATGCAGACGGCTCAGCATGGATTAAATTCTCAGCAAAATTAGATCCAAAACACATTTACATTCCTATTTCTGAAGCTCCAGAGGACATAGATGGTAGAAGAGTAACAACATCTATAATGTTTAATGAAGCAAACTTAGAAGCACGACCAACCTTCTTAACCTATGACGAAGAAAAAGACAATGTAATGTTAAAATCAAAAGGATTCTTAACCTACATAAAAGAACAAAATAAATATTACGTAGCTTCAAAAGAAAAACTTGAAGACTTCTCTAATGTAGAGGCGCCATACCTATCATTTAACAAAACAAATTGCAACTCAGATGGAGAAGGGCAAATAAACTTAGGCTTCTTACCAACAGATTTACTAAAAACAAACAACTATGGTACAGTATCAGTAAATTCAGAAGGCGAAGCAAAACTAAAAATGGCCTTAGCACTTGATTTTCCTTTTGATGAAAAAATCATAGACCTAATAGGATTAGAACTATACGAAGACTTAAATCTAACACAATTTGAAATAGAAACCTCAGGCTACAAGAAATACTTGTACTACTTATTAGGAGAAGAAGACGGAGAAGAATGGTATGTAGATTTACTTGCAACAGGAGAATGGAAAGACATTCCAAAACAAATGAAAAACAAAATCTTCTTCCCACAAGTGCAATTGGAATGGGATCCTGTGTTACGCTCTTACATAGGTAAAGGCAACTTCAAATTAGGAACAGTAGGAAAATACCAAGTCAATCGCGAAATTAGAACACGCATACAACTACAAAAAGGAGCTTTAGCACCAACACTAAAAATTTACATAGAAGCAAGTCCAGATCATTGGTATTACATAGAATACAATGGTTCCGCACTTGATGTTCTTTCATCTAACGAAACAATCAACGAAATGATTAACGAAATTCCAAGAGATGACAGAGAATTTAAAACATCAAACGGAAAGATATACGTATATAGAGTTGCAACACCAGCTCAAAAACGAAACTTCATTAGAACCATTGAGTTAGGACAAGAAGAAGAATATGTAGAACCAGATCAAGAAGAGGAGGAAGAATAAGATGACAATCACAATCACAATACCCGTAATATTAGCTCTAATAATAGGAGGAATAATTGCATACCTTTTAGGTTCAATTCCCTCAGCTGTTTGGATAGGAAAGTCGTTTTACGGAATAGATGTAAGAGAAAAAGGTAGCAAAAACGCAGGAGCAACAAACACAATAAGAGTTTTGGGATTACTTCCAGGTGTATTTGTACTTTGCATTGACGCTTTCAAAGGTTGGTTTGCCATTTATCTATCAAGAATCTTTGGAGTAGAACTAATAGGAACCGATTATTTGATATTTTATCAATTAGGCATAGGAATACTTTGCGTAATCGGACACGCACTACCAATCTTTGCAGGATTCAAAGGAGGAAAAGGAGTTGCGACAATGCTTGGAATAGTAATAGGACTATTTATAAAGATAATACCTCTCGTATTAGCAGTATTTATAGTAGTATTTATTCTTTCACACTACGTTTCCCTATCCTCAATCAGCGCAGCTATTTCATTTCCTATTTTCTATTGTGGACGATGTCTTTTCATGCACGAAAAAATTGATTTAGTTCAAATGATATTTGCCGTATTGGTAGCAATATTCATAATATGGACACATAGGAAAAACATAAAACGACTACTCAACCACGAAGAACCAAAATTCAAATTCAAAAAAACAGTAGATTAAAAAAATAATAATTAAAAAAATAAAAGTATGAGAAAAACACTTATGACAATCTTAGCAGCAGGACTTGTATTAGCGTCTTGTTCTCAAAAACAAGCCACAGACAATCCTTTGTTACAACAATGGGACACCCCATTTGAAACAGCACCATTTGAAAAAATCAAAGTAGAGCATTATTTGCCAGCCTTTGAAGTAGCAATGGAAGAACACAACAAAGAAATCCAAGCAATAATCGACAATGCAGAAGAACCAAACTTCGAAAACACAATAGCAGCGTTAGATTATGCAGGAGCAACTCTTTCAAAAATTGCAGGAGTGTACTACAACATGATGGCAGCAAACACATCTAAAGAATTACAAAAAGTACACGAAAAAGTAGGACCAATGATGGCGACACATTCAGACAACGTTTCAATGAATGCAGACTTATTCGCTAAAATCAAAAAAGTTTACGATGCAAAAGACAATCAAAACTACACAGGCGAACAACTTGCATTATTAGAAAAAACCTACAACAAATTCGTACGTTCAGGAGCATTACTTGACGCAGCAAAACAAGAAGAATTAAGAAAAGTAAATGCAGAACTAACAAAAGTAGAAGCAAAATTC
>RHMF01001721.1_pt1 | contig 11137 bp, 6 predicted proteins | sample 5365151 | NCBI WGS metagenome assembly RHMF01 (sample SAMN10266501, study PRJNA497801) | feces metagenome | isolation source: feces | host: Bos taurus | place: China: Prairie of Fairy Mountain | collected 2017-08-14 | reverse complement strand
AGTTGGAGGCGAGGGATATGTTTCTAATCTTAATTATGGTGAGCATAATAGTATTTTTAGTCTTTCTTATGGTGGGGTTTTGGTTGATTGCGTTTGGCAAAACAAACGTTTTTCGCCCTACATTGGTGTTTTATTTGGTGGAGGTAGCACTCAAAACACTACTCTCTTTGCTCCTACCTATGATGACTTTGTTGCAGAGGGAAATGTTTCTTATAGGAAAAACTCTTTCTTAGCCTTATCTCCTTTTGTTGGAGTAGAATATGCTTTAAATGATAAGATTCGTCTAACTCTTAAAGCAGATTATTTAATCAATCTAAATAATCCTTCTGCTGATTTGCCTAATGGAGTGAGAGTTTTTGTAGGTTTTATGTTTTATAGTTTAAAAACTAAATAAAAAACAAGTGAAAAATGTATCTTTTTACGTCTTTAAACGTAAACGTGCATAAAATCATAAAAAAAACATAAAGAATATGCTTGTAAATATATTTAAAAAGAAATACACATTACAAATACTATTATTGGCTATCGTACCATTAGCTTTTTGGAGTCAAGCTTTTATAAATCCTCCTGAGGTAATAAGCAATAAGTTTGATACTCCTTTGTATGAAATCATTTACGAATTTGCAAAAGACTTTCAATTGTTTTCAACAATAACTGCTTTTGTAATGGTATTCCTTCAAGGTTTATTGTTGAATCAATTATTTACAAACAATCATCTTAGTCAAAAAAATACATTTCTTCCTGCTTTCATATATATTCTTTTAATGAGTTGCTCTTATCATTGCATGACTTTAAGTTCTATTTTAGTTTCTAACTTCCTTATTATATTTGCTCTTTATTTCTTTTTAAGATGTCATGATAAAAAAGAAGGTATTGATGAGATTTACAATTCTTGTACCCTGCTTTCCTTAGCAAGTTTATTCTATGCTCCTGCTATTTTCTTTATACTATGGATTTGGTTTGGATTAATCATTTACAAACTTTACAAATGGAGAAGTTGGCTGATGAGTATTTTGGGGATTGTAACTCCTTATATATTACTTGTTATTTTTTATTATTTAAATGGACAAGATATTCATTCAAACATATTAGAAATCACAAAGGATTGGTTCCACTTAGATTTCCATTTCCTTAACCAACCTATACAAGTAGTGTATATTGCAAGCTTAGTGTTGTTTTCAATTCCTGCAATTTTCACAACTCTTTCTTCAAGAAGCAACAGAGTGATAGAATACAGAAAGAAATCTGCTGTAATGTTTACAATGCTTATTATTTCTTTATTACCTTTCTTTCTTTCAAAAACAGAATATAATATGTCTTTCATATTTGCCATTACTCTTTCTTTCTTTTTATCTAACTTCTTTTTACACTATCACAATCAGAAAAAGGTTAATACCTTCTTCATTATTTTTATCATTATTTCAATAATCAAAGTTTTTTTCCCGAATTAACAATCTTTTTTCGTATATTTGCAAACGATAGAAACTAAAATTTTTTTCAACAATATGAAATTTGGAGTAGTAATTTTCCCAGGCAGCAACTGCGACCATGATATGGTTTATCTTTTAAGGGATTTATTAAAACAAGAAGTTGTAGAATTATGGCATAAAGACACTGATCTACAAAACTGTGATATGATTATTCTTCCAGGAGGTTTTTCTTACGGGGACTATCTTCGTAGCGGTGCAATAGCAAGTCTTTCTCCTATAATGGCGAGTGTAAAAGAGTTTGCAAATAAAGGTGGGTATGTATTAGGGGTTTGCAACGGTTTTCAAATACTTTGCGAGAGTGGATTATTAGAAGGTGCTTTACTTGCTAACAACAACCAAAAGTTTGTTTGCAAAAATCAATATATAGCAACTCAAACAACAAATACAGCCTTCACAAAAGAAACTATAAAAGGAAAAGCCTTAAACATTCCTATTGCACACGGAGAAGGACGTTTCTTTGCTGATGAAGAAACTATTAAACGTTTAAACGAAAACGACCAAATCTTATTCCGTTATTGCAATGAAGAAGGAAAAGTAGATGTAGCATATAATCCTAACGGAAGTGTAGAAAATATAGCAGGAATAACAAATAAAACAAGAAACGTTTTTGGAATGATGCCTCACCCTGAACGTTGTTCTGACGCAGAACTTGGAAACACAGACGGATTGATTTTATTTGAAAGTTTATTAAAACATATAGGAAAGTAAGTTGTTAAAACAATTTTTTTCCAATAAAGAAACAATAGAATGCGGTTGCGATGAAGCAGGACGTGGTTGTTTAGCCGGACCTGTTGTCGCAGCCGCTGTTATTTTACCTTTTGATTTTTCTCACCCTCTTTTAAATGACTCAAAACAATTAAGCGATAAACAACGTAGGCTTCTTCGTCCTATCATTGAAGAAAATGCAATAGCCTATTGCGTAGAGTTTGTAAGCAACAATGAAATCGATAAGATAAATATCCTTCAAGCAAGTTTTCTTGCTATGAATAAAGCTGTAAAAGGCTTAAATAAAAAACCAGATTTATTATTAATAGACGGAAATCGCTTTAACAATCAAACCGACATTGCTTTTCAGTGCATAGTAAAAGGCGATTCTCTTTATCAATCAATAGCAGCCGCTTCAATACTTGCAAAAACATATAGAGATGACTATATGTTAAAAATACATGAAGAATATCCTTTCTATCAATGGAACAAAAACATGGGCTATCCAACAAAATATCACCGTCAAGCTATTATAGAAAATGGAATAAGCCCGTTTCATAGAAAGAGTTTCAATCTCTCATATCAAACGAGCTTATTTTAAAAGGCCTTAAATAAGGCTTATTATTTTACAACTATCTTAGTTGTTTCTAATGCTAAACGATTATATGCTTTTACTATATAAGTGCCTGCTGGCAATTCTTCTCCTAATGTAAAGTCGTAATCTCTTGTTTCAAATACCTTTTTACCTAAAGTATTATAAACCTCAATATACAAATCACTTAATGAAGTTTCTATTGACACTTCTCTGTTATAGTTTGTAATTTCTATTTCAACATCTAATCCGTCTAAGTTTTCGTGAGCTTTTTTCACTACTAATTTAAATCTATCAGAGTTTTCTCCTGCTAATATGTTAGTTGTATATTCTACTCCACTTTCCATTTTCACTTCTTGTCCATTATCTAATAGATATACAACAAGATTTTCTGGCACATCATTTATCTTAAATGACACATCTTTACTTTCATAACTTCTAACATTAAGTGTAGCTGTATAAGGTAATCTTTTAACAGTTTCTTTTGCTAACGCTACTCCATCAGTTAAGAAATAAGGCTCTGCAACTTCAAAAGGTGAGAACATTTTGTTTGCATCATAAGCATCATCACCTTGTTTTGCTTTATTGTTTTGAGCAAAGAATAGTTTAGATTCTCTTTCTCCGTCATTCATTAAAAGAGTTATACGATTAACATTTGAAGTATTTGATTTAGCTTTTTCACCTGTATAACGATGACTTCTTACCATATAAATCCAATTGTTGCCAGGAGTATAGAAATTAACGAAGAAACCTTCTGTCATATTCAAAATTCCTTCTTCAACAAAGTCCCAAGTTGTTCCATTGAAACGATAAATACCTTCTCCTTTAACATTTATTTGGTCAAACACTAATTTAAACACATCAAGTTTAAATGTATATGGATTACATAAAGCCATCCAATTTCCTCTATCTGCACTTGTGATAACGTTTCTTATAAACTTAACACCACTATGATTCAATTCGTACTTAGGTTCTTTACTAAAATCATAAGTTTCTTTTCCGTCTCCGTATGTTGTAAACACTGTTGGCTCATTTGTATATGACCAAGAAAAATATCCTTCACCTGCTTCAACAGAGTTTGCAATTGTTGCATATTCATCACTCCATGCTCCTGTTGAGTAATCAAACAACGAAACAGTTATATCTCTTGTACCAGGAATTACAGCTTCTAATTTATAATCATTAAAAGGTGCTCCAATGAATGACCATTTATCATTAGGCAATACAGGAGTTTCTACTTCAAATATACCTTCTACATTGTATTGTGTTAAATTCACCAATTCTCCTTGTTGAGTAATTCTCAAAACTCCATTATTTATCAAACCTACTTTCTTATTTATTGTAAAATTATCAGAAAGAACTTTGTATTCACCTTCTTTAATTACATAATTTGTCTTATTCCAATCCGTAGCACCTAACCATGCACTATAATCACTTCCATAAGGAATATTCAAAACTCTAACTACTGTTGCAGGATAGAACACATCGTCTCCTCCAAGCACAGGAGCTGTGTCAGCAAGACAAGTAACCGAAGCCAAAGAGTTACATCTTTCAAAAGCGTAATTACCAATAAAAGTAACGCTACTTGGAATTTCTACCGCAGACAATGAACGACAATTACAAAAAGCACCTTCGCCAATAATTGTAATAGTATTTGGCATAGAAATAGATGCTAAATCAAGACATAAGTCAAAAGCATAATCTCCAATTGCTGTAACGGTATAAGTAGTACCTTGATAAACAACCGTTTCTGGTATTACAATCGCAGCTAATGTCTTAATACTTGACTCTACTTTTACTTCATTGAGACTTGTAACCTCGTAAGTTACTCCTCCTTCATTAAATTGAACTTGTGCGAAAAGCACACTTGCACAGAAAACTGAGCAAATCAACAAAAGTATTTTCTTCATTATTTTTTATTTTTTTATACTACTTTTTTTCAGCCTGCAAATTTACGCATAATTCTCTATTAAAAAAAAAAAAAAACATAGATATTTTCAACAATGTTCTCAAAAAAACAAATAAAAACGCCATAAATCAAACTAAATTAGCGTTAAGCGATTAAAAGAAAAAAACAAAAATAAATAAAAAAGCCGCATAAGAAATTCATCTTATACAGCTTTTTAGATTTTAGTAGCGGGAACGAGAGTTGAACTCGTGACCTCCGGGTTATGAATCCGACGCTCTAACCAACTGAGCTATCCCGCCTTGTTTTTTGCGAGTGCAAAATTACATCTTTTTTTTGTTCTAACAAATTAAATCAACGTTTTTTTTAATTCATTTCTTTCATTTAATTTTTAATTCATTAATTTCCAATTCTTTTTTCAAGAATATTCCTATACTATTTTTAGAAGATTTTGCCAATTCCTCAGGATTTCCTTCTTCAACAATGCTTCCACCTGTGCAACCACCATTCATTCCCATATCAATTATATAATCAGCACATTTTATCACATCCATATTATGTTCAATAATAATCATACTATTTCCTTTGTCCACTAATTTTTGCAAAACCTTCATAAGAATATTTATATCCTCAAAATGCAATCCTGTTGTTGGCTCATCAAGAATGTAAAGTGTTTTACCTGTATCTTTTTTCGACAATTCCGCAGCAAGTTTTATTCTTTGACACTCACCACCCGAAAGAGTAGTTGAAGGTTGTCCTAAGGAAAGGTATCCTAAGCCCACTTCTACAACCATAGACAATTGTCGCTTGATTGCAGGATAAGCATCAAAAAAATCAACTGCCTCTTCAAAACTCATATCCAAGACCTCGCTAATACTTTTTCCCTTATACCTTACTTCAAGCGTTTCTCTGTTGTATCTTTTGCCATGACACGAAGGACATTCCACATAAATCTCAGGCAAAAAGTTCATTTCAATAGTTTTTACTCCTGCTCCTTGACATTCTTCACAGCGTCCTCCCTTTACATTGAAAGAAAATCTGCCTGCTTGATAGTTTCTAATCTTCGCAGTTGGCAACATCGCATACAATTTCCTGATTTGATCAAACACACCTATAAATGTAGCAGGATTACTCCTTGGAGTCTTACCAATAGGAAATTGATTAATCTCTATAACCTTATCTATATTTTCAACACCCTTTATTTCCTTATAAGGAAGAGGCATTGCTGTTGAACGATAGAAAAGTTTACTCAAAATAGGATGCAAAGTATTATTAATAAGAGAAGACTTTCCACTACCAGACACACCAGTAACACACACAAGCATTCCAAGCGGAAGATGTAAATTCACATTCTTTAAATTATTCCCACACGCACCAATCAAATCAATAAACAAACCGTTTCCTTTTCGTCTTTCCCTCGGCACTTCTATTACTTTTTCATTTTTAAGATACTGACAAGTCAAAGAATCCTGCAAGAGCAACTCTTCAGGCTTACCAATAGCAGTAATTCTTCCACCATTAACACCTGCTCCCGGTCCAATATCAACAACAAAGTCCGATTCCAACATCATATCCTTATCATGCTCAACAACAATGACAGAATTTCCACCATCTCTCAATCGTTTAAGAGCTTTTATCAAACGCATATTATCCGATTGATGCAAACCTATGCTCGGTTCATCTAATATATAAAGGACATTTACCAATTCCGAACCAATTTGTGTAGCCAAACGAATCCTTTGACTCTCTCCACCAGAAAGGCTTCTTGAACTTCTACCAAGACTCAAATAACCCACACCCACATCTAAAAGAAACTTAATCCTAACCTCTATTTCCCTAAGTATTTCACCAGCAATTGCCAATTTTCTCTCATCTAATTTCTCGCTCAAACCCTTAATCCATTCTTGCAATTGAGTCAAATCCATTTTAGAAAGCTCAGCAACATTCTTCCCATCTATCTTAAAACACAAAGACTCCTTCTTTAACCTATCCCCATTGCAATGAGGACAAGTTTTTTTCTCCATAAAACTTGACGCCCATTTCTGAATACTTGCAGGCATCGTTTCATTAAATTGAGAAGTTATGAAATTAATCACACCTTGAAAACCTTCCGATTGATATTGCTCTTGACCAATTCCATAAAGCAAAACATTCATCGCCTCATCGCTAAATTCCTTAAAAGGAGTATTCAAATCAAAGCCATATCTTCGTCCCAAATCTTGCAATTGTTTTATAAACCACGACTGCATATTAGGTTTTCCAATAGGGACCAATCCCCCTTGCATAATAGACTTTGATTTATCAGGAATAATCTTATCAATCTCCACCAAACTCACCTCTCCCAACCCATTACAATGAGGACAAGCCCCGTATGGAGAGTTAAACGAAAAAGTATTCGGCTCCGGCTCAGCATAAGAAATGCCCGTAGTAGGACACATCAACATTTTTGAAAAATGCCTTATAACATTCTTCTCAGAAAGCACCATTAAATTTCCTTTACCATGTCGAAAAGCAGTCTCAACCGACTTAATCAAACGAGAATTATTCTCCTCAGTAATTTTTACCTTATCAACAACAATTTCAATATCATGAACCTTATACCTATCCGTTCTAAGTCCCGCAGTAATATTTGTAATCTCACCATCAATCCTTACTTTCAAAAACCCTTTCTTAGCAATAGACTCAAAAAGCTCTCTATGATGCCCCTTTCTTCCCTTAATCACAGGCGAAAGAATAACAATATACTCACCCTCGTAAGTTTGCTTTAAAATATCCAAAATTTGCTTCTCACTATACTTCACCATTTTCTCACCCGTTGCAGAAGAAAACGCATCAGAAGCCCTTGCAAAAAGCAAACGTATAAGATCATAAATCTCAGTTGTAGTTCCAACCGTAGAACGAGGGTTTTTATTAGTAGTTTTCTGCTCAATAGAAATCACAGGACTCAATCCACCAATATATTCCACCTCAGGCTTACCAATAGTTCCAATAAAATTTCTTGCGTATGCCGAAAACGTTTCCAAATAACGCCTTTGCCCCTCAGCATATATAGTATCGAAAGCCAAAGAGCTCTTTCCACTACCACTAAGCCCTGTTATAGTAACCAAACTATAACGAGGAATATTAAGAGATATATTTTGAAGATTATGCGTCTTAGCTCCTCTAATAACAAGTTCATTTTTTTCCATAGTAAATCTCAATTACTTTGCAATAATACAAAAAAAATAAAGAAAAAAATTGTTGTTAAGAAATTTTTCTTATCTTTGCAACGATTTTTTAGTAGAAACAATAAAAACAAGAAAGAAATAATATGAAAAAAGCCTTATTTATCATCGGTTTATCAGCCATATTCATGGCAGGATGTCAAAATGATGCAGCAATAAAAGAAAGAGAAAAACAATTACAAGATTCATTTGCATCAGTTATGTCATCAAAAAATGCGGAATTAGAAGCATTTTTCCAACAATTAAACGAAATTGAAACATCATTAAATGAAATCACAGCTACTTATTCTGATGTTGTAGAAGATGTTAATGCAAAAAGCGAAACATCACAAGCAGCCGTAGCAGGAATCAAATCAAAAATTTCAAAATTAGGCGATATTTTAGCAGCAGACAAAGCTAAATTAAAATCATTAAACAATCAAATATATCGTGCTAACAAACAAAACACAGAATTAAAGAACTTTGTAGCATCATTAGAGTCAAGAATAGCAGAGCAAGAAGCTCAAATTCAAACCTTGACTAAGGAAATAGAAAAGAAAAACGAAAAAATCAAAAGTTTAGAAAAAGATGTAGCAGGATTAAAAGAAGCTGACAAAAAGAAATCTAAACAATTAGCAGAAGCACAAGACGAACAATGCACAGCATACTTTGCAATAGGTACAAAAAAAGAATTAAGAAATAAAAACATAGTAGATCGCAAAGGTGGATTCATAGGATTAGGAAAATCAACTGTACTTGCAAACAACTCAGACTTTGCTGCATTCACAAAAATCGACACAAGAAACACACAAGAAATACCTTTGACAGGAAAAAGAGTAAAAATAGTAACTCCTCACCCTGAAAACTCATATTCATTAGAAGGAGATCCAAAACGTCCTACATCAATCAGAATAATAAACCCTGATTTATTCTGGAAAGCAAGTAGATGTTTGGTTATAATGGTTGATTAAAGTTAAATTATTTTCTAGATAACGTTTCTCTGACGTTAGAATTTTTAAAATTGAGCCGTGGTCGTCTAAGTCCTTTAGACGACCTTTCTTTTTTTTCCTTTGTTTTTTTCAAAAAAATCAATGATTTTTTAAATTTTTTCTTTGCTTTTTTCTTTTTTTTCTTTGTTTTTTTTCACAACAACAAAAATCAAGAAATTTGTTGTTAAAAATATTTTGGCTACATTTGCAAAAAAGTATTTTTCATGAAAGAAAACGACAAAAAAGAATATAAAAATTGGTATAAAACACTGAAAAGAATCCAAATAAAAGAACTAATCTTATTTGTGGTCTTAATTTTATTAGCATTTATTTTTGCAGGAATTTCATCAGATATTTGCAAATTATTAAAAACAAAAGTTATATACGATATAGTTAAAAATAAACCTTTGATAAATATTCCTATTTGTATTATTATCTCAGGTTTTGCAATCTGGTGGTGGAGTAAAATTTGGAAAGACAAAGACATCAGACCTTATAGATTAGGAATAATCATTTCCTTATTCATTATTACTCTTTATAGCAAAATTAAATACGCAAATATTACAAAAAATGAAAATATTAGCTACGAACACTTTTTCATAGCCATATTAGGGATTTCAGCTATAATAATTATTATAAGATTATGTCTTCCTCATTTTACTTGCAAATCTTTATTAAAAAGGTATTTAAGCAAGAATCGATTTAAACGAAGCAGGAAAATAGTAAAATTAAAACAAAGAATAGTAAAAATAAAACAAAGAATAAACGATATAATCTACAAACCAAATAACAAAACCGAATTAAAAGGTTTTTCGGTTGACAATACAGAAATAAAGCTCTCTATAAACCAAATAAAATACGCAGAAACATTAGTAAAAAAGTTAAAAAACACTGATTTAAGCAAAGAATCTTTTGCTGTAGGCATAACAGGAGAATGGGGATCGGGTAAAAGTACGTTTCTCAATACAATGAAAAAAGAAATAGAGAAGGAAGATTTTGCAGAAATTGTAGAATTTAATCCTTGGCTTTGCAACTCTCCCGAACAAGTTACGCAAGATTTCTTTGCAACTCTCATAAATGAATTATCGCCAAAGCATAGTACATTATCAAGAGATATAAATAAATATGCAAAATTGCTAAACAAAATAGCAAAAATAGCAAAACCAAGCCTTAGCATTTTCGGAATAGACTTAGACCTAACGCCAGGCGATGATAGTCTTGATGAATTAAAAGAAAACATTTCCAAAAAATTAGCAAATCTTCCAAAAAAAGTAGTAATCCTAATAGACGACACAGACCGACTTGAAGGAAACGAAGTCTTTGAAATCCTAAGACTAATAAGAAACACAGCAGACTTTAAAAACCTAATCTACATAGCAACCTACGACAAAGAATACGTTACAAACGTACTAGAAAAAAACAAAATCAAAGACCCTTCTGCATACTTAGAAAAAATATTCCAAGTAGAAGTGCATCTACCAAAGACAAGGGATTATTTATTAGGGAAAATATTATCAACAGAATTGGATGAGTTTTTCTACTCAGATGGTATATATAATATATCCGTAGAAGAGCAAAATTTAGTTCTGAAAGTATTAACAAATTATCGTCAAATAAAAAGATTTGCTAGACACTACATAACATATAGAGATTATATAAATAATAGCGAATTAGCACAAGACATTAATAAAATATGCTTATTTTGGGTAGAGCTTTTACAAATGTACGACAAAAAAGCTTATGACATTCTTGCAAAAGATTACACTCGTTTACTTAACGATAGCGATGACCAAATAGTTCAATTAAAAAATCCAACCTATACATTAAAACTGAAATTAAAATTAAAAGATGAAACGTTAAATATTTTAGACAGAATATTTCAAAAAAAAGATTATACTAATATTCAATACAAGGCAAATTATGATAAATACTTTTCTTTAAGCATTTCTCCTTTTGAAGTTTCTATGATTGAATATAATACAGCTATTTCATATAGCGGGAAAAATAAAATAAATAATGCAAAAGCAACAATAAATAAATGGGTAAATATAGAGAAAAAGCATGATGATTCTATTGTTACTCGTTTTAGAACTTCTCTCCAATACTTAAATGCTATAGATCATTCTGAAAATTATATTTCACTTATACTTTATTTTGCATTAATTAGAAAAGGCAACTTTAATAAAATTAAATCTCTACTAGAAAAAAAAGAAATAGGTCAATATTCTTCGGAAAGAATAAGTGAAATTATT
>RHMF01001362.1_pt1 | contig 11138 bp, 8 predicted proteins | sample 5365151 | NCBI WGS metagenome assembly RHMF01 (sample SAMN10266501, study PRJNA497801) | feces metagenome | isolation source: feces | host: Bos taurus | place: China: Prairie of Fairy Mountain | collected 2017-08-14 | reverse complement strand
TGGCGTTAACCTTATATGGCGATATGGATTTATCTATTATTGATGAATTACCTCCGGGGCGGCAGTCTGTAAAAACCTACTGTATCGGCGAGAGCAAACGTAATGATCTGTATGGATTTTTAACAAAGCAGATTGCGGAAGGGTATCAGGTGTATGTGGTGTGCCCACTGGTAGAAGAATCGGAAAAAATGGATTTAGAGAATGCTACACAGCTGGCTGACCATCTGGCGGCGAATGTGTTTCCGCAGTATGCAGTAGGGCTTTTGCACGGAAAAATGAAGCCGCAGGAAAAGGCGGAGATTATGGAGCAGTTCCGTGATAATAAACTGCAGGTGCTGGTATCTACCACAGTTATTGAGGTTGGCGTGGATGTGCCCAATGCCAATGTTATGGTAATTGAAAATGCAGAACGGTTTGGTCTTGCACAGCTGCATCAGCTGCGAGGCCGTGTTGGCCGCGGCAAAACACAGGCTCACTGTTTTTTGGTATCAGAACCAAAAACGGATGAAGGGAAACGACGGATGCAGGTTATGGTAAAAAGCACTGACGGTTTTGTGATTGCCGAGGAGGACTTGCTTCTGCGCGGTGCCGGTGAAGTGTTAGGCACCCGGCAGCATGGTCTGCCCGATTTAAAAATTGCCGATTTGGTGCACGATGTAAAAATTCTAGAGCAGAGCCGCATGCTGGCAGCCGAGATAACCGAAATCGGGCTGAATGCACCGCAGTATGAAAAACTGCGCAAAAAAGCCGAGAGGGTATATCAGCGTAAAATGGATTTAGGGGAATAAAAGAAGGCAGAACCTTTGCGGGTTCTGCCTTTTTGTGTTAGTCTTCCAGACCGAATAATTTATTGAATTTGCCGTTCTGATGCAGTTCGATGATGTTATCGTAGCCGCCTAAGAAGGTGTCGTCATCCACAAATACCTGCGGCAGAGTTAAAAAGCTGGTTTCATCCTGCAGCATTTTTAATACTTCCGGATTTTCGGATGTGTTGATTTCAGTAAATTCTACCCCTTTGCGTTTTAAGAACAGTTTCAGCTGCAGACAGAACGGGCAGCGGTTCATAGTATATACAGTCACTTTTTTAGCCATTGAGATTTTCCTCCATGTTGAACAATAATCTATTATTTCTATTGTACTCTAAAATAGAGGAAATTGCGAATAAAATATTTAAAAAACAGAAATGTATTTGCTTTTTCCGAGGAAATAGGTATGATAGTAATATAAGACGTGGCGAAAGCAGGATAATAGAATGGTGAATGAACAGAATTTTGAAGAATATAAATTACATAAAACAATCTTAAAAGCACTGGATTTACTGGGGCTGAAGCAGCCGACTCCGGTACAGCGTGAGGTAATTCCGCAGGTACTGGCTGGCAAAGACCTGATTGCGCAGGCGCAGACCGGCAGCGGCAAAACAGCTGCCTATGCCATTCCGTTATGTGAACTGGTAGACTGGGATGAAAATAAACCGCAGGTCATGATTTTGACTCCAACCAGAGAGCTGGCAATACAGGTGCAGCAGGAAGTGCTGGATATCGGCAAATTAAAACGAATTAAAATTCCGGCGCTGTACGGCAAACATTCTTTCCGGATGCAGGAAAAGGACTTGAAACAGAAATCCCATATGGTGGTCGGTACACCGGGGCGTGTGCTGGATCATCTGGAACGGGGCACACTGTTTACCGGATATATCAAATACCTGGTTATTGACGAGGCGGATGAGATGCTGCACATGGGCTTTATTGAACAGGTGGAGGAGATTTTATCCTATCTGCCGGAAGACAGGGTGACGCTGTTATTCTCTGCAACTATGCCGAAAGAGGTGGAACGGCTGGCCGGGCAGTATTTAAAAGAGCCTCTGCGCATTAAAATCGAAGGGGAGGCCATCAGCAGCCGTAAAATTGAACATGGCTGGTATGACTGTGCGGATACCAATCGTCTGGAACTGTTAATCAATCTGCTGAAAGTACACAACCCGGACAGCTGCATTATTTTTGCCAATATGCGTTCCGAAGTAGAAGCTATTTATGATGCCCTGTGGGAGGATGGCTTCAGCTGCGCCCGTCTGCATGGCGGTATGGAGCAGTGGGAACGGGGCGAGGTAATGCGGGATTTCAAAAAAGGTCTGTTCCGCTATCTGGTAGCCACCGATGTGGCAGCCCGAGGCATTGATGTAGAAAATATTTCGCTGGTGGTAAACTACGAACTGCCGGCAGAGCGGGAAACCTACATTCATCGCATTGGCCGCACCGGTCGTGCCGGTTTAACCGGACAGGCGATTTCCCTTCTGGAAGGCTGGGAGAAATCCGATTTAACCTACATCGAAAAACTGCTGCAGCGGGAAATTCCGCAGCTGGAACTGCCGACCGAACAGCAGATTGCCGATGCGGAAGAAGCATTCCGCGCCAAAATGGATGCCGAACCGGAAGCCAAAGGCAATAAAAATGCAGCACTGCACGAACAGATTATGAAGCTGCAGATTGATGACGGCAAAAAAGCTAAAATCCGTCCTGTAGATATTGTGGGCACCATCTGTGCCATCCCGGGCATAGAGGCAAATGATATCGGCGTGATTCACATTATGGACTGGACCAGCACCGTGGAAATTTTAAACGGCAAAGGGGAACTGGTGCTGAAAACCCTGCAGAAAAAGCCGATTAAAGCCAAAGTCAGAAAAGTGCGAAAAGCAAAAGTGTAAAGGGAACAATTATAATTTATATACAACATAACGACAGAAACCTATAACAGAAATGATATGACACAATGGCCTGAAGAATTTGACCGGACTTTTACAAATGTTAAAAGGAGTGTAGAAGATGCGATTAAGTCAGATAAAATTTCTGGTAGAGTTAAACAAGTACGGAACCATTTCAAAAACAGCACAGAAACTGTATATCAGTCAGCCTTCGCTGAGTACGGCTATCAAAGAACTGGAGGAAGAGCTGGGCTTTGATATTATTGAGCGAAGCAACCGCGGGGTAGGTTTTACCAAACGGGGCGCCATTGTGCTGGAACATTGCCAGACAGCCATGCAGGCGATTAACGGCATTGAACGGATGGGGAAAACAGGAGAAAAACTGCGGAAGGGGTATCTTTCGGTAGCGACGGTGCCATATATTTTTGAGACACTGGTTATGGATGCCTTCCTGGAATTAAAACAGCGCTATCCGGACACCACAGCCAGCCTGCGGGAGATGAACAGCTATGACATGGTAGAACTGCTGGCCAGCCGGGAAATCGACCTGGGGATTGTGATGATATCCAATCTGGAGGAACTGACCTTTCAGCAGGCCTTTGAAAAATATAACCTGCAGTTTTATAAACTCTTTGATGACCAGATGTATTTTATCGTAGGCCGGCAGAATCCGCTGTTTGGCCGTGAAATGGCAGCCATAAGTGAACTGGTGCAGTATCCGTTTGTGACACGCAGCACCTTATTGAATCAGTTTAACCGCAATGTGATGATGCAGTATAACAAAGACATGGAATTTATCCAGATTGACGACAGCCGCGGGCTTGTAAAATATATTATGAACTCTCAGGCAGTCAGCATGATGCCGTCCTGTTCGTTCTGGAAAAGTTCGTATCATCTTTGCGAGGATCTGCATGCGGTACGCATTCAGGATCTGGAGTGGACCACAAAGCTTGGCTGGATATTCCCGCGGGATGAACAGTATTCTATCGAACTGGAAGAGTTTGTGGAACTGATTGAAGAGCGATACAGCAATATGCCGAAAATATAAAGCAGAGTAAAAAAGCGCACTATAGTAAACAGCTATAGTGCGCTTTTTCTGTCATAGTTAGTATCTATAAAAGTTATATAGATATATGTATTTTACAATATAATAAGGACGACTTATACTATAAATAAATAGAGTGTACACATTAAAACTATTCACTATAAATTATGAAAAAGGAGTGTTTTGTATGAAAGCGGCTGTTATTGGTGCTGGCGTTATGGGCCCTGGTATCGCTCAGGTGTTCCTGGAAGGCGGATTTGATGCGGTTCTGATGGATATTTCGGAAGAACAGCTGAAAAAAGGCGTGAACATGATTGAGCTGGTTCTGGCTCAGAAGTACGAAAAGAAAATTTTACCGGAAAAACCGGAGTTTTATCTGAAAAATCTGAAAACTTCGACTGATATGAAAGAAGCGGTTTCAGATGCAGATGTTGTTATCGAAGCGGTTCCAGAAAAACTGGATCTGAAAAAAGCAATTTATGATCAGTTAGACGAATACTGCAAACCAGATGCTCTGATTGCAAGTAACACCTCGTCTCTGCCACTGCCTGAAATCTTCCCTGATTTCCGCAAAGGCAACTTCTGCGTGGCGCACTTCTACAATCCGCCACCAATCCTGCCATTAGTTGAAATCGTTAAAAATGACGATGCCGACATGGAAAAAATCGCATGGCTGAGAAAAGTTCTGGAAGACTGCGGCAAAACCGTTATCGTTCTGAACAAATTTATTGAAGGTTTCGTAATCAACCGTCTGCAGACTGCATCGGCTCGTGAAGCTCTGTATCTGGTAAACGAAGGTGTTATCTCCGCAGAAGACATGAACCTGGCAACTCCTGCATCCATCGGTTTCAAATCGGTATGGCAGGGTTCCTTCCAGACTATGGACTTCATCGGTCTGGATACTGTAGCACATGTATATAATCTGCTGTATCCAAAACTGTGTAACGATACTGTAGTTCCAGCATGTGTTACCGATAAAGTAAAAGAAGGCAAACTGGGGCTGAAAACTGGTGAAGGTTTCGCAAAATATACACCGGAAGAAGCACAGGAAGCAAATGAAAAACGTGTTGACCGTCTGCTGGATCAGCTGAAACTGTGGAACAAACATTACCACGGTATTGAAGTAGAATAAAAAGCAGAATAAACATCGCTGAATTACTACCAAAATATAAAAATGTGTATCGGTCTGGCTCCTGCGGCGGCAGAAGAGCCAGACTGGTTCACAAAAAAGAATGAAACAAAAAGAATGAAACGAATTTAAAAAGTTCAAAAGAGTCAAAGGATTCAAAAGAAAAGGGCTATAATACAAGTATTTAAAAATTTCTGTTTTAAGGAGGGCAATTATTATGACAACTCAGAGTAAATCGAAAGATTTTATGTTTTATGTGCATATCGCAGTTATTTTATTCTTCATGTTTGGCTTCGGGCGCATTTTTGCTCCGTTTAGCACATTAACACCATTAGGTATGAAACTGCTGGGTGTATTTATCGGCGTATTATACGGCTGGACCTTCTGCGGCATTCTGTGGCCATCGATTATGGGCTGGGTAGCAATCTGCAGCACCGGTATGCTGGATGCTCCATCTTATATTAAATCCAGTTTCGGTAATGACACCATCGTATTTATTATTTTCGCAAGTATCTTTACTGGCGTACTGAAAGAATCCGGTTTAACCGACTTTATCGCTAACTGGATTTTAAACCTGAAATTCTGTCAGAAGAGTGCATGGAACTATTCCGCAGCCGTTCTGATGGCTTCCTTCTTTACCGCGAACATTAACATGCTGGCAGCGGTACTGGTATTCTGGGCAATTATTTACTCCACTGCTGAAAAAGCAGGTATGAAAAAAGGTAACGCATGGGTAACCTGGATGATCTTCGGTGTTGGTTGTGCAACACAGTTCGGTGGTCTGGTATTCCCATTCCATATGGTTCCACTGGTAGTATTAGGGGTAGCAAGCGGTGTAACCGGTCAGGAAATCAACTTCCTGCAGTACATGATCTTTGCTTGGCCTACCGCAATTGCTGCAATGCTGCTGTACATTGCAATGGGTAAATATGTATTCCGTTTCGATGTATCTCAGTTAGAAGGTATGGACTTCGACGTAGCAGATAAGAGCAAACTGACTCTGAACAAACGCCAGAAAATCGGTGCTATCTATCTGTTATTATTCCTGGTTCTGCTGTTAGTTCCAAATATGCTGCCAGAAGGCAATGTAATTCGTGCACTGCTGAAACAGCAGGGTAATGTTGGTTTAACCTTTATTTTACTGGCATCTATGTGCTGGGTAAAAGTAGACGGTCAGCCGTTTGTAAACATTCAGAAATGTGCTGCCGGCGGTATTCAGTGGGATATCGTAATGATCTTCGCATTCGTACTGCCATTCGCAACTCTGTTTACACACGAAGCTACAGGTGTAAGCCCAGCCGTTATCAGTACCTTAGGGCCGCTGCTGGCTGGTAAAGGCGAATTCATGTTTATCATTCTGATTCTGATTTTCGCTGGTATCCTGACAAACTTTGCAAACAACATGGTAGTAGGTTCTATTACCGTAACCTTAATGAACATGGTAGCTGGCGGTCTGAATCTGGATATTATGGCAGTTACCTGCGCAATTATCCTGATTATCAGCTTCGCATTCGCAACTCCATCCGCATCCACTGCTTCTGCAATGTGCTTCGCGAATGAATGGTGTGACAGAAAAACAGCGTTTAAAGTTGGTATCCTGTACTCCGTAATCGGTATCATCCTGTTTGTTCCGATTGCATACGTACTGATCGGTCTGATTTTCTAAACAGCTTCTGAATAAACTCTACTGAATAAACTTTACTCTGTAAGCCGCGGTTCTGCCACGGCTTACAGAATGTAATCCGTAAGAAAACGAAATGTAAACGAAACCCGAAATTGCTGAAAAGCGAATGTTTAAGGAGGTTATTTTCATGGCAAAAGAAGTGAAAACTGGTGCGCTGATGGCGCATGTACTGAAACAGGAAGGCGTTAAATATATCTTTGGTCTGCCAGGCGGTCATATTTATCCTACTATGGAAGAGGCAGAAAAATTAGGCATTAAATTTATCGGTACCCGTGATGAAGCGGCTGCTGCATACGCAGCAGAAGGCTGGGCTCTGGCAACAGGGGATCTGGGTGTTTGTGCCGGTACTGCAGGCCCTGGTGTTACCAACCTGTTTACTGGTATGGCAAACGCATGGATGGGTCGCTACCCAATCTTCTACATTGGCGGTAAAGCTCGTGTAACCGAGTACGACCGTAACGAATTACAGGACTTCGACCAGATTTCCATTATTCAGACTATGACAAAACATGCACGTACCGTTTATGAACCAAAACGTGTACCAGAATACACAGCACGTGCAATTTCTCACGCAATCAACGGCACACCTGGCCCTGCTTATATCGAAATTCCTCGTGATATTACCGACTCTATGGTAGATTTCGACGAAGTTCACTTTGCAGAAAACCATCGTGCGAAAAACCGCGTAAAAGCGGAAGAAAGCGTAATTGCAGAAGCAGTTGCTCTGATTAAAGAAGCGAAAAAACCATTAATCGTTGCCGGCAGCGGCGTGTTCTGGTCTCATGCACAGGATGAACTGACTGCACTGGTAAACAAAACCGGTATTCCGGTATTTACCCGTAATGCGGCAAGAGGCTGCTACGATGAAAGAAGCCCTCTGTATGTAAGCTATAAGGCAAAAGGTCCTATCCTGGAACAGAGTGACCTGATTATCATCGTTGGTACCAGAGCTGGTTATACATTCAGCCAGAAAATGGTTCGTCCAGACCAGAAAGTAATCCGTATTGATATCGATCCAGTAGAAGCAACCAACCAGTGGGATGCAGCATTAACCATCGTTGGGGACGCAAAAGCAGTACTGGCACAGCTGGTAGAAGCAGTACCGGAAAGCAGCTATCCAGAATGGGCAGCTATGCCAAAAATCGTGGACACAAAAGTTATCGAAATGTTCGATCAGTTATGTCCAGATCCAAAAGCATATCCAATCAACCCAATTGCATTCTATAAAGAACTGATGCAGGAAATCGACGATGATACCATCGTAGTAATCGACGGCGGCGACTCTGCAACATGGTCTTACACCTTCCTGCCATCTTACGGCCCTGGTCAGCTGATGGGTATTGCAGGTAACGCGTTTGGCCCTCTGGGTGTTGGTATGGGTTATGCAATGGCAGCAAAACTGGCTCATCCAGACAAAAAAGTTCTGCTGGTTACCGGTGACGGTGCATTCGGTTACGGTATCGCAGAATATGATACCTGCATGCGTTATGGCATCAACATCACAGCAGTTATCTTCAATGACGGTTTATGGGGCATGATTAAACGTTCCGAACAGCGTAAAGCTCCAGGTGAAACCAACTTCGTAGGGCTGGATCTGGAACAGAACACCCATTACGAAAAAGTGGTTGAAGGCTTTGGCGGTTACGGCGAGCTGGTAACCAACATTGACGATTTACGTCCAGCAATTCAGAGAGCCGTTGCATCCGGCAAACCTGGCTGCGTAAACGTTATGGTAAACCCTGCAATTGGTCCAAAAGGCGCAGGCTGCTAGTAAATACTGAGCGCATTCTAACGGAAGCGCATATAGAATCGTATAAAATATACAGAGAATGCCGGAGGCTTATGCTTCCGGCATTTTCTGTGTAATGCACACCCTTTGTTGTAATATAGGAAACGCCTATATACTTGTATAGTGTATATATATTATACATGTTTATAAGTATGAATTATAATAAAAATAAGAATATCTTCTTTCAGACAGGAAAGATTTCTATAGTAATATAGTAGAATAGTAGCATAATTGAAATAACGTGTATCGTTTCCCGAAGAGAGGGTGTGCATACCATGCGGTTGAATCAATTTCGATTTTTAGATGCATTAAAAAAATACGGAACGATTTCCAGAGCGGCGGAGCAGCTGTATATCAGTCAGCCGTCGTTAAGTGCGGCCATTAAAGAGCTGGAGGAAGAGCTTGGATTTGAAGTGGTAACGCGTACCCGAAAAGGAGTGGTGTTTACCGCACTGGGAGAACAGGTTCTGGAACACAGCAAACGGATTCTGCAGGAAGTGGAGGAAATTCAGAACTTAAGCGGCAAGGCCGACCGGATGTATCAGGGGTCGCTTTCCATTGGCTGTGTGCCTTATGTGTATCACAGCATTATTCTGGATACCCTGATGGATATGAAACAGAAATATCCGAAGCTGACAACACGGCTTACCGAAGAAAGCAGCTACTCCATGGCGGAGCAGGTGCATCAGCGGGAGCTGGACCTGGCGGTTATTATGACATCCAACATTGAGCGAAACAGCTGGGATGCCACCTTTCAGAAGTATGAGCTGGAATATCAGGAACTGTTTCACGACCGGATGTATTTCTGGGTAGGGCAGAATCATCAGCTTTATCAGCAGGATAACATCACTATGGCAGAGGCACTGCAGTATCCGTTTATCACATACCGCAATCTGCTGAATAAATTTAACCGCAGTATGCTGCAGGAGTATAATCGCAATCTGGATATTATTCAGCTGGATGACCGGGAAAGTCTGTACCGGTATCTGCGGAAATCACAGGCCATTACCGTTATGCCGATGTGTACCCTGAGCCAGGATGATTATTATCTGAAAGGCATTGTAAAACCATTGCGCATTACCGACCTGGACTGGGAAACAAGGGTAGGTATGATTTACCGGAAAGACGAAAAAGTATCTATGGAACAGAAAGAATTTGTATCGCTGCTGATGCAGAAAATTCCTAACGATGCACTGGCACCATAACCGTACCGGTAATTTTGTACCGTTTCTTGCATATTGATAGATACTGTGCTATAATTACAAAATACTGCGAATACGCAGAACAATCACATACTAGAGTAGGTAGGGGCGCTACGGCTGAGAGATAGACATCTATCGACCCTCAAACCTGATCTGGATAATGCCAGCGGAGGAAACCACTATGAGAAATTCAAACGTAAAAACCTTGGTTATGATTGCCCTGTTTGCGGCAATTGCATTTGTATTAAACAGCATTAAGCTGTTTACCATGCCTTATGGCGGCAGTGTCAGCTTATGTTCCATGATGCCGGTAATGCTTCTGGCAGTGCTTCTGGGAAACCGGGCAGGGCTTGCATGCGGGCTGGTACTGGGGCTGTTATCCATGTTAAACGGTGTATATATTGTACATCCGGCACAGTTTCTGCTGGATTACATTCTGCCATATACCTTTTTAGGGCTGGCCGGGTTCTGGGGATACCAGCACAAAGGCAAAGTATTTCTGGGTGCAGTAATTGCAGTGGTATTAAGTGTAAGCTGCAATATTTTATCCGGTGCCATTTACTTTGGAGCCTATGCACCGGAAGGCATGAACCCGTGGGTGTATTCCATCGTGTATAACCTGATGAGCAACGGTCTGGAAGGCGCATTAAGCATTGTAGTGCTGATGCTTCTGCCATTACAGCGGTTTGCCGATGTTATTGTAAAAAAATAAAGATGTATCGAAAAAGACCTCTGCCGAGTATTCTGCAGAGGTCTTTTTTGTGGCTGTTTTTATCCAGTTATGACACTGGAAGGGTTAGTTATGACGTTGCTATTGTAATTGCTATATGTAGTATATTATAATAAACAAAACTTGGAAGGCGGTGGCAGCATGGAACGGTTAGAGCGAATTGCAAGAATTGCAGTGTGTGATGACGATCAAAAAATTCATGGGCAGGTGCATGATCTGCTTCTGGAATACAACCGGCAGCATCCGGGGGATGAGGCGCATTTTAACGCCTTTGCCGATGCCGAATCACTCCTTGCCTTTAACGAAGTGATAGATTTACTGTTTTTAGATATCGAGCTGGGTGAAACCTCCGGCGTGGATGTAGTGCCATTAATCCGGCAGAAGCACCCGGATATGACTATTATGTTTATCTCGTCCCATACCAAATATTTTATTTTCTCCCACCGGCTCAATGTATTTCAGTTTTTAACCAAGCCTTTTGATAAGCAGATATTTTTTGAAGAACTGGATCGTTTTTTTGAAAGGTTCCATCTTTCGCAGGATTTATACACAATTGAGATGAAAGACCGTACAATACAGTTTCCAGTTCAGGAGATTGTATATATGGAATCTTCATTGCGTTATTTAAAAATATATCATTGCAGCAACAAAATTTATGAGGTTGTGGGCCAGATTGGTCGGGAGGAGCAGCGATTAAAAGCATATGGTTTTATTCGTTCTCATCATGGCTATCTGGTAAATGCACGTTATATTGAATATTTAAAAGGTACAGAACTTGTTTTGAACATTTCAGATTCGGAAACATCAGATGAAAGATTGTTTTTGCCTGTAAGCAGAAATAAATTACAACAGACACGGCAG
>RHMF01002390.1_pt1 | contig 11139 bp, 8 predicted proteins | sample 5365151 | NCBI WGS metagenome assembly RHMF01 (sample SAMN10266501, study PRJNA497801) | feces metagenome | isolation source: feces | host: Bos taurus | place: China: Prairie of Fairy Mountain | collected 2017-08-14 | reverse complement strand
TGCAACTCTACCAACAACAGAACCTGAATTATGGCATGAAGGTAGTACCGACTGGCACGGATTGTGGATATGGAGTAATTGGCAACAAATAAAAATCAATCTTACAAGATATATTGGAGATAGGATAACAATAAGAGTAAGAATAAGCGATTGCTATGTTTCGCACGGTGGTTATGGATATTTTACAGCAAAAGCGGAACCAGCGTTGATTAACACACCAGGTTGTGCAGGAAATGGCGACACATTAACCGTTGCAGCAGCTCCGAGTGGTTTTGAATCATACAAATGGTTTGAAATTTCATCTACATTCCTTTCACAAGACGAATTAGCAGACTTAGATGCTAACTCACCAGCATTAAGCGAAGAGCAAAATCTTATTGTAACTGAAGCAATGATGGGAAATGCACAAGAAAAGTTATATGCGGTAAAATTAGTTTCACCAAGAACACAAACAACACGTCCAAATTGCATTGCATATATTACAACAAAAATAGTAGACGTGCGTCCGATTTTTGATAATATGACCCATACTGCACCAACTGCGACAACACCAGCAGGTCAAACAATATTTTTTGTGAATGACGTACAAGCCTCAGCTGCACCCCTATATTGGCAACAATATGATTTTGGAGATGGAACTACACCTATTGAAATAGAGTACAGATTTGATAATGGAGCATACAAATGGTTGCCAATAAACGCAGATCAAAATCCTTCTACAACATTTGAATATGATGCAGCAGGAAGCCTTGAAAGAGTAATTCACACATACGCAACACATGGAGAATATACTTATACAAGAGTTGTTCGTTCATCAGAAAATTTTGAAGAAGAAGGAGCTGAATATTGTGAAAAAAGCGAAAGTATGTCGGTAACTATACCAAAGGTACCATCGTTATTATTAGAAGGAGATAATGAAATATGTGTTAATAGCGAAACAACAATCACAGCATCATCTCCTGAAGATGAAAACACAGATAACTTCATATATCAATGGTGGTATGATACACAAGACATCGCTACAGAAACACCTATTTTTGAAGGAACGCAATATACTCAACTTTATACAGGCGAAACAACACTTATAGTAAAAGTAACAGATACAGAAACAGGATTTAATCGTACAGCAACCTTTACAGTAAGCGTGGAGCCTTTCCCTGATATTACATTAACAGGAGCAACCAAACTTTGTATGGGAGAACAAGCAAACATAACAGCAACAGACGCCACAGGAGCAACAGTTGCAATGCAATGGGCTTTTGTTCAACCAAACGAACATACAGTAATTACAAACCCTTCAACATCTCCTGTGCTTACATTCACGCCAACTTGCGATACAACAGTATATCTACTTGCAGAAACCGCACAAGGTTGTTTTGCATGGAAGAGTATAGACATATATATTACTAATCCAGTAGCAAAAATCTCACGAACAAAAATCTGTGAAGGAGAATCAGTAACCCTAACAGGTAGTTCAGCAGAAACATATAGCTGGGAAGCAGAGCCAGCAGATGCTTCACTTTCTCACAACAATCAATCAACCTCACCAGTTACAGCAACCCCAGCACAAAGTACAACCTACACCATGCGAGGTTATGGAGAAACAGGTTGCTTTACAGAAAGAACAGTTTCAGTAACAGTATTGCCATATCCAACACCTATTATATCATATTCACCTGGATATGTAGATGTAGATGATCCTACATTAGCTTTAAGAGACGAGTCTTTAAATTCAGCAAGTTCACTTTGGACATTCTCAGATGGTTCAACATCTAATGCACGCTCATTAAACCATAGATTTAACGATGTAAGTGGCGAGTCAGTCTATATTCACTTGGAAACAGCAAATGAATTAGGTTGTTCAGATACTACATCAGTAACAGTACCTATTGAATTGTTTGCAGTATGGGTGCCAAACGCATTGTTTGCAGTATGGGTGCCAAACGCATTCACACCTAATGGAGACGGAGTAAATGATTTGTTCTATTTTGTTAGTCTTAATCAATTAGAAGACGTAACCTTTGAAATATTCAATAGATACGGAGAAAAAATCCACTCTGCAAGCGCAAAAACATTAGATTCCTCTCTACAAGACCAAGTAATTAAGACTTTTGCATGGGACGGTACGTATAAAGGCAATAAAGTGCCGTTAGGAACATACTTCTATCGTCTAAGCTATAAGAGACTCGGTAATACAAGAGTATATGATACTACCGGAAGCATAAATGTTATACAATAAAGACTAAACTCTAAGAATATGTCAGAAAATAAAATAGCGAAAATGGGAGAGAACTTTGATGTTTACATAAGCTATCGTAAGAGTGATGGAAGTGAAGTCGCAAGACTAATTAACTTAGCTTTTAAAAATGCAGGTTATAGATGTTTTCTAAACCAAAATCATTATCATAAAGAAGAATTTGATATTGAATTAGCAACAGCGCTCTTTGATGCTCCTTTTTTCGTTATGGTTTTGACAAAAAAATATTTTGCACAATGCAACGAAGAAGGTGATTTTATTCGTCAAGAAATAGAAACCGCATTGGCAAATAAAAAAATAATTATTCCAATTAATTATGACTCTGTTTTAGATGGTGTTCCTGATTATTTAAATGAAGAATTGAAAAACGCTATCAATGCTTTGGAGTTCATAACAGTTGAACGAGGAAGAAGATTTTCAGCTTCGTTTAATAAAATGCTTAATCAGCAAATAAAAAACATGGAGGGAGTGTTGCAAAATCAAAAAAATAAAGCAATTGTTACCCTTGTTAGTGATGCTGATTGTATCTTATTAAAAAATAATAAGGTAATAGCAACTCTACAAGCCGACCAAGAAAGTTGTATTTTACTTGCAGAGGGCAATCACTTGCTAAAAGTGAGATCAGTAGAGTATCCAGATTTATCAATAAGAATAGCAAAGAATATACCTCAAATTCCTTGGGAAGATTTTGTGGAAATAAATTTTGCAGATAAACTCTTGAAAAAGAAAACACAAATTGCAAAAATGGAGGTTGAATCCAATCAAGAATTAAATACAGAAACTACCCATGAAAAACGTTTAAGTTTACATAAAACTTTAGTTGGACATAGTTCTACTGTGGTTTCTGCAAATTGGAGTAAAGATGGAAAATTTGTTGCAACAGCTTCAAGAGATAATACTATAAAGATATGGGAGACATATAGTGGAAAATGTGTTCAAACCTTAGTAGGACACTCATTAGGAGTAACTTCTGTTGCGTGGAGCACTGATGGAGAGAGAATAATTAGTGGTTCGCGAGACAAAACCATAAAATTATGGGAGGTTAATAGCGGAAAATGTATTCAAACCTTTTCAGGACATACAGATGTTGTTGTTTCTGTTTTGTGGAATATAGAAGAACAAACTATTCTTAGTATTTCTTGGGACAAAACACTAAAAATATGGGAGGTTGATAGTGGAAAATGCGTTCAAACCTTAGTAGGGCATGATTCTTGTGTAGAGTCAGCTTCTTATAGTCCAAATGGAAATCTAATTGTTAGTGCATCTGATGAAGGAATACTTAGAATCTGGGACGCAAATACAGGAAATTGTCTTCAAGTCTTGATAGGACAAACATGGCATCTTCATTCTGCTACATGGAATCCTAATGGAGATAGAATAATATTTTCTTTAAATGATTATACCCTAAAAATATGGGACGTAAACAATAATGTTTGTTTACAAACCTTGAATGGACATACACATGAAATAACTTCTTCTTCATTTAGCCCAGATGGTAATTATGTTCTTACAGCATCTTGTGATTCAACTATTAAGATATGGGATGTAAACAATGGAGAATGTGTTCAAACCTTGGAAGGACATACAGATATAGTTAATTCTGCTGCTTGGTGTCCGTGTGGAAACTACATAGCCACTGCATCAATAGACAAAACTATTAAGATATGGGTGTTTGGAAAAGAAAAATATATTCAAAGCATAGAAGCAAGCTCAGAAGGAGTTAAGTTTATAAAATGGAGTAAAGATGGGAAAAATCTAATTTCATTATCACAAGACGGAATAGTTAAAATTTGGAAAGTGGAATAAAGAAACAAAAAATGATATAATAAAAAAAGCAATTGCAAAAACGCAATTGCTTTTTTTATTGTGGGAGTAATAGGATTCGAACCTATGACCCTCTGCTTGTAAGGCAGATGCTCTAAACCAACTGAGCTATACTCCCCTTATTTGCGAATGCAAAGATACAGCGGTTTTTTGAATCTGCCAAATTTTTCAAAGAAAAAATTAAATTTTTCTTTGTTTTATTTCTTTTTTTCAAAGAAAAAATTATCTTTTTCAAAGACTTTTTCTCCGTTTATATATGTGGAAATCAATTTGTTATTGAAAGTGTGATTTTCCAATGGACTCCACTTACATTTATAGTAAATATTTTCTTTTGAAATAGTGGTTTTTTGATTTGAATCTATCAAAATGAAGTCTGCAAAGTAGTTTTCTCGTATAAATCCTCTATCTTTTATATCAAAAAGTATAGCAGGATTGTGAGACATCTTCTCTACTAATTTCTCTATTGTTAAAACACCTTGATTTACTAATTCTAACATCATTAAAAGAGAGTGTTGAATAGATGGAATGCCAGAAGGGGCTTGAAAATAGTGTTTTTGTTTTTCTTCTATCTTGTGTGGAGCGTGGTCTGTGGCAATTATGTCTATTTTATCTTCATTTAATGCTTTTCTTAGTGCGTTGCGATCTTCTATTGTTTTGATTGAAGGATTACACTTTATAAGATTACCATATTTTTCAAAATCTTCTTCTGAAAACCAAAGGTGATTAGGAGATACCTCTGCTGTTATGTTTTTGTTTTCTATTTTTCCTGCACTCAAAAGTTCTAATTCTTCCTTTGTACTAATGTGTGCAATGTGCAGTTTTGTATTATGCTTTTTTGCTAACTCAATTGCAAAGGCAGTTGATTTAAAACAAGCCTCAGAAGTGCGGATTAGTGAATGTAGATTAGCAGGAGTTTGTTTTCCTTCATACAAAGCCTTGTAGTGAGCAGTGTTTTCTTTTATTATTTTCTCATCTTCGCAATGTGCAGAAATAATTCTTTTTGATTTAGAGAAGATTTCTTCTAATATATTTTGATTATCAACAAGCATATTACCAGTTGAAGAACCAAGAAATAGCTTTAATCCACAATAATCCTTAGAATTAATATTTTCAATTTCAGAGAAATTATTATTTGTCAATCCAAGAAATAAACCATAGTTGCAAAGCATTTTTTCTTTTGCTAATTGATGCTTTTCTTCTAAGGCTTGTTTACTTGTTGTAGTAGGATTTGTGTTAGGCATATCAAAAACTGTTGTTACTCCTCCTGCAACGGCTGCCATAGATTCAGAGTGCATATCAGCTTTTTCTGTCAAACCGGGTTCTCTAAAATGCACATGAGCATCAATTACGCCAGGTAATAATATTAATCCTTTACAATCAATATGATTAGTATTAAAAGGCAAATCGGATAGAGGAGATTTGCTTATCTTCTCTATCCGATTTTCTTTTACTAATATATTGAGAATTTCTTTTTTGCCTTCATTTACAACTAAGGCATTCTCAAAATATTTATACATATTACTCTATTACTAATTCTGATTGAACTTCTGCTGCTATTGATTCATCTACTAATATTCTTCCACAATATTCACAAACGATTATCTTTTTGTGCATTCTAATATCCATTTGTCTTTGATGAGGAATCTTGTTAAAACAGCCTCCGCACGCATCTCTATCAACAGTTACAACAGCTAATCCATTTCTTGCGTTAGAACGAATTCTTTTAAACGCAGTAAGGTATCTTTCTTCTATAAGTTTTTCGTTGCTTTCTGCTTGTTCTAAAAGTACTTGTTCTTTTTCTTCTGTTTCTTTTATGATTTCGTCAAGCTCTGATTTCTTTTGTTCAAGGTCAGCAAGCTTTTCTTCATAAATTTCGTTGTATCTGTCTATTTCAGCTTTGTAACTTTCAATATGAGCGTTGAAATCTCTAATTTTTTTCTCACAAAGCTGTTTTTCTAACTCTTGAAATTCTATTTCTTTGGCTAATGACTCGTACTCTCTGTTGTTTCTAACATTATTTTGTTGGTCAGAATATTTGTTAATCAAAGCATCGCACTCTTGCATTTGTATTTTTCTCTCTGCAATTCCCTCTTTTGCTGTTTCGATTTCGGCTTTGATTTTACCGATTCTTGTCATCAAACCTTCTGTCTCGTCTTCAAGATCTTGAACCTCTAATGGTAATTCACCTCTTATGATTCTAATTTTATCAATTTGAGAACAAATTTGTTGCAATCTATAAAGAGCAATCAATCTGTTTTCAACTGCTAAGTCGGCTTCCTCACTTCTAAGAACGGTTTTTGGAGCTACTTCTTCTTTTACTTTCTTCGCCATTATGTTTTGTTTTAAATATTCTTTATATGATTGGCACTATTATCCAAAAATAAGGGTACAAAATTACAAAATTTTTCTAATAATAAAGAAAATAAGTATTCTTTTATGAAATTCTCGCTTTCAAAATGTCCAATGTCGGCAAGAATAATGTGATTTTCGTAATCTAAAAACTGATGATACTTTATATCTCCTGTAAGAAAACAATCCACATTTTCTTTTAAAGCATTATCAACAAAATCCATTCCACTGCCTCCACAAAGTGCAACAGTCTTTATTTTATCTCTTTTCCCGTTTACGTATCTTATATTATGGATATTTAAAATGCTTTTTACATTTTTCAAAAACTCTGTTGCATCAATTTCTTTTTCTAATTCTCCAATTGCACCCAAACCAAAATATCCCTCATCTGTAATATCTTCTTTGTGTAATGGTCGAATGTTTTTTAGATTTAACCTTTGAGCAAGAATTGTGTTTACTCCCATTGAGGCAGCTGAATCTAAATTTGTATGAGAAGCATAAAGAGCGACATTATTCTCTATTGCCTTTAACAAAGCTGTAGTAACATTATCCCCTGAGGTGAATTTTCTTAGACTTTTGTACACTAATGGGTGATGCGACAAGACAAAATTGCAGTTATTCTTTATTGCATCTTCAATAACCTTGCAATTAATATCAAAACAAATGTAAATGCCTGTACAATCTACTTCTTTATGCCCATAAAGTAAGCCTGCATTATCATAACTCTCTTGCCAAGATAGAGGAATCTTTGAATCAAGAAAATCTACAATATCAGAAATCTTTATTTTATTTGTGATCATTTTGTTTTTTATAAGGAGGGTTAATTACATTAAAGCCTTTTGGAGGATTCATTGTGATTTTTATACTTTTTTGAGTAAAAGGGTGTCGGAATTTTATGGTGTTGAGACAAAGTTTTAAATAGTTATTTACAAATTCCTTTGCCCCGTAAGTTAAATCAGCAACAATAGGATTGCCCTTTTGTGCAAAAGCCTTTCTACATTCTATGCTACTAAAACCAAGTCCTGAAACGCTAATTAAACTACAAGTAGTGTCAAAATAATTTAGTGCTTCAATAAAATTATAGCTAACCTTAATATTTTTTTCTTCTGACTCAAAAATAAAAGTTTCGTTTTTGTGTTTTAAAGGGTTTTGTAAAATAGCATAATAGTTTAGCTCTACCTCATTCCATTGTTCAGTCATTTTTAGTTGAGCGTGTTTTGAACGAGCAAAAATACACAAACCAGAGTCTTGATTGTCCATTGAATGAATCAAATATAAGCCTTGTTGATTTGGATACTTACGTCTGAGATAAGAAGAAGTTAAATCGAAAATAGATTTTCCTTTTCCATTTGTTTTTGAAGCATAATTTACCCCTGAACTTTTGTTTACAACTATAAAAAACTCATCTTCATACAAAACAGGGAAGTAACTACGTTCTTTTTTTATGTATTTGCCCCCTGAATATTTTTCATAGACAACGCTTTCTCCCTTTTTGAGAATAAATTCAGGGCTTTTTACTACGGCGTCCTTATAACTAACACAGCCGTACATTATCATTTTTTTTGCTTTGCTTATAGAGGTTTGACCAAACTCATTAAGCAATAACTTTAATAAAGAAATATCTTCCTTTGCGGTGATTCTCATCTTTTAAACCTTAATTAAGAAAAAATACAACGAAGCCTCAAAGAAAAGAAACTTCGTTGTATTCTAAGAATTGATAAAACTCAATTTATAATTAAATAAGTTCTGCTAATTTTTCTGCTAAATCGCAAACTCTGTTTGAGTATCCGTTTTCGTTATCGTACCAAGAAACAACTTTAACGAAGTTTCCGTCCATTACCATTGTTAATTTTGAATCGAAAATAGAAGAGTGAGGATTTCCAAGTATATCACAACTTACAATAGGATCTTCAACATATTGTAAGATTCCTTTCATTGGACCTTCTGCTGCTTCTTTTACAGCTGCATTTACTTCTTCTGCTGTAACATTCTTTTCAAGTTCTACTGTTAAATCAACAACTGAACCATCAGGAGTAGGAACTCTCATTGATAATCCGTGTAATTTTCCAGCTAATTCAGGAATAACTAAACCAACAGCTTTTGCTGCACCTGTTGAAGTAGGTATTATTGAACAAGCAGCAGCTCTTGCTCTTCTTAAATCTTTGTGAGGAAGGTCTAATATGTGTTGATCATTTGTATAAGAGTGAACAGTGTTCATTAAACCTCTCTTTATTCCGAATTTATCGTTCAATACCTTTGCAATAGGAGCTAAACAGTTTGTTGTACAAGAAGCATTTGAAACGCAAGTCATATCTTTTGTAAGTACGCTATCGTTTACGCCTAATACAACAGTAGCATCAACATCTTCTGCCTTATCTGCTGGAACTGTAAGTATAACTTTTTTAGCTCCTGCTTTGATATGCTTTGTCATTTTTTCTTTTGTTTTGAAGATACCTGTTGATTCTATAACTATGTCAATGCCTAATTCTCCCCAAGGTAATTGTTCAGGATCTCTTTCAGAGTAAACTCTAATTCTTTTGCCATTTACAACTAAATATTCTCCGTCTGCTTCAACTTCTCCGTCAAAACGTCCGTGTACAGAGTCATATTTTAATAAATAAGCTAAGGTTGAAGCATCTGTAAGGTCGTTTATTGCAACTACTTCAACGTTTGTTTTCTTTTGAATGTTTCTAAAAGAAACTCTTCCTATACGGCCAAAACCGTTTATCGCTACTTTAACCATAATTATATGATTTTAGAAATGTTATTTAATATAAAAAATTGCTGCAAAGTTAAGACTTATTTCCTCATTAGGCAAAATAAATCGTACTTTTTTGCAAATTATTATTTTCCGAGAGTTATTTGCCTGAAAATCTGCTCTAAATTTCCACCTGATGCAATATGTTTTGTTTCATCATCTGCAACAAGTTTCCCGTTATTAATGATAAGTACTCTTGAACATACAGCTTCAACCTCTTGCATAATGTGCGTGGAAAGTAAAACAGTCTTTGTCTCACCTACTTTCTTAATTAATTCTCTTATCTCTACTAATTGATTTGGATCTAAGCCAGTTGTTGGCTCGTCAAGTATGAGAACTTTTGGATCATGAATCAATGCTTGTGCTATTCCTACTCTTTGCTTATAGCCTTTACTAAGCATAGAAATTTTCTTATTGACTTCTTTGCTTATACCTGTGAGTTCAATTATTTCTTCAACTCTTTGTTTTCTTATTTTTTTGTCAATTTTATGTATTCCTGCAATAAACATTAGAAATTCTCTAACATACATATCGTAATACAAAGGATTTTGTTCTGGAAGGTAGCCTATGTTTGCTCTAACTTGCATTGGATTGTCAAAAATATCGTATCCACAAACTTTTACCTCGCCTTCTGTAGGAGGAATAAAGCAAGTGAGAATTTTCATCATAGTTGATTTTCCAGCACCATTAGGTCCTAACAATCCAACTATTTGTCCTTGCTCTATTTCAATGTTTATATTATCAAGAGCCTTTTGTTCTCCGTATATTTTTGTAAGATTCTTTATAGAAATTGACATAATCAAAAATGTTTTTCAAATTGCAAATTTACAAAATAAAACTTTCCTAAGATAGTTCTTTGTTGTATTTTTCTATTTTTTGCTTTCATTGTTCAATAAAATACTTTCACCATAAGTTAAGCCCGAATGCGTGCGATATTTTCAAACAAAAGATTTCCGACTGCAAATTTTAAGAATATAAGCCTTTAGATAAAAATCACAAAATCAAAGATTTAATGTTTTTAGGTCTTAAAAACGCAAAATTTTTCTTTGATTTAGCCGATTTTTTCACTGATTTTCGTGCAAATATTTCTTTGCTTTTTAGAATTATTTCTTTGAAAAAATTATTTTTTTCTTTGCTTTTTTCAGATTTTTCTTTGAATTATTTTTCCAAAGCCAAAAATCGCAAAAAAACACCTTGATTTTCGTCAATTTTTCGCAAAAAATTTCGCAAAAATCCAAAAATGAAATTTTCTCAAAATAAAGATTTTTGTCTGTAAGTTTTGAGTTAAGACATTAAGAGTTTATTTAATGTTTTTTTGTGCTTTAAAAAATTGTTATATCTTTGTGAAGTAGTTGTTAAGCTTTAAAAATAAAGGTGAAAATGAATAAAACAAAGATTTTTAGTTTTTAGTTTGATTGCAGTATTTACTTCGTTATTTGTTGGCTTTGAAAAATTGAATGCACAAGATGTAAGTAAGTTTAAATGCCTTAAAACCTTGGAGGGACATTCAGATGATGTCGAATCCGTAGCATTTAGTCCCGATGGCACAAAAATTATCAGCGGTTCAGTTGATAAAACCGTTAAGATATGGGGAAAGGAATAGGGATTGATTTTCTAATATAAAATAAAACGCTCGTAAGTCTTTGTTTAATTCAGACAAACGAGCGTTTTGTTTGTTATAACAATAAAATTGTTATCTTTGCAGTTAGTAATTTAAAGTCTATTGTTATGAATAGTGTTACGCAAGAGAGAATAATTCCTTCTATTCAAAAGTATTTTTCAACTCAGCCAATAAATAAAGCGTGGTTGTTTGGCTCTTATTCTCGTGGAGAGGAGAATGAGCAAAGCGATATTGATATTCTTGTTTCTTTTGATAAGGATGCGAAGATTTCTCTTTTCAAATATGCTGACATAATCTGTCAATTAGAAACATTACTCAATCAAAAAGTTG